>ORMF010628640.1_pt1 | contig 18429 bp, 20 predicted proteins | sample 1779871 | NCBI WGS metagenome assembly ORMF01 (sample SAMEA104232316, study PRJEB22302) | groundwater metagenome | biome: forest; feature: aquifer; material: groundwater | place: USA | collected 2011-08-07 | depth 5.4 m | reverse complement strand
TTCGTGTGGCCGCTCGGCTTCACGAGCGTGAAGGTGCCCTTCAGCGAGTAGCTGCCGGCCGCGGTGTTCGCGGGGTGCCAGAACACCGCCGCCTGCGGGTTCGTCGCATGGAACCCTGTCGCTGTCTTCATCAATTTGATCGGGCCCGGCGCGTCGGGGTCGGCTGCGCTGGTGCTTTGGTCGGCACGCAGCATCCATCCATCTGGCGCCTGCGCGGCGAGCGGAACGACGGTGAGCATGGCGACGATCGCGAACAAGACGTGACGCTTCATCAGATTCTCCTCCGAATGGAATGGGTCGGTCGCCTGTCCCGGCTGCTTGTCTCTTGAGGTGCTTCGGCGTAGGCGGCGCGCGCCGCCGCAAGTAGACCGTTCGCGCGGGGCCAGCTCGGGTACTGGGCCTGGAATTCGGTCTGCACCGTCATCGCGGCGACGTCAGCGGAGCGCCCCTGCGCTTTCAACTGGCGCGCGCGCGTCTGCACGCCCTGCATGATCGCACGGTTCACGGCGAGGATCGACCCGTCACCGACTGGACCGTGAGCCGGGACGATCGTCCGCGGTCGCATCTGGTCGAACACATCGAACGCGGACAGCCATGCTTGCGCATGCTGCGCGCCTCCTTCAGCGAAGTCGGCCTCCTGCACCTTGGAATTCACATATCTCGCGGTTGCGGGAAATGCCAGAGCGCCTGTGGTGTGCTCGACGTGGAAATGGGTCGTTGCAATATAGAGGTCGGTGTTCCGGCTTGCCTTGGCGACTTCGCGGAGCACCGTCTCTCCGTTCCGCCTCCCCATCCCGGGGTCTATCACCAACGTTGCGCGGGAACCGATGACGATGCCGACGTTCGGGACCATCGGCACGCTGTTGTCTGGAATCACATGGGCGTGCTCGGCCAGTTTGACCGTGGCGTTTTCCTTCACCAGAGGATCCGGTGCGGGGCCACGCTGGGCGGCCGCGGTGGCCGTGAGCAGTGCGCAGGCCACGAGAAGCAACCGTGTGGTCAGAGCCGCGGACGGTTTCACTGCTAGTTCTTTGGCAGTCTCGATTTCCAGGCGTCCCAGGAACGCTCGTAGGTCTGCGCGGCCTTTTTCGCTTCTTCAGGATCCAGATACGTCACGTTGCCGCCGCCCAGCTGCATCGCCTGCCACTGCAAACGCGCGTTCATGTTGAGATAGTAGGCCTTGCCCACGACGAGGTGCAGCGACTCGGCCACAACGGCTGCGCCGTGGCCGCGCATCAAGGCAGCCGACCTGTTCCCAAGTGTCTGCGCGAGCGCACGCCCGAGTTGCGGCGTCGAGACCAGCATGTCGGTCATGCCCGCGACTCTTCGGATCTCGAAGATGGGCACGCCCTCGCCGATGAAATACCCCATGTGATACATCGGACGCAGGGGCACGGTTGTATCCGCGAAGGGAATGACCTCGAGACAGTGGCAATGGATGGCCGCCATGACGTCCGGGCGCGCCTTGTAGATCTCCCCGTGAATGAAGCGCTCCTGGTATCCCATGGCGGACGTGCTCGTCACCGCGTTGCTGTCCAGGTCGTACTCGACGACGTCGGCAGCGGTCACAAGAGCCGGCGCTCCGGCGCGTGCCAGGAAATAGCGATTCGGATTCGCCGGGTTGCGAACGCTCACATGGCCATAGCCGTCGAGCACGCCTTCATTCGCCAGAATGCGGTTGGCGACGACGAGCTCGTCGATCACTGCTTGACGAGAAGGAGGAGCGGGCGTTTGGGACGAAAGCGGCGCGGCGACAGCCAGGAGCGCGGCGGCGAGAGCAGGCAGCCTGAGTTTCATGGACACGTCATACCTACGGAGAAGTGGCGCGCGAATCGTAGCATGACGCGACATGGCTCCGTGCAGGTTGACGGTTCACGCGGACACACGTGTGATGACGTCAGTCGGATGCGCCCGCCGAGAGACGTTCCCTGCGTCAGGATTCACTCGACATCTGGCGTTGTTTTTCAGCAGCGACCATCCGCGGCGGGCCGAGCTGCGAAATCCCGTAACCTGCCGGGTACGTGCGGTTCCGATCGTCGGTGAAGAAATGCGCAGTGCGGCGGGGTGGCAGCAATCCGACCACGCGCCCACGCAACTTCAAGATGCCGCGCAGCACAGGCCGGGTGAGTGGCAGCGGTTGCGGAAATCCGAACGACGAGATCATCGCCTCGTCCAGCATCGCGTAGATGCTGTAGCGGACGAACGGCGTGAAGATTCGCGGAAACCACGACGCGAACAAATCACGGGTCGACGTGCCGACTCTCTGGTTCGTGTCCGCAAACCGGAAGTGCTGGCGTTCGTATGCGCGGCTCCACGCCTCGAACGCCTCGTACGAGGGCGGAATGTCGACGATCCCCATTCGCTTCCCGACTTCGCGCCAGAAGCAGTAGTCCCCGAGCTTCTCATTGGTGCTCGTCGGCCGCCAGCCAACCGTGTCGATCCAGCGGATCGGCTCGTAGATGAACGTCGAGAGCACGTAAAGAAAGTCGTCGTTTGCGATCTTGAAGTGGCCGTGCACCCAGTTCATGCGCTCCAACGCGTCCTTGCCACGGCCGCTCTCGTAGCCCCATTCGCACATTTCGGCGACGAGAATCGATGTGTCGTCGTACCGGCGCTGGGTGTTCGTCCGGAATTCGCCGGTGCGATCCAGCAACGCGGAGATGCTCGGAACACAGTAGGTCCGGTAGAGGGCGATCTCGAGCGCGCGGATCGAATCCCAGGGGAAGTCGTATCCGAACGAGAGGTGCACGATGCGCTGGTGATCGCGCTCGGGATCGAGCTGCTCGATGGCGCGAAGAATGGCGAAACGGGCGCCTACGCCCATTTCTTTCCCAGAGCATCGAGGCCGGACCGGGCCAGGTCTTCGGGCGTCATCGCAATCCGGAACTCGACCTCCGCATTGAACGTGAGGAAAAACGGCTCGGCCAATGCAGGGACCTCCGAGGAGTCTTGCACGTTGACGACAAGCGTTCCGCCGCGGTGGCCGTTCTGTTCCGTGAAGTAGACGGCTTCCGGCTTGATGCTCTCGAGAATTCTCTGGATCTTCTCTCCTGCAGTGCCGTTGCGGACGGCGGAATTAAAGGGCTCGAGTGGAAATCGAACGTGCATGAGCATGCGCATCGGTAGCCTCCAAACGTTTCAGCAGTCCGTGAATCGGCGAGCCTTTACGCGCCCGGTGCTCGGTAGGCCACCGATCGCTTGCACGCCGTGTCAATTTCTTCGGGCGTGATGAGCGGAATCGTGGAGAGGCGCACTCCACCTGAGGCGTTGGCCGCAAGGCTGACCGCCAGGCCGGCGGCTGCATCCGGGAAGTCGGCGATCACGTACGCATCGTATTCGCCGTACGCGAAATAAAACGCCTCGACCTTGCCTCCCAGGCCCTCGACGACCTTCTGCACCGCGGCGCGCCTTCCGGTACCACCTTCCTTCAGAAGCCCTCGGGCTCCTTCCGCGGTGTAGGACGCTTTGACCACGAACTTCGGCATCGTAGCCTCCTCTTTTCAGGGATCAGGGAATTCAACCACGAAGATCGCGACGGGCACGAAGGAAAGACATTCGTGGATAGGGCTACTGGAGACGGAGGAGTCCCGCCTTCGCGCATTCTCCCACCATCGTCAGGTAGCGTTTCACGCTGTCGTTGCCAACGACATAGGGATTGGGGTCGCTGGGCTTGCGCTTCTCGAGCGCAGCCAACCTCATCGTGGCCCCATCCTGGTTTGGATGATTGGCGATGAGCACGTCGGCGTTGGATCGTGTCACGGCATCGCGGAACTGCTCTGCGGAGTTGGCGTAGGTCTCAAACCAGAAACGTCGCGGCTTGTCCGGCGTGATCGTGAAGTTGAACCCGGTCCCACCCCACTCGGCGGCAAGGTGCGTCCTGCCCTGGCCCTTCACCGGAATCAGCGTCGAGATCGTACCCGGCGTGAGATACATGGTTAATGTCGTGTCACCAAGGGTGAGCCGCTGCCCGTCGGTCGCCACCATAGCGTCAGTCCTATCTTCTGAAGATTCCCTTCGACATCAGGGCGTGAATACCCTTGGTCCCGTCCACGGCCTGGGTCACGACCAGATCCATCGCCGCGCTCGCCAGCATGTACGCGTCGTCTCGCGACAGCCCCTTGCTCTCGACAAGGAAGTCGAGCATCTCACGCGTGGCAATCTTCGCGGCCTCGTCGAGGTCGGCATTCAGCCCCATCGTGATGTAGTGCGTCGCCGTTTCGGCGCGGGGCCAACGCATGGCGCGCCCCTTGTGCAGCACCACCTGAACTTCTCCCTTGAGCGACGCTTCAACCGCCGACAGACATACCTCGCCGTACCCCTGCACGGCATGCCCGTCCCCGATCGAAAGCAATGCGCCGGAGACGTGGACAGGCAGATACAACGTGCTTCCCGCACCTAGATCCCGGTTGTCGAGATTCCCACCGAATACGTTGGGTGGTCCGCTGGGTACTCGTCCCATGCCTGGCGGCGGCGCCACGCCCATCACGCCCCAAAACGGCTTGACCGGCACTTCCACGCCCGGTGCGTACTCAACGGTCTTGCGGGTCATATCAATCCACAGCACGCGGTCCTTCGCATAGGGGAACTCGTCAGGCAGGAGACCACGATTCGGCACGAACCCCTGGCCTGCGATCGGAAGTCGCACGTCAACTGCGCGAATCCGGATTTCGAGCATGTCACCAGGCTCAGCGCCGCGAATGGCTATGGGGCCATTGAGTGTGTGGTCACCTCGCCCCGTGCCTTCAACGCCTTCGTAGACGGCATAGAGTTCGGCCGGGATCTTGTCCTTCGGTACGCCGAGCTTCTCGAAATATCGCGGATTGCCGGTCGCCGTCTCGAGACGGACGATGTCGCCGGAATCGATGGTCAGGACCGGTTTGAGAGACGCGTCGAAGAAGCCGCGATGAACAGTGGCGGGCGATGCCTTCAGATCATGAACCTTCGGTGACCCTTGACCCGTGGCAACGGATGGCAGCGCGATCAGACAAATGCAGGCGACAACTCCTCTTGCTCTCATCGTCTTTCTCCTCGTGTTTCCGGTCACAAAACTCAACGATCACCTGCCCGGCACGCGTGAGTGGCTAAAACCGCAGACCGGCACCCGCTGCGAACCGGAAGTCGTGGCTGAAGAACCCATCGTCTCGCCTCGTGAAGTTCCTGGCGAAGACCGGCCCCGGGTACTTCAGAAGGCGATCACCGGCGTCAACGCGAACGAATGTCCTTTGCGTCGCGAACACTTCGACGCCGCCTCCGATGTCGAATGCCGCGAGCGTGCGACCCGACGCCAGCGCGCATGACAGCGGTGGCGGGAAGATCAGAATGCAGGGGAATGGCTGAGGCGCTTCGCGAATACTCAGGAACCCTGACCGCAGCCTTGCGAAGGGCCTCAAACGGCCAAACCGGGGTCCCACAGTGACACCGAAGAGGCCCTCGATGCGACCACGGCTGAACGCGCGCTGGTCCGGAAAATCTCCAGGATAGAGGTTGATCTCCGATTCGATGCCGACCGGTTCAACTGGATGCCATGCAAACCGACCGCCGAGCCCGAGGTCGGTGGCGTCGAACTGGCTCGAGATCACCGATGACACCTGGACGCCCAATTCGAATCGATCCGATGTCGACTGCGCGCGCACCGGACCGGGCTGCGCAACAATGAGGCCGGCGATGGCGCAGACGAGAGCCAGCCTGTTCATCTGGTTCCTCACCTACGGCTTGCGCGCATCTGCCAGTTTCTGTTCCAGTCCGAGCTGCGCTGCCCTCGCGCAACCTTGCATCACCTGAAAATAGCGCTGGACCCATTCGGCCCCGAGCTCGTACGGATGCGGACCGTTACCGCGACCAGCAAGCATCCTGTTCTTGTTGAACGCCTGGTCGAACTCCGAATGATTGGAGAGCAGGACGGTTGCGCCCGTAGCGGCAGCTTTCGCCGCCATGTGCTTCGCCGACTCGATGTACGTCTGGAAATTCTTGATGCCCGGATCCGGTGTGTTGTTCACGAAATTGAACGCTGTGCCTCCGGAATAGGCGACGTTGACCGGCTTGCCTCTGTCCAACACGCTGAACGTGTAAGACATCGTGCCTGGGGTGTGACCAGGAGTCAGCCATGTGGTCACGGTGGTACCGCCAAGTGCGATCTTCATGCCGTCGGTGGCGACGATGTCGCGCTTTGGCGCCATGGTCTTGTACCGGTTCGGATACTTCGCGACCGTATCCCAATCAGGCGCGCCCATGACAATGCGGGCGCCATACCGGGTCTGAAGCAGCTCGGCGCCACCGATATGGTCGCCGTGGGCGTGGGAGATGAGCACGTACTTGATGTTTCTTGCATCGAGGCCGAGCTTCTTCAAACCGCCGACGATCAGCTCCTCGGAGTTGTACGGAAAGATCGTGTCGATGAGGATGATCCCGTCGGTCGTCGTCAACGCCCAGGCCGAATGAATCCTGCCGCCGACGAAGTAGAGATTGTCGTAGACCTTTGCGGGGTCTGCGTACCAGGTGTCACGCGCAGGCGCGCTTGCTGGGTTCGCGACGTAGTTCGGTAGCGTGTCCCTCGTGTCTTCGCCACCGCTCTGAGGCAAGAGGCAGGTCCGGACCAGCGTGCCAAGAAACTCGAAACCGGCCGCCGTCTTGGCCGACTGCACGGCGGCTCGAATCTCCGCGTCAAAGTCTCTTGCCACCGGCGCCTGTTGGGCGGACACGCTCGTGGCGGCAAGTCTGAAGACGACGGCCAGCGCCGTGACGACGCTGGCCGCCTGCAATCTCAGAGGATCTCCATTGCGACAATCCGGCATTGGTAACCGCCCACTCTCTTGTTCCGCCACCATGCGCTATTCAAGGCGGACCAGTCTTATGACGGCTCCCGCTGGCTTCTGAGTAAGTACGAGCGTGTTCCCCGTCACATTGAAGTCGTACTGGTTTCCTGCACCGCCTATGGCGAACGCGCTCTTTGCCACCATGGCTTTCGTGGCCAACGTCTTCCCGGTCACCGTGTACGTGCCGGTGTTGAGGTACAGCGCGTTGAACACCGCGGCCTTGTCCGCCTCGGTCGCCTTGTCATTCGACGGATAGTCAGGCAGCGGCTTGGTGCCCTGGATGCGCGTGAAGCTGTAATGTTGTTTCGCGAAGATGTACAGACCGGGTTGAGGATTGGTAATCGCCGATCCGTTCGCATCCACGGTCTCTGTCACCCTCCACGCGCCCACGAGTGGATTGCCCGTTGAAGATTGACCGGAGACGACCACTGCGACTGTAAATAGCGCGAAAAGCGTCATCAGCACCAAATTGAGCATCGCCCGGCGAGTTATGTGCTTCATCGGAAACTCCTTATGTGAATCTCTTGTCCGTCGACCCTGACTGTCCGTTGTCAATTCACCGCATCGACGACCCCATGAACGTGAATTTCTGGATCCGCCTGTTTTCCGGCTTGAGGGGAGTGACTTCCGTGACGTAGAGGTTACCTTTCGAATCGGCGGCCATGTGGTGGAGCGTGCCGAACTCCCCTGGTGCCGAACCCCACCGTCCGAATGAATCGAGGATTTCGAGCGTCTTGCGGTTCAACACCATGACCTTTGCCTGGCTCCTGTTGCCGACGTACAGGAAACGCTGCTCCGGGTCCGTCGAGAACGCCGTGCTCGCGGCCGTCGTACCGTTGCCGCATTCCGGCGCCTTGCATTCGCGGCCGATGAATACCTGCGCAAGGTATTTGCCATCAAGCGTGAACACTTGTACCCGCTTGCCACCTCGGTCGGAGACATAGACGAGCCCGTCATTCGACACGCGTGCGGCGTGCACAGGTTGCACGAACTGGGGAGCGCCGTTGGCGTCCGCATCAGGAAGCGCGGGGTTTGGCGGGGCGTCGATTGGCACGTTGCCGAAGGCGCCCCACATCCGCTTGAACTTGCCGGTGTCCGCGTCGAACACAATCACACGTCGGTTGCCATACCCGTCGGCAACGAAGAGCTCGTTCGTCTTGGCGTACACGAACGTGTCCGCCGGCTGGTTCAGGTTCTGCGTGTCGGCGTTGCCTTTACTCATCCCGGCCCGACCGATTTGCATGACGAACTTCCCGGCCTTCGTGAACTTGAGGACGTGATTGTCCTTGTCCCCGTTGCCTCCGACCCAGACGAAGCCCTTGGGGTCGACGTATACACCGTGCTCCGAATTGGGCCATTCATACCCCTGGCCCGGTCCACCCCATGCCTGGATGAAGTTGCCAGCCGCATCGAACTCCAACAGCGGAGGGGCGGCCCTGGGCTTCTCCTCCGGGCTCAACGTGCCAGGGCGCTGCAAGACCCACACGTGATCCTGTGCATCGATCGAGACGCTGGCTACTTGTCCGAACTGCCAGTTGTTCGGGATCTTCGGCCAGGCCGGGTCCACTTGGAACCTCGGCACCTCGCGCGCGGTCGACGGGCGGGACTGTGCGGCCGCAGTCTCCATGCCCGGGCGGCCTGCGCCGATGACGACAGCAGCCAACGCCGACAACACGACAATCGCCCCAATCGTTCGCCTCATGTCAGCACTCCTCCCGCCTCACTTCTTCACGAACCGTCGAAAATTCAGCGTGTTGGTGTAGCCCGCATAGACATTGCCTTGGTCATCCGCCGCGACGCCTTCGAGCGTCGGGAGGTATTTCACTCGCAATTTCCCTCACGACGCAGGCTTGCGGTCTCTTTGGCGCTTTCCGCGGGACGGCAAAGCGGATTCATGTCGTGTTCTCCTCCCGCCTGCGTGGCCACGGCCGGATTTGACCGAGTGGCCTGGACTTCGATCAGATCACACGAGCACGACGCATGACCGTTTCCGCCTTCTGGCGGATCTCGCGGGCTACCTCAAAGGGATCGCCTTGCTGAAACTTGGGCAGGAACAGCTCCACCGACAGGGGACCTGCATATTCCTTGTTCGCGAGCTTCCGAAGGATCTGCGTCAGGGGCGCGATGCCGTCGCCGGGAATGAACCGAGTCGTGTTGTCCAGCAACTCCCGCGGCATGTCGGGCACATCCTGAAAGTGCACGTGCCCGATTTCGCGAGGACGGATCAGATCGAGATCCTCGAGTTTGTTGGGGCCAGACCAGAAGTGATAGAAATCGAGCAAGGGAGCCATGTTCGGATGCGCCGCTTCGCGCGTCATGCGCAGGAGCGTGGGCAGCGTCGAGATGAACGTCGACGCGCGCACAGCCTCGGCCATGGCCGTCATGCCGAACTGCCTGGCAATCTCCCCCACTTCGCGCATGTTGTCCGCTCCGGCCTTGTAATCGTCCTGCGTGAATTTCTGGGTGGTGCCCGTCGGAGAATAAATGCGGGTCAGTCCAAGCGTTGCGAACATCTCGCAGCGTTTCTTGAAATTCTCGAGTGATGCGGCGCGATTGGGATTTGGCTCCCAGAGACCGCCAACGCCGCACGCACCGCTGACCGGCGTCAGCCCCAGGTCGGTGAGGACTCGACGCGCGGCGGCCAGGGACTCTGTTTTCAGAAACTCGTCCAGAAGCCCGTTCGTGATTTCGACGTATTTGATTCCGGCGCGAGACCACCCTTCCAGAGACCCGCGATAGCCGGCCCCAGCGGACGTGTTCTGGTGAATGGCGAGGGTCATCTTCCCGGCGGCAAAGGCCGATTTCGCGGCCATCACGGCCACGGGAGCCAAAAGCATCGCCCTTCTTGAAAGCACGGGGCCGATTCTAGCAACACTTCTCGAAGGCGCAGCAATTGTCTTGACTAGCCGGCGGTGCGGGCGTTCAATAGCCCGGCAGCCGAAACAACTGCCGAATGTGCGGTGCTCCTCGAGGCCGTGATTCATCGAGAGAAAACCATGCGCGATCGCTTCAGACGATCGACGATTCTCGCGGTCGCACTCGTGGCCGTCCTCTGCTTGCTCGTGACAGCGGCGGCTGGTCAGACCCCTGCGTATAAGGCGCCGCGTTCAGCGGATGGCAAACCCAACTTGAACGGCATCTGGCAGGCGCTCAACGAAGCGAGTTGGGACGTCGAGGGCCATGCGGCGACGCCTGGGATCGTGACCGCACTCGGTGCCGCTGCCGCGGTTCCTCCGGGTATGGGCGTCGTGGAGGGTGGCCCGATCCCGTACCAGCCGGCGGCGGCAGCGCGCAAGAAGGAGAACTTCGAGAAACGGTTGACCCTGGATCCTGAAATCAAATGTTATCTGCCGGGTGTGCCGCGCGCCACCTATATGCCCTTCCCATTCCAGATCATTCAGACCCAGAAGTACATCATGATGGTCCACACGTTTGCGCGTGCGGTCCGCACGATCTACATGGATGATCACAAGGAAGCTCCAGCCGATAGTTGGATGGGCTGGTCGAACGGGCACTGGGAAGGGGAAACGCTGGTCGTCGACACCACAGGCTTCAACGACCAGACCTGGTTCGACCGTGCCGGAAACTTCCATAGCGACGCGCTGCACGTGGTCGAACGTTTTACCGCTACGGGCCCTGACCATCTCCTGTACGAAGCGACCATCGAGGACCCGAAAGTGTTCACGCGACCGTGGAAGATGAGCATGCCGATCTATCGGCGCGTGGACAAGAGCGCGCAGATCATGGATTTCAGGTGCGTGGAATTTGTCGAAGACTTGATCTACGGGCATCTCCGCAAACAGCCGGGCAAGTGACAAGGTGAAAGGGAGATTCGAGATGAATCATCGATTTCTCGTTTCAGCAAGCGGTCCGATCGTTCTGATCGCAGGCATGTTGTTGCCGACAATGCCGGCAGCCGGCCAGGCTACACCTGCCGCCGCGAAAACGAACGGAGCCCCGGCGAAGCCGTACACCGTGCCGCGTACACCGGATGGCCAGCCCGATCTGCAGGGCTTCTGGACCAACACGACGTACACACCGATCGAGCGGCCGAAGGACGTCACCAAAGAGTTTTTTACACAAGAGGAAGCGCTCGAACTCATCAAGAAGGCAGCCGCAGTCGAAGGTGAGCAGACAGAACCCGGAACCATCCTCGACGTGCACTATGACTTTACGCAGTTCGGGTTGGACCGCAGCCAGGGGGGGTTCGCGTTGAACCTGCGCACGTCGATGATCGTGGATCCGCCGGATGGGAGAATTCCTCCCATGACAGCGGAAGGACAGAAGAGAGCCGCCGCGCGCGTGGAGGCGAGAAAGCGAATGGGTGCGCCCACCGACGCCGTACAGAACCAGTCGTTGAGCGTGCGTTGTATCCTCATGGACCGTGACGGGCCGCCAATGCTTGCCGGCGCCTACAACAACAACTATCAATTTGTACAGGTTCCGGGACACGTGATGATTCTCGTCGAGATGCTCCATGACGTCCGCATCATCCCGCTTGACGGGCGTCCACAGATGCCACAAAACGTCCGCCAGATGATGGGAAGCTCCCGCGGCCGTTGGGAGGGCAACACGCTGGTCGTCGAGACCACGAATTTCACCGACAAGACGGCGTTCCAGGGAGCGAGCGAGAACATGCGTCTGACCGAGCGCTTCACACGCGTGGCCGAGGACACAATCCGCTATCAATTCACAGTCGACGATCCAGCGACGTGGGCAAGACCCTGGACCGCAGAGACGCCCTGGAAGAAGAGTATCGGTCCGTTGTTCGAGCACGCGTGCCACGAGGGAAATTACGGCTTGTATAACACTCTCGCTGGAGCCCGGGCTGAAGAGAAGAGAGCCGCAGAACCAGGCGCGAACAAACCGTCGAAGTAGATGGGGGAAGTTCTATGAGAACGACGAGAGCCGTTGTGGTTGGGGTCGGTTTGCTGCTGGCTGCAGCGCCGGTGTGGGCGCATCACGCCTTTTCGGCGGAATTCGACGTGACCAAGCCCATGAAGCTGCAGGGAACACTCACGAAGTGGGAAATGATCAATCCCCACTCGTGGTTCCACCTCGACGTGAAGGACTCGGACGGCAAAGTGGTCAGTTGGCTGATCGAGGGCGGGAGCCCGAACCAGCTCATTCGGCTGGGCGTGACGAAGAACACCCTGTCGGTTGGAGCGGAGCTCGTGATTGAAGGCTATCTGGCGAAGGACGGGACCAACAAGGGCGTCGGAAGGAATTTCACTTTCACGGATGGCCGGAGACTGTTTCTCGGCGGTTCTGCACCTGCCGGCAGTAATGGAGCGTCCGGTACCGTCGCGAAGTGAATCGGGGAGTTCACTTGAGTTGGCCGCGCAAGCGCACGACTCGAAGGCCCTAAACCCAGCTCCCCTCACCGCACCTTCTTGCCGTCAACTCGCGTGGCGGTGGACGGATCGTTGCGGTCCGTGCGCCACGTCGGGTGATTGAAATGGACCACCGAATCGCCGTTGTGGGATACAACCGCGTTTTCGAACGTCAGCGTCCCGATCGAGCGCCAGTTCCGGAACGTGCGTCGCTCCCGCACTGCCGGCCCGCTCGTTACACCTTCATCCGTGACTTCGATATTGAACGTGAGCGTGCGCTTCGGCGCGGGATCCCCGCGGTCGAAGATTTGCGCCATGACTTCGTCGCGGAAATCGAGATCCGCGCCGGCGATGATCGGCTGGTCCGGCGCCACGAGCAGCCGCATGAACTCCGGGGCCCGCGTCGGCTGGTCCACTGGTTTCCCGAGCTCCGCGATTGGGTACAACTGGCGGATTGTCGGCTGTCTGTCGACGCGGCCGAATGTCAAGCCGACCGTCAGCAGGATCGGAGCGCCGGTGCCTCGGCGAGACAGCGTCGTATCGGGAGCGTTGCGTAATTCGACGGCGTTGATGAACGCGGTGTCGGAGCCACCGATGTCGTCCTGCGTCATGAAGTTTGCCGTTCGGAGCGGTGTGGCGTGGTTCGAATCGGTGGTTGGAAAGAGCTTGCCCACCATCGACAACGATCTCGTGCGACCGCGGCGGGTCTCGGAGCAGCAGGTCGAATATCGTCCGATCGCGAGCGCCAGGCTGCCTTTGGTGAAATAGCCCGAGTATCCGGTCTCGCCGGTGATCTGCCACTTTCCGATCAGGCAGACGCCGTTCGGATGCACGAGGCGACGGAACCCTTTCCTGTCGGCGCCCCAGCGCAAGTCAGCGCGGGAATCCAAGGTGCGTGCCGAAGCGTTGAACAATCTCCCGCTCAAGAGGCTGCCGAACGAAACTTTGTACATGGGAAGCGGTGGTTCGCCTTGACCGCCCCACACGCGCTGATAGGGGTTCGCGGACAACGCGTCGACAACCTCGCTGAACCTAGAGCCCGCGTAACCGCGGTCCTCGTCAGTAAGTTGCTGATCACCGAACTCTGACATCGGCATCAATGTTATTTCGTTGCGCCTTGTGCCAGGTCGTTCCTGATGACCTTTCCTCCCTTCATCACAAATCGGACTCGCTGCAGCTCGGTGATGTCGGCGAGCGGGTCGCCGGACACGGCGATCAGATCGGCGTACTTACCCTTGTCGATTGACCCGATCTGATCCTGCCATCCCATGATTTCTGCGTTGTTGATGGATCCGCTCTGAATGGCTCTTGCCGGGCTCAAGCCCGCGCGCTTGACCAGCATCTCGAAATCGAGAGCCTGCGTTCCATGAGGATAGGTTGAGCCGTCAGCTCCGCTGCCCATCATGATCTTGAGTCCCTTGGTAGCGGCCGCCATCGACACAGCCTTCTCAAAAATGGGGATCATCCGGTACTTGCCGCCGGTGTTCTTGGCGTCGTTGTCGTCCATGTACGGCTCGATGTACCGCTGAAAGGTCGGATCGTAGTACAGCCCCTTGGCGACCATCATGTTGGCTTGCTCCTGATCCAGGCCAAACGCGTGTTCGATGGTGTCGCAGCCGGCGACGATGGCGTTTTTCTGCCCTTCGCCCCCGAGGACGTGGCAGGCTGCCTTCTTGCCGAGGCGATGTGTCTCGTCAATCAGCGCTTGAAGCACGGGCAACGGATAGGTCAGCAGGTATTGGGCCTGGCCGGTGGCGTCGAAGGAGTACCCGCCCGTCGGAAACAGCTTGATCCAATCCGTACCGCGTCCAATCTGCTCGCGCACGGCTGCGCGCCCTTCTTCGGCGGACCGAATCACGGTGCTGGCCAATGGGTTCTGAGGAGTGGCGGGGTTCGGAGCTGCTGCCCCCCACACGATACCGAGGGTCGACACTTGATACCTGGGGCCATCGAAGCGGCCCTGGTTGATGGCATTGCGAACCTCGACATCGCCGTAGCCATTGCCGTGCGAGCTCATGTCGCGCGCTGCGGTGAAGCCCGCCCGCAGATCTGCTTGAGCGTTCTGTACGGCGATCAGCATCGAGCTTTCTGTTGTCGCCTTTGGTCCGCGCGTGTTGAACATGTGCGTGTGCGCATCGATCAAGCCAGGCAGGACCGTCGCCTGGCTGAGATCAATCACTTGAACTCCCGCCGGAATCTTGACCTGCGCCTCGGGTCCGACCTCAGCGATTCGATCGCCCGTTAGGAGGACAACCTGTCTCGTCGACATCTGGCCGGTCTTGCTGTCGAACAACCGGCCGGCACGGAGCGCGATCACTCGGGGAGCCGGAGGGCATTGATAAGCACCGCCGTCTGGACCCATGCACGGTACCGCCCCGGCCCCGCGCCAGGGTGCCGGCGGCGCCTGCGCCCAAAGCGTGACCGCACTCAGAACCATCGCACTCAGGACCATCCCGACCGCTCCTGCGAGCACAGACTTGCGTTCCATCACGTAACCTCCCTAGTGCCTGCGGATAAAATCCAAAACCGTCTGGTTGAAGATCTCCGGTTGCTCCCAGTACGCAGAGTGGCCGGCCTCCGAAACTATGACGGATTCCGAGTTCTTGATCCGAGCCGAAAACAGTCGCAGCACAGATGGCGGATCGTACAGATCGGCGTCGCCGGTGATCAGAAGCGTCGGAAGCTTCATCCCCTCGAGCAATGAAAACGTGATTCGGTTCCGCATTGTCTGGGCAGGTGGCCGCGGTCCCTGGATCCGGCTCGTGCGCTCCAACTCCATCCAACGCTCGGTGCCGCGAGGATTCGCGGCGCGGTATGACGGCCCCAACTCCCGGAATTCCGGAGGCAACGCATCAAACTGGGGTGCAGGCCTGATCCTGCGCCCCAGTGCCAGATACTCTTCGTCCTGCACTCCACCGATGGAGTTGGCGACCACGAGGCTCCGAAGCCGTTGCGGAAATGCGACTGCGAAATCAAACGCCACAAACCCGCCGGCCGCCGTACCCAGGAGATGAACGCGGTCGATCCCTAACTGGTTCAACAACGCCTGGAGATCGTCTGCACCGGTACCAGGCTGCTTGCCCGCTGGATCGATCACCGAACGTCCAAACCCTCGCCGGTCGTACGCGATGACGCGGTAGCCGCCCGCAGTAAAGGCCGGAATCTGGTATTCCCACACCCGGCTGCTGCCCGTCGCGGCGTGGAGGAGTACCACTGGCACTCCACTTCCGCCGGTATCTTTGTACCAGAGGCGGACTCCGGGAAGTTCTGCATACGTCTCACGCCCCGGTGCCGGAGCTTGAGCGGATGTCCGCGTCGAGGCTGCGTTGTAGAGGCCTCCTGCCAGGATCGTCCCGACAACCAAACACCTCAGACAACGATTGGTGCGGCGCATCTGGTTCCCAAAATGTTTTGCTCGTCGCACCGGTGGTGTTTCAGCGGACTCCGTCGAGCGCCTTGTACGGTCCTTCGGCGTACACAACCTTGCCGCCAACCATCGTCAGCACCGATTCGATTCCGCCAATCTGATCGACCGGCACGCTCATGTAGTCCTTCGTCAGCACCGCAAGGTCGGCGAACTTGCCGACCTCGAGTGAGCCCCGCGTGGCTTCGTCATGGGAAACCCACGCGCTGCCAAGGGTGTAGAAGCGAAGGGCGTCACCACGGCTCGGTGTCTCCTCGGGCCCGCGGAGTACTGTGCCACCCGCGTTTTTTCCGTCAAGGAACCATTGGAGGACGGTGAACGGATTGTAGGTGGAGACCCGATGAGCATCGGTGCCAGCCCCAATCGCGACACCGATCTTGCTGCCGGTCACGACCGGCGGCTGACGACGAACCCGCTCGCCAGCGTCGCGCTTCAGGACGTCGTCACTGGAGTTGTACATCGCGTCCTGCACGGTCCAGCCAATCCCAAGCGCCTTCATGCGCTGAAGCGTCTGCGGCGACGCGTCGTTGAGGTGAGCAATCGTCCACCTCAACGGGGCGATGGGGACCTCCCTGTTGACCCGTTCCCAGATGCCCAGGAGCTGGTCGACATTTGCCTCGGTGTTCCAGTGCATCGTCACCGTCAGGCCCCGCTGCGCGGCCCAGCGGACGATCTCGTAGTACTTCTCTTTGTCGGCATCCGGAGGGATGCCGTTGATCCCATTCATCGCCCATGTGACCCGTTCGCCAAGGCCGTTGAAATGCAGCATGTCGTTGCCAAATGCCTGCGGCATCATGGCGAGGTAGTTCTGGTATTCGGCGAATTCGGAGCCAGCGGTCATACCGCACAGACTGTAGGCCACCCGCAGCGTGAGCTGTCCCTCGCGCCAGACCTTGAATAGCGCCTGATACTCGCGCGGTGTCACGTTGTTGCCGCCCGGGTCGACGACACCCGTCAGGCCCAGTCGATTGAGCTCGCGGAAGAACGCTTTCGTTCCAGTGAGCTGCTCGTCGAATGTCGGCTTGGGGAGGCGGTCGAACAGTTCGACCAGATTTCCTGTGACGGCTCCCGTGATTTTGCCGTCAGCGCCACGTTCCAGTGTGTTTCCTTTCGGCAGATCGGCGTCGCCGCTGATGTTCAGTGCCTTGAGCGCAAGCGGCGTCATCATCGCCCACCCGTATGCGAGCTGCACGTACACGGGATGGTTTGGCGCAGCCGCGACGAGCTCGGCCTGGGTTGGACGACGGCGTTCCTTGAACGTGTCGAGCGTGGCTGGGGGCGTCGCGACGATGAGCCATGCACCGGGCTTCGCTCTCAGCGACGCCTCGTGGACGCGATTCAATGCGTCGGCGAGCGACGCAGCGCCAATCCAGTTCACTTCGGTGCTGAAGCTCAAGGCGGCGCGTGTCGCGTGCATGTGGGAATCGATCAGGCCAGGAATGACAGTTCGTCCCTGGAGATCAATCGTGCGCGTCTTCGGACCCGCGAGCCTCCGAACATCCTGGTCGCTCCCCAGCGCGATGATCCTGCCTTCGCGCACAGCGAGCGCGCTGCGGACTGAGAACTGAGGGTCGACCGTCAGGATTTTCCCGTTGACGAGAATCGTGTCGATCTGTTGCGCCGATGCCGGCGTCGCTCCTGCAACGAGCAGGGCCGAAAGGATCACCGACGAGAGGCAACGGCGCACGAGCAGCCTCCTTTGAAGTAGGTGGCAGGAAGCATACAACAGGCGTCGGACGCCTCGTGCGCATCGACATGGCGATGTACATTCACAACACAGCGACCGGGGGCTTGCTCCAGTGTCTGACCGCCGTCCGCCCCGCCCAACCCAGTCCAATTGCAATGGACACGTCGCGGACCGCGGTACCGGTGGTGGTTCCGAGCGCCAGCAGCGAGCATACCAGTGCAAGCACGCTCCAAAGCGGGCCAAGAGGAATCGGGATCGGTGCCGGGCCGTCACGTCTGCGCAAGACAATGAGCGCGGCGCAAGTTGAGGCGTACATCAGCAGTCGAGCCATTGCCGAGAACGTCGCCAGGTACACAAACGTTCCGGACACGGTCAGGAGCCACACGAGCATCGCGCTGCTTACTATGGCGACACCAGGGATGTGCCGGATCGGGTCCAATCTGCCGAAAACGTGCGGCAAGTCGCCCTGCCCCGCAAGCGCATAGAGCACCCGGGGCGAAACGATCATCCAGACGCTGAGACTCCCTGCGCACGACAACACCGCCGTTAGCGACATCACGGTTGCGCCTTGCGGGCCGACGAGCGCGGCCGCTGCATCCGCGAGGGGCCGACGGGCATGCGCCAGATCTGGTACCGTCTGGAAGCACGCGAGCATCAGTAATGTGTACAGCACACCGACGCCGACGATACCTCCGAGGATCCCGGCTGGGAGATCTCGATGTGGGTTTCGCGCCTCACCGGCGATGACAGGCGCCTGCTCAAACCCCATACAGGCGAAGAACGCGATGAACACAGCACCGCCAAGCTCATCGAAGCTGGGCGACGCCAATGACGGCCCCGACGTCCATCCAGCGAGCCCCACGCCTGCGAACGCCAGCAGCACGAGAGGCAGCAGTTTCAGCGCCGTCAGGATGTTGCTCGCCAACGCTCCCTGCACGACACCGTGAAGGTTGATGACAGCGAGGGTGACGATGAAGACCGTGATGGCAAGCGTGCGAACTGCCGCTACGCCGAGCGGGGGCCACAGGCCTGCGCCGTAGTCGAGCATGATCGCGGCGATCGCTCCAAACGCCGCGAGACGCGACAGGTACATGAGCCAGCCAACGACGAATCCGGCGAGCGGGCCGAACGCGCTGCCCCCCTAAAACATCCGCCCCCCAGGTACGTCGGAAG
>ORMF010426922.1_pt1 | contig 18429 bp, 11 predicted proteins | sample 1779871 | NCBI WGS metagenome assembly ORMF01 (sample SAMEA104232316, study PRJEB22302) | groundwater metagenome | biome: forest; feature: aquifer; material: groundwater | place: USA | collected 2011-08-07 | depth 5.4 m | reverse complement strand
CATGAGAATAGCCCGGTCCGCCAGCCGCTTCACAAGTCCCAAATCGTGCGAGACAAACAGCACCGTCACCCCGCGTTCCTTCAGCTCCTCGAACTTGTGCACGCACCGGCTGGCAAAGATCGCATCTCCCACCGCCAGCGCCTCATCGACAATCAGCAGGTCCGGATCCACGTGAATGGCCGTCGAAAAGGCCAGCCGCACGTACATCCCGGAAGAGTATTCCTTCACCGGCCGGTCAATGAATTCCCCGATATCGGCGAATGCTTCAATGCGCGGAAACGCCTCCGTCATCTGTTCTCGGGTCAGGCCGAGAATCTCGCTGTTCAGCATCACGTTTTCCCGTCCCGTGAATTCGGGGTTGAACCCCGCTCCCAATTCGAGCAGCGCCGCGATGCGCCCTTCCGTGACCACCCGGCCGCTGGTGGGCCGAACAATCCCGCTCACCAGTTGCAGCAGCGTACTCTTGCCCGACCCGTTGGGCCCGACAATCGCCAGAAACTGCCCCGCCGGCACTCGAAAAGAAACGTCCCGCAGCGCCCAGAAATCAGTGTGCCGGACGCCTCCAATCAAAGGGATCGATTCCAACAATCGGTCGGAAGCCCGCTTGTACAGCGAGTACCGCTTCGACACTTTTTGCAGCAGAACCACTTCAAGGACAGTGTATCGCGGCCCGGAACCAGGATGGCCTGGCGTCAACTCGGTGCAACCTACTAGAATGATTGAACGTCTTCTACCAAGGAATATTGAGAATGGGTGAACTGGTCCGGTCCTTTGCCGTCGCGCTTGCTTTGGCCTATCTACTGGCCGCGCAATCGTTTCCTCTCAAACCGGTCAAAAAGGATCCCCCTAGGGCGCAGCTCCTGTCGGTCCGCAAGATCTCCGGCGATGCTCCGCATTCCGCCTTTACTGACCTCATCCGATTTCGAGGCCGCTGGTTCTGCGCCTTTCGTGAAGGTCAAAAACACGTCTCGGAGGACGGCTCCATTCGAATCCTCACCTCCGGCGACGCCGAAAAATGGGAGCCCTCCGCCCTGCTCACCTATCCGGTCGCTGATTTGCGCGATCCTAAGTTGACCATCACACCGGATGGCCAGTTGATGCTCACCGCCGCCGGCGCCATGCATCCGCCCTCCGATATCCGCCACAAGACCTTCGTTTGGTTTTCCGCCGATGGCCGCGATTGGTCCGCCGCCGAAATGGTGGGGGATCCGGACGTGTGGCTCTGGCGCGTCACCTGGCACATCAACAGAGCCTACGGCATGGGCTACAGCACCGCCGGGGATCGCTTCCTCCGCCAGTACAGCAGCGCCGACGGGCGCAAATTCGAAGTTTGGAACGCTCGCGTCTATGACAAGGAAAAGCCCAGCGAATCCGCTCTCACCTTTTTCCCCGACGAGACCGCCCTCTGCCTCCTGCGGCGCGATGGAGATCCCGCTACAGCGCAACTGGGCCGGAGCCGCCCGCCCTACCGCGGCTGGACGTGGCAGGACCTGGGCACAAGGATTGGCGGGCCCAGTCTCCTCCGGCTTCCCGATGGACGCTTGATTGCGGGAGTCCGCCTCTATGACGGCAGACAGCGCACCGCGCTTTGCTGGTTGGATGCCGAACAAGGCACGCTCACCGAATTCCTCACTCTGCCCTCCGGTGGCGACAGCAGCTATCCCGGCCTCGTCTTCCATGAGGATGAACTCTACGTGAGTTACTACTCCTCGCACGAAGGCCGCACCAGCGTGTATCTGGCTAGAGTTCGGATTCCAGGTTTCTAACCGCGGACGTCGTTCGCGGTTTTGACTTCGAGCCCCATGAAACAACTGTCCAGTCTTGGGCCCGGCAATCCGGTCCGAACAGGCTCACTCAAGTTTCTGAGATGCACATCGAGTCGAAAGTCGAAAAGCCAGCAGCGGTTCCCGTAAAACGGAGATGCTTCTGACGTTCTCGATGGATGTTGTTGGAGTTCGAACGCTTTCGGTCGCTGTGCGCTGGCCCGGCGCAGGCTCGCTTCACTTTTGAGGAACACGCGCAAAACGGACCCTCTCCGGCGCCTCCAAGACTGCGTGTTCCTCCCCCTTCGGTGCCGCGCCTCCGCGGCCTTTGTGCTTTTGAGGAACTCGCTGGCACAACGGAGCTCGGCGCGGCGGAAAGTGTGCGAGTTTCTGGCGTGGTGGTGGGCCGCGCCGGCCCTGTGCGAGCTTCTAATGGACGGCCAAGCCTGAAACAAGTAGAATGAGAACTGAAGCCACAACTACTATACGTCCATATGCCAAGCAGCGCAGCCGTCCGAGGAATCCAGTACGTCACAAACGATGATGGCAAGAAAGTGGCCGTTGTCATTGACCTCAAGATGCACGGAGAGCTGTGGGAAGACATCTACGACGGCCTCAACGCCCGCCGTCGTGCCAGAGAGACGCGCTACTCGCTTCAGACTGTTCGAACCAGCCTGAAGAAGAGCGGCAAGCTGCGTGGCTGACTACGCTGTTGTCTTCGCGAAGTCGGCCCGTAGAGAACTCGAAAAACTTGATGCGGAGATGGTTTAACGCGTCTTCCCGAGAATAGAGGCGCTTGCCAGGGAGCCACGGCCGCCGGGCTGCAAGAAGCTTCGCGGGTCAAAGAACCTGTGGCGAATTCGCATCGGAGATCATCGCGTGATCTATGCCGTCGTGGATGACAAGCGACTCGTGGACGTAACCGCTGTACGGCATCGAAGCGAAGCCTATGACTAAGCGCATCATGTCCGCCGCCGAAAGCTACTACCATGCCTTTTGGAATCCTCTAGGAGCTTAAGTAAATTAATTAATTAAACATTGGCCGCGATCCGTCAGGGCGCCCGCAACTCCGGAAGGCGTACTTGAAACTGTCCCGCGCCAGCTGCTCCAACTCCTCCCTCGAAAATCCGAACTGGGTCGCCGCCAGTTCATACTCGCGTGATAGGTCCGTGTGGAACATCGCCGGATCGTCGGTGTTCAGCACAATCGGCACATTCGCATCAAAGAGCCGCCGCACCGGATGCGCCGCCAGACTGGCAACGGCGCCCGTAGCCACGTTGCTCGAAATACAAATCTCGAGCGGGATCTGATGGTCGCGCAAATGCCGCAGAAGCGTTTCATCCTCCACCGAACGAATCCCGTGGCCGATGCGGCTTGCTCCCAACTCCAGCGCAGCCCACACCGATTCCGGCCCCACCGCCTCTCCCGCATGGGGAACCAGTTTCAAACCGTGCGCCGCGGCGAACGCAAACACCCCGCGGAACTCGGCCGCGGGACCCCGAGCCTCATCGCCGCCAATTCCAAAGGCCACCACACGGTCTCCGGCCCGCTCCACCGCCAGCCGCGCCACCTCCATCGCCGCCTCAGCCCCGAAGTGCCGGACCGCATCCAGGATCCACCATACCTCCACCTCGGAGCGCTCCGCCTCCCGCTTCACCGCCTCGTAGATCGCGGCAAAATCCTGTTTCCGCCACACCGACACCCCGGCCGACAGATTGATCTCGGCATAGCTTACATTCTGGCGTCCAAGCTCCTCCAGCAGCCGCCGCGCCACCAAAGCATAGTCTTCCGGGGCGTTCAAATGTTCCATCACCCACTTGAAAGTTTGCAGAAACCCCGGAAAATCGCGGTAGCGATAGCGCGCCGTGGCTTGCTCCAGACTTAGCGAGGAATCCAGCTCGCACAAGGTCTCCGGAGCCACCGAGCCCTCCAAGTGCAAATGCAATTCCGCCTTCGGCAACTGCTGATAGAATGACGTCACTGCTACGATAATAACTGCGATGGTGCAAACCTCAATTGATGCGCAGGAACTGGAAGCCTTGGCCGGCGGCTACCACGGCGACCCGTTCCGCATTCTTGGACCCCACGCCGTCAAGCGTGATTGGGCTCCAGACGCCTGGGAAGTCCGGGCCTTTCTTCCGCAGTCATCCTCGGTGGAGCTCCTCCACGCCCAGACCGCCACTCCCATGGAGCGCATCCACGACGCAGGCGTCTTCCTTGCCCGCCTCGATGCCAAGCCGGAGTCCTACCGGTTCCGGGTGCGCAGGCACAATGGCGATACCGTGGAGCAGGACGATCCGTACAGGTTTTCCGAGCTGCTCACACCCTTTCAACTTCATCTGCTCGGCGAAGGCACCAACTATGAGTGCTACCAGATGCTCGGCTCACACCTGGTGGAACAGGATGGGGTGGCAGGAACCCGCTTCGCCGTCTGGGCTCCCAACGCCTTAGTGGTCTCGGTCACCGGCGATTTCAATGATTGGGACACCCGCCGCAATCCCATGCGCCTGCGCACCGGCGGCGTTTGGGAGATCTTTATCCCGGCCTTGGGCGAAGGCGCAGTCTACAAGTACTTCGTCCGCTCCCGCGAGCGCGGCTATGAGGAGTTGAAGGCCGACCCATATGCCTTCGCCGCCGAGCATCCGCCCAAGTCCGGCTCCGTCGTCAAGCGGCTCGACGGCCATCAGTGGCAGGACGAGGAATGGATGCGGCAGCGGGCCGGAAAGAACTGGCTCGAAGAGCCGGTTTCCATCTATGAGGTGCACCTCGGATCCTGGCTGCGCGGCGAGAACAACTCCATCCTCACATATCGCCAGATCGCTCCCAAACTGGCCGCCTACGTTTCCGAGATGGGCTACACGCACATCGAACTCATGCCCATTCTCGAGTATCCCTTCGGCGGATCCTGGGGCTATCAGGTCACCGGATATTTCGCCCCAACCTCGCGCTACGGCAGCCCCGAGGATTTTCAATATTTTGTCGAATGCTGCCATCAGGCCGGCATCGGGGTGATCCTCGACTGGGTTCCCGCTCACTTTCCCAAGGACTCCCACGGCCTGGCCTATTTCGACGGGACTGCTCTCTATGAACATGCCGATCCCAGAAAAGGCGAGCATCGCGACTGGGGCACGCTCATCTTTAACTTCGGACGCAACGAGGTCAAGGCCTTTCTCATCTCCAGCGCCCTGTTCTGGCTCAAGCAGTATCACATCGACGGGCTGCGCGTGGACGCGGTCGCCTCCATGCTCTACCTCGACTACTCCCGCGAGCCCGGCGACTGGGTCCCCAATCATTATGGAGGCAACGAGAATATCGAAGCCATCCATTTCCTCAAAGCCTTCAACGAACAGGCCCACCTGGTCCCCGGCGCCATGACCATCGCCGAGGAGTCCACCTCCTTCCCCGGTGTCTCGCGACCCGTCTATGCGGGAGGTCTCGGGTTTACCTTCAAATGGAACATGGGCTGGATGCATGACATGCTCGCCTACTGTTCCATTGACCCCGTCTATCGCAAGTTCCATCATCAGAACCTCACCTTTAGCCTGCTCTATGCCTTTAGCGAGAATTTCATGCTCCCCATTTCGCATGATGAAGTCGTGTACGGCAAGCGTTCCCTGCTCGGCAAGATGCCCGGCGATGAGTGGCAGCGCTTTGCCAATGCGCGCGCCTTCATGGCCTACATGTATGCGCACCCTGGCAAGAAGCTCTTGTTCATGGGATCCGAAATCGGCCAGTATGAGGAATGGAATGAGGAATCCTCGCTCCGCTGGGACCTGCTCCGCTACGACTATCACCGCAAACTCCAAACCCTCAATCGTGAACTGAATCATCTCTACCGGTCTCACCCCTGCCTGTTTCAGAACGACTATCACCACTCCGGTTTCGATTGGGTGGATTTCCGCGATGTGGAAGGCTCCGTCATCGCCTTCCTACGCTGGTCTCGAGACCGCGAGCAGTTTCTCCTCTTTGTGTGCAACTTTACGCCCGTGCCCCGCGGACCCTACCGGTTGGGCGTGCCCGCGGCGGGCTTCTACAAAGAAGTGCTCAATACCGATTCCGAAGTTTTTGGAGGCAGCAATGTCGGCAACCTCGGCGGTGTCCAGGCTCACGCGGTGGCCCAGCACGGCTGGCCCGCCGGCCTCGAGATCACCATCCCACCCTTGGCCGTGGTCGCCTTCGAAAGAGTTCCCTGAACCGGATGCAGCGCTACGACGTGATCATTGCCGGCGGCGGGCATAACGGGCTGGTCACTGCCGCCTACCTCGCCAAATCCGGCCTTCGCGTGCTGGTATTGGAACGGCGCTCGCTTGTCGGGGGCTGCTCAGTCACCGAGGAGATCTGGCCCGGCTACAAAGTCTCCACCGCCGCTTACCTCTCCAGCCTCATGCAGGAGTCCATCGTGCGCGATCTCGAGTTGCCGCGCTTTGGCTATCACGTCGAGCCCAAGGATCCCCCATTCTTTTCCCCTTTCCCCGACGGCCGCTACCTGTTCATGTACCAGGACCAGTCCCGGACCCTGGCTGAGATCGCCAAATTCAACAGCAAGGATGCCGAACGCTTCCCCGCCTTTGAGCAACACCTGGAGAAGTTGGCCGTCGTCGTGGAAAGCCTGCTCCTCACCACTCCGCCCGAGTTCCCTCCCGCAAGCCCGGCCGATCTCATCGACTATCTCAAGCTGCTCGGAAAGTTTCGCCGCCTCGACGCCGCCAGCCTCAGCGCCCTGGTCAAGATCTTCACCCAAAGCGCATCGGATTTTCTCGATGAATGGTTTGACTCTCCGGAACTCAAGGTGACACTGGCCACCGACGGCGTCATTGGCGCCAACGGGGGTCCCCGATCGGCCGGCACCGCCTACATCCTGCTGCACCACGTCATGGGCGGGGTCGGGGGGCACCGCGGGGTATGGGGCTTCGTCCGCGGAGGAATGGGCGCGGTCTCGGAGGCCATCGCCTCTTCGGCGCGCAGCCACGGCGCAATCATTCGCACGGACGCCGCGGTCCGGCAGATCCTGGTAAAGAACGGCCGCGCAACCGGCGTTGTGCTCGAGTCCGGCGAGGAGATGCAGGCCCGCACCGTCGCCAGCAATCTCGACCCCAAGTCTACGTTCCTGCGCCTGGTGGAGAAACAATTTCTGCCGCCGGAGTTTCTCACCTCCATCCATAACTTCCGCTGCGAGGGAACCTCCTGCAAGATCAATCTCGCCCTCAACGGCCTTCCCGATTTCCTCTGCCTCCCCGGAACCCCAGGTCCCCAGCATCGCGCCACGATGCATCTTTGCCCCTCCATCGATTTTGTCGAGCGCGCCTGGGACGATGCCAAGTACGGCCGACCTTCCCAGTCCCCGTTGCTCGAGATGACTGTGCCCACGCTCTACGATCCATCGCTTGCGCCCGCTGGAAAGCACGTCATGGGGATCTTTCTCCAGTACGCCCCCTATACGCTGCGCGAATCGAGTTGGGATGAAATTCGGGAACCGTTCGCCGACCGCGTCATAGAAATCATTGCCGGCTATGCGCCCAACATTCGATCGATCATCGATCACAGGCAGGTGCTCACTCCGCTCGACCTCGAACGCCGCTTCGGCATCTCCGGCGGTAATATTTTTCACGGCGAGATGAGCCTGGACCAGATGTTCCTGATGCGTCCGGTCGCAGGTTGGGCCCGCTACAGAACTCCGGTGAAGGGGCTCTATCTATGCGGCTCCGGAACCCATCCCGGGGGAGGCGTCATGGGCGCCCCCGGCTACAATGCCGCCCGTGAGATCCGCAAGGATCTCAAAAACAGCTAACTCGTCGAGCGCGCGAAGTAGCCTTTGCCGCATCAGCACCTGCGGACTGTTGCGGAAGCGGCAGCCTCCTCTGAATCAGCGAACAGTGAGCCTGGCCAGGGAAAGGCCGAACATGGCCTATCTTCGGAGACCCGTTCGGTTTTCGTGTCCCGTCCGAGTAAGACGCGCAAAACGGAGCTGCCGTCCGCAGCGCAAACCCGCGTGTTTCTGCCCCGTTTGGGGGCACGGACGGCGCCCTTTGCGCTTTTATGCCTGTTTCCGTTCTTGTTGATCCGCTCGCCACCTCGAACTATAATCGGGGCATCCGGTGGGTACAATCCGCGGTTGGGCTTGTGGAGTCGGGTTGCGCCGGGCTGGGAGACAGACACGAGATGTCTTATGTTTTTCATAACAGGTTCCAGGCGCCCGGATTCAAGACGTACGAGCCGAAAGTGCTGGAGCCTTCCTCGCGCCATACTGCAAACATACTATTCCACAAGGAGGTTGGCGCGGCCAGTGAGCCCGGAGATCACCGCCGCGGCGCCGCTGCAGGTAAGGCTTTGATTTGAAAGAAGGGGGTCTAAGTGCGACTGATTGGCATACTCGTATTCGCGGGCGCATTGTTGGCGCAGAGCCAGCTCGCCACAGTCAGCGGAACCATCGTTGATTCCACCGCTGCCGTCATACTCGGCGCGCAGCTCAAGCTCAGCAATCAGGCAACAGGGGAGAGCTGGGCGGCAGTCACGAACGACCAGGGCAACTATGTCATGCCTCTTATCAAACCGGGCAAGTACCGGCTGGATGTCGACAAGACGGGTTTTAAGCCCTACCGCCAGATCGAGATTGTGCTCGAAACCGGGGGCCAGCACAGAGTCGATGTGAGCCTCGAGGTGGGCACGCAAACCGAGCGTGTGGTTGTCGAGGCGGGTATTCCCCAGTTGCAGACGGAGAGTTCGGTGGTCGGCGCCGTCGTGGACAACCGAACCATCTCGGACATGCCTCTCATCAACCGCCGCGCCGCCCAGTTGGCACGCCTCACCGGATTCGTGGTCCAGATCGGCACGGGCTCTAACTTCTCCATGGCCGGCGGCCGCGGCAACAACACCAACTGGCGCATTGACGGCGGCAACGCGCAGAACGTGATGGTCGGCGATCAGGGCCTGAACTTCGATCCGCCCATCGAGTCGCTCCAGGAGTTCAGCGTTTCGGTCAGCAACTACGCTGCTGAACTTGGCCGGACTGGCGGCGGCGTCGTGCAGATGACCACCAAGAGCGGCACCAACCAGTTCCACGGATCCGCCTACGAGTACCTCCGGAACGATGCCATGGATGCCCGCACCTTTTTCGCCGCCACTAAGGCGCCACTGCGCTACAATCTGTACGGCGCTAGCCTCGGCGGTCCCATCCGCAAGGACAAAACGCATTTCTTCTTCAACTACGAGGCGCGCCGGCAGACCAACGGGCAGACCTTCATCTACAACATTCCCACCGCGGCCGAGAAGCTCGGCGATTTCTCTGCCAACGCGGCCGCCGTCCGCGACCCCGATACGCCGGCCCGGACTCCGTTCCCGGGCAACCGGATTCCCGCCAGCCGGCTCGATCCCATAGGGAGCAAGCTGGTTTCCTTCTACCCCGATCCCAACGTTTCCGGCCAGCCCTCCGGCAACGGCAATTTCCGGGCCAACGCCGCCAGCCGGGACAACCCTAATAACTACGTCACCCGTATCGATCACATCATTACTGAGAAGGACCGCCTCTATGGCCGCTTCCTATCGAGTACTACCGACACGAAAGATGGCGCAACCTTTGCAGTGGAGTCGGTTGACCCGTTCCACCGCATCCGCACCGGCAAGTACTTCAACCAAGGGGTCACCTGGTTTCACAACTTCAAGCCGACCCTCATCAATGAGCTCCGTTTCAACTATGACTGGCGCCGGTTCGTCAACTTGAACAGCGGTGCCTATTCGAACCTGAACCAGCAGCTCGGGCTCAAGGGAGTAAGGCAGGATTTCGGTCCGCGCATCACCTTCACCGGCTACCAGACCCTGGGTGAGGGGTCCAATCACGAGCGGATCCAGTCTCCGATCAAGGGCAGCCAGTTGACGGAAAACCTGCTGATGTTGAAAGGGAATCACAGCATCAAATTCGGGTTCGAGCACCGGACTTCCTCCAACGATGACCTCAACCGGAACACCGCCGGCGGTGTGTTGGGCTTCAACAACGTAGCCACTGGCCACGGCATTGCCGCGCTTTTGCTGGGCTTTGTGCAGAGCGCCAGCGTGAATGAGGTATTGCCTATCCGCAGCCGGATCATCAATTACGGAGCCTATGTGCAGGATGACTGGAAGATCACCTCGCGGCTGACCTTGAACCTCGGCTTGCGCTGGGATATGGACAGCCCGCGCCGCGAGCTCTTCGACAACCGCATGAACTCGTTCGACCTGTTCGCCATCAACCCGGTGTCCAGAACTTCCGGTACCGTTAGTTTCGCCGGGCGCAACGGTGTAGGGGAATATGCCCACGACTTCGATCCCAACAACTTGGCTCCCCGCTTCGGCTTCGCTTGGCGTGCCACTGATAAATGGGTGGTTCGCGGTGGCGCCGCGCTTCTCTACATGGGCCTCTACGATCAGGCCACTGTAATCAATGCCACCAACGGGTTCAGCTATCGCGGCAACTTCGTCTCACCGGACAATGGTCTCACCGCGCCGTTCCGGCTTCGCGACGGCATGCCCCCCATCCAGCCGCCGAGCGAGAGCGACCTCACGCCTGGCTTTGGCGCCGTGCCGCCCGGAGCCAGCCCGCAGAACTCGATCGAGTTTTTCCAGCCCGGTCCGCGGGCCACTTCCTATTTGATGAGCTTCAACTTCAATATTCAGAGGCAGCTTCCCAGGCAGATGGTGGTGGAGGTGGGGTATCTGTCCACCGAGGGGCGCAAGCTGGCTTCACCCGCCGCCCTCACCTTCAACCAGGTGCCGCCGGAATTGATGGGTCCGGGAAATGCCCAATCCCGCCGCCCCTTCCCGCAGTTCACCGATGTCACCCCGATCTCACAACCGTACGGCAATTCCAACTACCACGCGATGAACATCAAGTTGGATAAGCGATACTCCAAGGGCCTGCACTTCGAAACCAATTACACTTTCGCCAAGGGGATCGACGATGTGGAATCGCGGGGTGAGCTTGGCGGCGGCCCGGGCAATGCAGGCGCCAACGCATACAACCGGAGAGCGGACCGCGCCCTCGGCGGCAATAGCGTCAAACACCGGTGGATATCGAGCGTGGTCTATGAACTTCCTTTCGGCAAGGGCCGCGAGTTCGACATTTCCAACCCTGTCGTGAATGGAGCGCTCGGTGGCTGGACCATCGGCTACATCGGCGAGATCCGGACCGGACCGCCGCTCGGAGTGAATGAGCAGACCAACCTGACCAACTCGTTTTCCCCCGCTAACCGGCCCAACGTGCTAGGCGATCCCACTATTTCCGGCAGCCGTTCGCGAGCCGAACAGGTTACGCGCTGGTTCGATACTTCGAAGTTTGTCGCGCCTCCCCAGTTCACATTCGGAACCGCGGGCCGCATCACCGGATACGCGGCAGGCGCAATCGCGATGGACGTTTCGATCCTAAAGGACTTCAAATTCCTGGAACGATACACCGTCCAGTTCCGCACCGAGATGTTGAACTTCATCAACAACCCAAACTTGAACTTACCGAACCTAAACCGTGGCAATGCGGCCTTCGGCCGGATCACCTCGCTGATCGATACCAACCAGGCCCGTATCGTCCAGTTGGGCCTGCACTTCAAGTTTTGAGTTTCGCCGCGCCGGCGCGGGCCGCCAGCGACGGTGGCGTCCAGACGGGCAGACAAGCCGAATCACGAAGTCTTCTAAGATCAGGGTCTCGTCCGTTGACACAAGCGGTGCTCAATTGAGTCAGTGGCACAAATCCTGGCACAAGAAAGAAAACTGTTGGGAATCTTGGTAATCGCATTGGTCATTACTTCACGCACTTCCCGCGGAAATTCCCGATCTGAGACGAAAGAGGTGATTCGTCTCATCGAGGATAGTGGAGTTTTCAGTATTCCCTTCCGAATCGGACAAATGACCGATCATCTTATCTTATTGAGTACCAATTACTTTAGAAAGATGGAACTGTTAAGATCGTCACAAGCCAGGACGTCACCAGCACTCGCAACTTCATCTTAGGAATAATTTCTTCGATCGGAGCTAACGCGGGGTTATGAACAAGATAATTCAGAAGCACCATGTCCCAGCTCGCTAAGCGGACTCAAATCGAATCGGAGAGTGACATCTTACCCACCCCTTTCCATGCCGTAGGGGAGCAGAACGGGCCTTCCAGCCTCCCTGCTCGCATTAGCACTCGGTCCCGACTCCCCCGTGAGGCCCAACGCGTGGCGGATTTTCAGCTCCCGCACTGCAATGCACTCATACCGGGTTCTGAACTCGGCGAACATTGAGCCTGATCATGTAAAGCCCAAAAAAGGTCTATCTTCGGAACGCCATTCCGCTCTTGATTTCAGCTGATTTCAGACAGATTTCAGACAGATTGACATTGAGGAACTCAAGGTGTATATTGGCCGACGGCAATAGTGAATTCTAATTTTCAAGGAGGAAATTATGGCAGTTTTAATGTCGCTGGGAGGAAACTCCGCTGGTGATGGCTTCCTCGTTGTCCCCCAGGCTGTGAATTATGAGGCCGAGATTGCTCTACGGACAGACGCCGGCACGGCGACTGTGACGCTTCAGGCATCACCAAACCCCGCCAACCTGGTCTTCTCAACGGCGGGGCCGATCAACATCTCGACCGTCCCGACCGTCGTCACAGTTCATGCGCTGCTACAGAGCGCGTCGCGCGGCGATACGACGATCCAAGTGCTCGATGGAGGAATGGCCGTCGTGGCGAGTTTCACCGTCACGGCCATAAAGCATCCCGTGGTGAATTTCAAAGGGCGGTTCGAAGCGCGATTTGCCACTGACGGGGCACGTCCCAATGTCAATCCGATGTACACGGCCGCGGTGGACTCGGTTGTCCCGCCGGGGCGGACTTGGGGGCTCGAAGGGGAGCCACTTTTCGTGCCCGTTGCCGGAATTGTGCCCACGAACCTCACAATGACTGGCATGGGGCGGGTCGTACGGCTCAACAATCCGGTGGCGCTGCGTTCCCACGCTGCCCCTGTCGTTTCGACCGTCGTATCGATCACCGGCGAGACAGTCGCCGGGACTGAGAAGTTCCTGGCGGGCGATCCTATCATTGGCCAGCCGGTTAATTTCGGACCCGACACCTACCTTGCGGGCAATAACAATGCCAGTGATACACCCGGAGCCCCTGCGCCGGAGGAGTATTTCGGGGCCGGGTTGGAGCCAATGGCGCTGTTTGAGATCAATATAGGTACCGCATTCGCTCCCCCCGCGATTTATTTCAGGGGCGCATCACAGGTCGGTCCCTTCACTCACAAAGCAGGGTTCGTAAACGAAAGAACGCGCACGCCGGATTCGCGGCCGATCGCGACGGGTATTCCACCTGCCACCGTTGCCGATTTTGCTGAGTTCGGCCTGCCTAATCAGCTAACATTCAGTGAGACCCGCATCGATCAGTTAGTCGCTGATTACCTCGCGCTGCCAGCGGGCCCCTCTCTGCAACGGCGAAATCTGGTTCGCCGCATTGGCCATTTACTTCCAGTCGTGAGTTCGGCCAAGCGCACGGCTGTTCAAGCGCAAGCTGTGGCGCCAGATGTCTTCAGCATACGGACAGGTACCGTTTCAGTGGACTGGAACAACAAGGAAATATACACAGGAAAGGTCGACACGGCCCTCCATGCCGGGCCTGGGGGACCCACCGGAACATCCAGCGTTGTCGCCTATCTAACAGAGTTCTTTTCCTTCAACCTTGAGTGGGTCCCATTTGCATTCCATACCGACGAAAACTGCGGCCATCACACAGGAAAGCTGAGTGGAGACCTGGCCAGGACAGGCAACCACATTGGCGACCCGCACGTACACACGGTAAATGGGACAGCCTACGACTTTCAGGCCGTCGGTGAGTTCACACTTCTGCGGGACGGCAACCGGATGGAGATACAGGTCCGTCAGACGCCCGTAGCGACAGCGAATCCAATCCCCGACGGCCATACCGGCCTGACCGCATGTGTGAGCATTAACACAGCAGTCGCAGTACGGGTGGGCTCACACCGCATCTCCCTACAACCCGGACGGGAAGGGAAACTGCTCCAATTCTACGTCGATGGAAAGCCCGCGAACTTTCCGGCCGACGGGATCGATCTGGGCGCCAGCCGCGTGACGGCATTTGCCGCCAGCGGTGAGACCGGGATTCGTGTTGATTTCGAGGATGGGACCGTGGTGCTGGTTACGCCGGCCTTCTGGAACGCCCACAGCGTCTGGCACCTCGACGTGAGCGTCTCGCATACCAGAGCTGACGAGGGCATTATGGGCCTTATTCCGAAGGGCAGTTGGCTCCCAAGGCTACGCAATGGCGTGAACGTTGGCCCTATTCCCGCGAGTCTGGCTGATCGCTATGTCACACTCTACAAAACCTTCGCCGATTCGTGGCGCATAACCGACAAAACCAGCCTGTTTGTTTACGGGCAAGGAACATCGACCAAGACGTTCACGGATCACGACTGGCCTGCCGAGAAACCTCCGTGCAAGCTGAAACCGGAGTTCCAGATTCCCGGAGTCCAGGTTCACAAAGGTATGCCGGTTGACAAGGCGGAAATGATCTGCAGAATCGTCACCGACAAGGACCTGCATAAGAACTGCGTCTTCGACGTTGCAACGACCGGGGACGAGATCTTCGCCAAGATCTACGTCCTGGCGCAGGAGCTCAGGCTGTATGGCACGTCGGTCCAGATCTCCTGTCATGAGGCGTCAAGTCAACCGAACCGGTCGGCAGATTTCACGGCAGTTACGCCGCTACAACAACCATACTCGGTAGTTGTCACGGCAACGGTGTTACCGCTGACTCAGGGAAGACCGATACCGACCGGCAGTGTCACTTTCTTCATTGATGGTGTGCCGATGAACCGGCCCATGCAACTGGACGACCGAGGCCGGGCGCGCGTCACAATAGCCCGGTTGAAGCCGGGCGAACACAGGATCAGGGCGACTTACTCCGGCGGTGGAAAGTTCGACTACCACTCCAGTTCCAGCCCCAATACACTTTGCACCGTGGGGTCTAAAGGGGAGGTCAGGCCTACTGTTGGGCATGGGCTCGTTCCACACCCGGTGGGTTAGGGTGATCGGGCGAAATCATGGTCGATTCAAGTTCCCAGCTCGAAGCTTGGCTCATGAGTTTCCTGAGCGATGCGGATGCAGTGGCCGGAACAATTCACCTGCACGAGAACGGTGGCCTGCGTCTGGCTGCCTCGGTGAACATTCCGCCTAAAGTACAAGAAGTTGTGGCCTGGGTGCCGGCCGGAAAAGGTATGGCCGGCTTAGCTCTGGAACGAGGCGAGCCCGTGCAGACCTGCAATCTAAAGGAGGATCGGTCCGGCGCCGTCAAGCCTGGCGCGAAGGCGGTGGACGCGAAAGCGGCTGTCGCCATCCCCGTCCGAGACGAATCGGACCGCATCTTTGCCGTGGTGGGGGTTGCCTTTGCCGACGAGCGTGAGATTCAGGATGAGGAACTCGCTCGGCTGCAACGGGCCGCCGCAACCCTTGGGCGGGCCTAGCATTGTGGTTCCGCCAAATCATCGTTTTTTGCAGTCTGGCCGCTTTGCCAGCCGCCCTCATGTGCGCCGGACAGAATGAATTAACCCGCGTCGAACCCACGGTGGTCACCGTGACTGGCGAAGCAATGCCGCTGTCGGCCGCGCCGGCCTCGGTGGTCGTGCTGTCACGGGAGACGATCGAAAACAGCCGCGCGGGAAATGTCGGCGACGTCTTGCGGCAGGTTCCATTCCTGTTCCTTACGCGCTCCGGCGGAGCCGGTGGATTGACCACCGTTACACTTCGGGGAGGCAAGCCGAATTTTACCCTCGTTATGCTCGACGGCATTCCTGTCAACGACATCTCCGACACGCTCGGCGGGTCGTTTGACTTTGCGACGCTGAGCACGGGCAACATCGATCATATTGAGATTGTGCGCGGGCCTCTCTCCTCGGTCTACGGATCAGAAGCGGTGGGCGGCGTGATCAATATCATTTCTCGCACCGGGCATGGTTCGCCCACTATTGAATTCCGGGGCTCTGCGGGAAACTTTGGCGCGGGTGAGGCTCAGGTAGGTTCCAGTGGCAGCGCCGGCAATGTTGACTACGGCGTCACCGGGTCGTTCTTTCGCATCGGCGAGCAGATTGGAAAGGATTCGTTTCGGCTCGGTACGGTCGCCCTGCATTCGAAATGGACGCTGGCGCCGAACAAAATCCTACAAGCCGTGATGCAGTATCGAAACAGCGAGGCGCAGGGGTTTCCTCCCAATGGGGGCGGGCCTGAATATTCGATCCTTCGGGATCCGCAACATACCACAGCGAGGCAGCTCGTCGGCGGGCTGGTCTTCCGGCATCAGGTAAATCAGCGCTGGCTCTACAGCTTGAGTTTCGACGTCTTTGATCGCCAGCAGGACCTGGCGAGCCCGGCGATCTTGGACAAGGTGCCCCCAACGTTCCGATCGGTCCCTTCGAATGAGTCCACCACAAGTTTCCGCCGCTATCGCTTTGGAATATCCAACGTGTTTACTTTGACGCCTCGTCTGACAGCGCATCTCAATTTCAATGAGCGCCAGGAGGTTGGGTCGAGCGACGGTTTGATCGCCGGAACAATCCGCGACCGGTTCAGTCTTACCCGGTCAACGCTGGGAATCAGCGGAGGGATGGTTTATCAGTCCGATCGACTGACGGCGACCTTGGGGTTGCGGTCCGACAAGAGTTCGGGTTTTGACAACGTTTGGTCGCCCCGGGCCGGTATCAGCTATCGGTTGGGCCGCGTGGGCCCGCGCGTTCGCGCCAGTTGGGGCCTGGGTTTCAAACTCCCGTCCTTCTTCGCGCTCGCCAATCAGACCGTCGGCAACCGCCAACTGAAGCCCGAATTCGCCAATAGTTTCGATGTTGGCATTGCGGGCGAGACCTTGCACCGCCGTCTGTCGCTGGAGTTGACCTTCTTTCGCAATCATTTTCGCGACCTGGTGGATTTCAGCCCCCAAGTGTTCCGGCTGGTGAACCGAAGTCAGGCGATGACCAAAGGAATTGAGCTTGCTTCGATGTTGGCGCTCAACGACCGGCTGAGCGTAGGCGGACATCTCTCGTATCTAGCGTGGGAGCTAAATCCCTCGACCGAGCCGCTGCGCGACGTGCCACGCTGGCGCGGTGGACTCAATGCGACGTGGAAAATCACGCCACGATGGGCCGCCATGGCAGAGTCGCTATGGGTAGGGCCGCGATTCAACTTTCAGGTGCCCGTTCCCAGCCAGACAACAGTGGGCGGATATTCGACCACCAACCTTTCGGGTAGCTATGATTTGGGCCATTCGGTTACCGCGTTCCTTCGCGTGGACAATTTGCTGGATAGCCACTTTCACGAGTTCATCGGCTTTCCGAACCCCGGCATTACCGTCCGCGCGGGGTTGGGGTTTCAGATAACGGCCCGCTCGCTTCGTCCGTAAGACACATTTGGAGAAATATGTGCGAAAAAATGCGTTACGCGAACACTTTCCGCAAAATCCCACAAAATCCCCATTAAACACCAGTGCGTCCGGTACGCGCCTGTGGGATAATTTGGCCGTGTTGCCGCTTGACTTTTCCCCGGCTTGCACGATACTCGACATTTCTATCGATGCACCCGTGCGGTGCGACCTATTAGGAGGCATACCCTTATGAGCACACTCAATGGACCGTACTCAAATACGGGCGCGTCCGACTCGGACCACACGGCCGTACTTCCCGCGCCAGTATTGGAAACAACCTTGCGAGCCACTCGACAGACGGTCAACATCGGCGGAGTCGTCACGGCGAATGCCGAAGTGTTGAACGGAGAGATTCCGGGCCCCACCTTCCGGCTCACGAAGGACCAAACAGTAGTCGTCCGCCTGGTGAACGATCTGCCTTATGAACTCGGCATTCACTGGCACGGCGTCGAACTGGAGAACTATTCGGACGGAACCGAGGTGACCCAGAACGGAGCCGTGCCAGGTCCGATTCCAAACGGAGCCGTTTCCGGCGGTACATTCCTCTATAAATTCAAGGTGCCTCGCGCCGGTATTTTCTGGTACCACCCGCACCACGGCAACTCGATAAATAGGGTCTTCCGCGGGGTGTACGGGATGATCGTTGTCACCGATCCGGCGGAATCGGCCATCGTTGCCCCCGCTCCCGGTGCGGTGCTGCCCGCGAACTCAGACTCGGAAACAATGGAGCTCGTATTGAGCGATATCACCGTCTGCAAGACACCGGGCTCGAACAATTCAGCGACTTATCCCCTTGCAGATTTTGGGACCGCGGAATGGCTTAGCGGCCAGACGTCGCAGTTCGCGCCCGCGCCAGTTGACTTCTGCGAACTCAGCCCTGTGGATGACAATGGCGCTGCAACCGCAGCATACGCCGCGGGCGATGTACCGAGCGTTGTGACAACATCCCCCGGCTTGCGCGTGGAGGGGCAAACTGTGCTCACAAACGGCGTGAACGTTGGCGGCCGCGCCGGGACCCCGGCAGCGCCCGGCGCACTGGCGGCCGGCGCTGCGACAAAGATCATCGTGTCCGGACAGGGACTCCGCATGCGGATCGCGAATTGCGCCCATCTCCGGTATTTTCGTCTCCGCCTCACTACCCAAGCTGGAGGACTGGTGAATTTATACCGAATCGGTGGCGAAGGCGGTCTGCTCGACTCTGTCGTGCTGGAAGGGGGCACGCTTGGCACGGTTCCCGATCCGAGT
>ORMF012672594.1_pt1 | contig 18442 bp, 15 predicted proteins | sample 1779871 | NCBI WGS metagenome assembly ORMF01 (sample SAMEA104232316, study PRJEB22302) | groundwater metagenome | biome: forest; feature: aquifer; material: groundwater | place: USA | collected 2011-08-07 | depth 5.4 m | reverse complement strand
TGGGCAGCCTCGAATCCGATCTTCTGCAGGAAGGGGGTGAGCAGCCAGCCGCCGATACCCCAGGCCATGCCAAAGGTGCGGTTGAGCTGGGTCGGCCCGCGGTCGAGGCCCCCGTAGATGTAGACCTGCTTGTGCGTGGTGGATCCATACCGGCTGTATTCCTTCGCGGTCTTGTTCGCCGCAATCTCCATGGCGGTGAGTATCTGCCCCGCCAGTGTTCCGCCGCCGATGGCATCGAAGGCTACCGTGGCACCGGTGGCGACGAGCGCCTCGGTCAGGTCGTCCATGAAGGTGGGCGAGCTCGAGTTGCACACGTGGGCGGCGCCGATCTTCTTCAGGACGTCCACGTGCTCCTGCTTGCGCACGATGTTCACCAGGGCGACGCCGTCCTTGATGCAGATCTTGTTGAGCATCTGCCCGAGATTGGAGGTGGCCGCCGTGTGCACGAGCGCCTTGTGACTCTCCGAGCGCATGGTTGCGACCATGCCGAGCGCGGTGAGCGGATTGACGAAGCACGAGGCGCCCTCGGCCGGTGTGGTCCCCGGCTGCAAGACCAGGCATTGCGCGGCCTTGATGCAGCGGTACTGCGAGTACATGGCGCCACCGAGGATGGCGACGGTCTTGCCCATCAGCGCTTGCGCTGCCGGAGACGCACCCGCTTGGACGACCACCCCGGCCCCTTCGTTGCCGACGGGCAGGGACTGATCCAGACGCCCCGCCATCGCCTTCATCGCCGCCGGTGAGATGTTCGCCGTCACCACGGGGTTGTCAGGCGTGCCGGATGCCTTGGCCGTGCTCATGTCCGCCCCGGCGAAAAGCAGTCCTTGGTCGGAGGGGTTGATGGGAGAGGCGTCGATGCGGACGATCACCTCCTCCGGTCTTGGCTCAGGGGTGGCAACGCTGACGAGCGTTAGATCGAGGATGCCGTCCTTCTTCACCGTTGAACGAAGCTGAAGTCCCGTGCCCATGCCGGCGTGTGCCATTTGTCGTCTCCAATTTCGCAATGCGGTGAACATTATTGTTCCCGGTTCGAGGCTGTGACACGACACCCAGGGCCCCCGTGTCTGAAACAGGTGTAATGTTAGCCGACCCGCGCCATCACGTCCTCGGCGAACATCCTGAGGATCTCCTCGCGCTGCTGGAAGCCCTGCCCCGGCACCTGCGGGAGGATGGCGATCCGGTCTATGCCCCGCACGCTCGCGACGCGGTCCACCTGTGCCCTGACCTCCTGGGGCGTGCCGGCCAAGGCCATGAGGTCCACGAGGCGGTCGGGCACGAGGGTGCGGTGGCGCGAGTCGGCCGTGGCGTGCTGGAAGGCGTCGTAGGATTCCCTGAGCTGCCGGATCGTCGCCTGATCTTCGGGCGGCAATTCCACCGGAAGCGGGTGGCGCAGGGCCGAGGCCACGCGCCCGCGAACATGGTCGCGCGCCTGGGCGGAATCGTGGGATATGGACGTGGGCGTCCACAACACCACGTCGAGATCGTCGAGCCGCCGGCCGCTCCTCGCGGCGCCCGCGGCGACGCAGTCGAGGCCCGCGTGGAGGATGGTCGGCGCCGTGCCGACATACATCATCACGCCGTCACCCAGCCGCCCCGCCGCGGTGAGCATCCGGGGGCCGGACCCGGCGAGGTACAGCGGAATTGGCCGCGGTGCATCGAGCCAGGCCACCTTGCCCTCCGCGCCGCTCTCGAAGTGAATCGGCTCGTGCCGCGTGAGGCGGCGGATATCGCTCGCCATCTTCTCGAGCGCGCCGACTCGCCCCACCTGCTCGAGGCGCAGCCCCATGGTCTGGGCCGAGCTGCCGCCCGTGCCTATGCCGAGCACGATGCGGCCGGGAGCGAGCTCATCAAGCGTGAGGATGGCGCTGGCGGTGACCGAGGCGTGGCGCGTGTGCGGCACCGTCACGCCGGGGCCCAGCTTGATCCGCTTCGTCCCGAGGGCGCAGGCGGTGAGCGTCACCCAGAGCTCGCGGCAGACGAGATGCGAGTCCGTCATCCACACGGTCTCGAAGCCCAGGGCCTCGGCCAGCTGGACCTGCTTGACGATCTCCGAAACCGGCTGCGTGGCGAGGATACCGAGGTCGAATTTCACGCGGAAATCATAGCAGACGGCACTTTCGGCCTTTACGGGTTCCTGGTTCGCGCCATACAGAGGGGACACAGCACCACCTGCTGCCGCCAGCCCGCCGCTCGGCCGGGGGCGGGCCCGCGTTGACACCGCGGGATCGCTCACCTAGACTCCGCAGAGCACCCGCCGTCGTGACCGTCGAAATCGCATGGAGGATCGAATGACGCCGACGCTGACGATTCGGGACATTCGTGCGCGACCGGTGTTGGTGCCGTTCAAGCGGCCACCGGTCTCAGCGAGCGGAGCCTTGCCGCACGCGGCACTGGTCCTCATTGACCTCGAGACCGAGGAAGGCGTCACCGGGCGCTCCTACGTGTTCGGCTTCGCGCAGTGGACCCTCAAGCCCATTGTCGGGTGCCTCGCGAACATGCGCGACCTGCTGAAAGGCGACCGCGTGGCGCCCGTCGACATCGAGGCGAAGCTGCGCAGCCGGTTGACGCTTCTCGATACGCCCGGCCTCGTGGGGCTCGCGCTGGCGGGCGTGGACATGTGCGCCTGGGACGCGCTCGCGCAGGCCGCGGAGCTGCCCCTCGTGAAGTTGCTCGGCGGCCGGGTGAAACCCGTGCGCGCCTACAATAGCTGCGGCCTGTGGATACAGCCGGTGGAGACCCTCGCCGACGAGGCGGAAGCTCTAGTGGCCGAGGGCGGCTTCAGGGCCATCAAGCTGCGCGTCGGCCGCGACGATCCCGCCGAAGATCTCGCCGCGGTGCGGGCCGTGAAGAAGCGCGTGGGCGACACGATCACTGTGATGTGCGACTACAACCAGCGTCTCACCGTCAACGAGGCGGTCCTCCGCGGCCGCATGCTCGACGCCGAGGGGCTCTGCTGGATCGAGGAGCCGGTGCGGCACGATGACTACGCGGGGTGTGCGCGCATAGCGGCAGAGCTGAGGACGCCGATACAGACAGGCGAGAATCTCGTTGATACGTTCGAGCTGATCAATGCCCTCGAGGCCCGGGCCATGGACTACGTGATGCCCGATCTCCAGCGTATCGGCGGCGTCACCGGCTGGCTGCGCGCGGCGGCGATCACACACGCCTATGGCATGGAGATGTCGAGCCACCTCTTTCCCGAGTACAGCGCGCACCTCCTCGCGGTGACGCCGACCGCCCACTGGCTGGAATACATGGACTGGGCCGTACCCATCGTCACCGAGCCCACCCAGATCAAGGACGGGTACGCTCTGATCCCGGACCGGGCGGGCAGCGGCATCACGTGGAACGAGGATGCCGTGAAACGCTACAACGTCGCCTGAGCTCGGCCCCTACCGGATCACCTCGTCCAGCCGCCCCCGCAGCGAATGGGGAAGCGTCAGCCCGACCGCCGTCGCGGTCTTGAGGTTGATAAGCATGACACGCAGGCCAGAGTAGGCTGTCAACTGCCACTGAGGATCGGAACCTATGACCGTACCGGCAATTCTTACCGAGATTGGACTGCCCCGGCTGAGTGGTTGCGAGGTGACCGCGGGCGTGGAGCTCGTCAAAGGCCTGGCACGCAACGTGGCCCGGTACCATTCAGGGAGGCGGCGCGGCGCCCGTGCGGTCCACGATCATGCGGTAGTGCTCGGGACGGCGGTGCTTGGCGAAGTTGAACGTGGTGTCCTTGTAGGAGCGCGTCAGGTCGAGGTCGCAGCGGGCAACCGCCAGCTCGTCGCCCAGCGTCGTGCACATGGCCACGGTCTCGCCCGAGGGCGCGATGATCTGGCTCTGGCCGATCATGTCGCATCCCTCTTCCCTGCCGCACTTGGCCACGCCCACCACCCACGTCCCGTTCTGGTAGGCGCCCGCCTGCATCGAGAGCTGGTTGTGGAAGTTCCCGAGCAGATCATGCCCGGGCGCGGGCGGGTGGTGGACGGGCGTGTTGTAGCCGAGCAGGACCATCTCCACGCCCTGGAGCCCCATGACCCGGTACGTCTCGGGCCAGCGCCGGTCGTTGCAGATGCACATGCCCACGAGCCCGCCGAAGGCGCGCCACACCCCCCAGCCCAGATCGCCCACCTCGAAGTAGCGCTTCTCGAGGTGCTGGAAGGCCCGCCACGGCTCGTGCTCCGCGTGGCCGGGAAGGTGGATCTTCCGGTACTTGCCGGCGATGCGCCCCGCCTGGTCCACGAGTATGGAGGTGTTGAAGCGGTGAGTCACCCGGCCCTCGGTGCAGAGCTCGGCATAGCCGAGATAGAAACCGATGCCGAGACGGCGCGCCTCCTCGAAGAGAAGCCGCGTCTCCGAGCCCGGCATCTCCCGCTCGAAGAACGCGTCGATCTCGGCCTGGTCTGTCATCCACCAGCGCGGGAAGAAGGTCGTCAGCGCCAGCTCGGGAAAAACCACAAGGTCGCAGCCGTGGGCCTTCGCCTGGTGCAGAAGATCGAGCAACCGCTTGACGACCCGCGGGCGAGCATCCACGCGCTGGATGGGCCCAAGCTGCGCCGCCCCGACCGTGATGATCCTAGCGGAGCCCACGACGCTAGCTCTTGAGGCGCAGCAGGTTGAAGATCTTGACGGGGCGGCTGATGCCCTTGAGCGACACGTCGCCGACCGGCTCGGCGTCGACCAAGGCTTCCACCGCGGTCTGCACCCGCTGGGAGAGCAGCACCTGGCCCGGCTTGGCCTCTGAGCAGAGGCGCGCGGCGAGATTCGTGACAGTGCCGATGGCGCCGTAGTCGACGCGCCCCTCGAAGCCGATGGCCCCAAGCGTCGCGTAGCCGTGGGCGATACCGATGCCGAAGTCGAGGTCGAAGCCGGTCTTTTTCCAGCCGACCGCCAGCTCGGCCACGCGCTCGCGCATGGCGGCGGCCATCCGCACCGCCCGCACCGCCGGGTCCGGCACGGGGGTCGGATCATTGAAGAAGATCATCATCCCGTCGCCGGTGAAGCGCTCGAGCGTGCCTTCCCAGTGGAGGATGAGCTTGCCCATCTCGGCGTGGTACTCGCGCAGCACCCCCATGACCTCCTCTGGCTCGGCGGTCTCGGCGAAGGCCGTGAAGCCGCGCAGGTCGAGGAAGACCACGGTGATGTCGCGCCGGTGGCTCTTGAGCGGGTCCTCGGCGCCGCCCGAGACGATCGCCTCGGCCAGCTGAGGAGAGAAGAAGCGCTTGAGCCTGCCGAGCCGCTCGAGCTGGGCGACCTGCTCGGCCACGCGGGTCTCGAGAGTGCGGTTGAGCTCAGCCAGCTCGTCCCAGAGCTGCTTGACCCGGAGCAGCGAGCGCACGCGGGCCATGAGCTCCGGCTGGTTGATGGGCTTGGTCAGGAAGTCGTCCGCACCGGCCTCGATGCCCTTGACCCGCTCCTGCCCGGGGTCGAGCGCGGTGACCATGACGACGGGCAGCCGTGCCGTCGCCGGATCGGCGCGGAGAGCCTTGCAGACCTCGTAGCCGGACATCTCCGGCATCACCACATCGAGCAGCACCAGGTCCGGCGCATCCGCGGCGACCTTCTCGAGCGCTTCCTTGCCCGAGGCCGCGGTGCTGACGGCGTAGCCGCGGGCCCCAAGGACGTCGGCCAGGAGCTTGACGTTGGCTGGCGTGTCGTCCACGACAAGAATGCGCGCGGGGGCCTTCATGGCCTGGCGAGCAGCTCCTGGACGGCCTCGAGGAAGCCCTTCACGTTAATCGGCTTGCTCTGGTAGGCATCGAAGCCCGCGGCGAGGATCGTCTGCCGGTCCTGAGTCATCGCCGACGCGGTCACCGCCATGACGCGGATGGCGTGCGTCGCTGGGTCGTCCCGCAGGCGCCTGAGCGCCGTGATGCCGTCGATGCCGGGCAACTGTATGTCCATCAGCACGAGCGCCGGCTGACGGCTGCGCGCCAGCTCCACGCCTTCTTCCCCTGTCTCGCTCTCGATCGTCTGGTACCCCTTGAACTGGAGCACGTCGCGGACCAGCCTCCGGTTCTTCTCGTTGTCCTCGACGATCAGGATCAGCTCACCGGCCATGGGCGCGCACCGGGATGGTGAAGGTGAACGTCGACCCCTTGCCCAGCTCGCTCTCGAGCGACAGCGTTCCGCCGTGGAGCTCGACCAGTCGGCGGGCGAGGGCGAGGCCGAGCCCGGTGCCCTCGCGCTTCCGTGCGTAGTCGTCGCCCACCTGCCGGAACTCCTCGAACACCGCCTCCTGGTCCCCGGCCGCTATGCCGATGCCGGTATCGGCTACCGACACCGCCACCGCCTCGCCGTTCAACGCAGCGCTCATGGTGATCTTGCCTCCCTCCGGGGTGAACTTGACCGCGTTGGACAGAAGATTGAGCAGCACCTGCTTGACCTTGCGCTCGTCCGCCACGACCTCGCCGATCGCCGGATCCACGTGGACTACGAGCCCGATGCTGTGGCGCGCGGCGCGCTCCCTGATGAGCGTCAGCGCGTTGTCGAGTGCTGCCGGCAGGTCGAAGGCCTGGGCCTCAAGCTCCATCCGGCCCGCCTCGATCTTCGACAGGTCGAGGATATCGTTGATGAGCGAGAGGAGGTGTTTCCCGGAAGACAGGATGTCATTGAGGTACTCTTCCTGCTTCGGATTCACCTCGCCGAACATCCGCTCGATCAGCACCTCGGAAAATCCGATCACGGCGTTGAGCGGCGTGCGCAGCTCGTGGGACATGTTGGCGAGGAACTCCGACTTGTGCCGGTTCGCGACCTCGAGCTGGCGCGTCTTGTCGTCGAGCTCGGTGAAGAGGCGCACGTTCTCGATGGCGATGACGGACTGGTCGGCGAAGGTCTGCAGCAACGCGATCTGCTTGTCGGAGAACGGGCGCACTTCTGTCCGGAAGAGCGTCACTGCGCCGATCGGAACTCCCTCGCGGAGCAGGGGGATGCCGACCGTCGTGCGGATACCCTGACGGACCACGGCCTCCTTGATCTCCGGATACTCGGTCGGAGCCTCGGCACTGACGTCGTGGACGTGTATAGCCAGCCGGTCGAGGATCACGCGGCCGGACACCGACCCGCGGGTGATCGGGCGAGCTTGCCCCTCCTCGAGAGTGGACTGGACGGGCCCGTAACGGGCCACCAGGCGCATACTGTCGCCTTCGATCCGGAAAATCTGCGCGTTCTGCGCCTCGCACAGCCGGGCCGCATTCTCGACCACGGCCCGCATGACCGGCTCCTGGTCGGTGGGCGAGCTGCTGATGACCCGCAGGATCTCGCTGGTCACCGTCTGGTGATCGAGCGCTTCGCTCAACTCGCGCGTGCGGACCTCGACCTTCTGCTCGAGGTTGGCGTAGGACTCGCGCAGCTGGCTCGTCATCCGGTTGAACTGCTCGGCCAGCGCCTCGATCTCGTCGCCCGTCTTCACCTCGAGGCGGTGGCCGAGGTCTCCCGCGCCGATCCTTCCCGCTCCCTCCGTCAGCGCCCGTATGGGACGCACCAGGCGCCGGGCAAGGACGAGGCTCACCAGGACAGACAGCAGGACGCCGAAGAGCGCCAGCCCGACCGTGCGGAAGACGGACGCGCGGATGGGCTCGAAGGCCTCAAAGAGCGGCTGCTCGATGAGGACGGCCCACCCCAGCGGCGCGATCGGGGCCGAGGCCGAGAGCACCCGGCGCCCGTCGAGGTCCCGCGCGATGCCGGGCAGGCCGACCCCCTGCGAAACCGCGGCGAGCGCCCCCTTCACCTGGTCGAGCTTCGAGAGGTCGGTCTTCTTGAGGACCAGGCTGATGTCGGGATGCGCGATGAGGTGACCGCGAGAGTCCACCACGTAGGCGTGACCGGCCTTGCCGATCTTGATCTGCGACACCACGTCCCAGATGACCTTGAGGTTCACCTCCGCCACGGTCACGCCGGCCTTGTCGCCGCTGCCGGCCAGCGCGATGGTGATGTACGGCTCGGACTCCTTGCGGAAGTAGACGAGGCTGAAGTAGGTCCGGCCCGCCTTGGGGTCGCGGAAGCGTGGCTCCTGGGAGAGATCCGCCCCGCTGCCGACCACGTCCATGGCCAGGCGCGAGACGCGGAGCTGCTCCCGCCCCGCGGGGTCGAGGTAGCTGACCTCGGTGATGGGGGGCACCTGGCGGAGCAGCCGGAAGTAATCGGCGCGCCGCTGCTCCATCGCCGCCCCGGGGGCCACGATGGAAGGCTGGGTCGTCCAGCCGATCTGGCGCTCGACCTCCTTGACGAACTGCTCGATGCGGGAGGCGGCGCCGAGCGCCTTCTCGCGCTGGAGGGTGACCAGCGCCTGCTTGTTCTCCTGGTAGGAGAAATAGACCTCGATCGCGCCGCTGGCAACGAGCGCTCCGCTGACGAGCACGACAACGAGAACCACGTACTTGCGGAACAGCGACCCGCGCCAGATCACGGCGCGATTATCCCACGCGCGGCCGCCGCGAGGCCAGCATCCAAACGGGGGGTCTTCACCGCAACGTCAGGAGACGGGAAGCAAGCCGAGCCGGCGCGCTGCACCGAGAATCGCCTCGGCGCGCCTGATGAAGGGGCTGTCGATCATCCGGCCGTCTACCAGGAAGGCGCCGACGCCATGGGTCTCGGCGCCGCGTGCCGCCGCGACCACGCGCAGGGCCGCCGCGATCTCTGCGTCGCTCGGCCGGAACACCGCGTTCGCCGGCGCGATCTGGCTCGGGTGAATGCAGGACTTGCCGATATAGCCGAGCCGGCGCGCGGCTTCCGCCTCCCTGGTGAATCCGTCGGGATCTTTCACCGCCGCGTAGGCCGTGTCGCAAGCCCACACGCCGGCCTCGGCCGCGGCCACGCGCACGGCGAGCTGCATGGCATGGACCGCAAGGGCGTCCGTCCGATCGATGCCCAATGGCTCGAACAGATCGCCCAGGCCGAGCTGGAGCCCGACCACTCGCGGATGGGCACCCGCGATCTCGGCGGCGAGCCTCAGGCCTCGGGGCGATTCGATGTTCGGAAGGATCCCGATAGGGCGCTCGATCCCTCGCTCGGTCTCGTACCTGGCGAGCATGGCGCCGGCGGCACGAACGTCCTCCGCGGACTCGGGTTTTGGCAGGTTGATCATGTCCACTCCCGGCCGGGCCACGGCAGCCACGTCGGCCTCGAAATGCGGGGGGTTCAATCCGTTCACCCGCACGATGATGAGCTTGCCGCGGGGCCGAGGGGACGTCTCGTGCAGGAACGTTTGCACCGCCCTCCGCGCCTCGTCCTTTCTGGTTTCCTGGACCGCATCTTCCAGGTCGAACGAGATGGCGTCGGCATCGCCGGCCAGGGCCTTCGCGAAGAACTCCGGCCGCGAGGCGGGTACGAACAGCTTGCTGCGCATGAGGAGATCCACCGTGGTCAGGCCCGCGCACCCTTCGCGGGTCCGACGACCGCTCCCGCGCTACGCAGCCGCTCGATCTCCTCATCGGGGTAGCCGAGCCACGCCAGGATCTCGCGCGAGTGCTGCCCCAGCTCCGGCGCGGCGAAGGGGGCCGGGGCAGATCCGGCGCCAAAGCGGATCGGATGCGCCATGCCTCGGTAGCGTCCGATGCGTGCGTGCTCGAAGCTCGCGAGAATACCTTCCGAGGCCACCTGCGGATGGTCGAACATGTCCTCCACCGCGCGCGCCGCCGCACAGGGGACGCGCTCGCCGAACAGCGCTTCCCATTCGAGTGCGGTGTGCGCCTGGAGGGCCGCGCGGATCCTGGGCACGATCTCGCCGGCATGCTCCGCCCGCTTCTTCACCGTGTCAAAGCGGGGATCGCCCGCCATCTCGGGAAGACCGGTCAGCTCGCACAGCGCCGTCCAGAAATGCGGCGTGTTGGCGGAGATGTAGAGACTCCCGTGCTTCGTCGGATGCAACCCCGTGACCCCGCCCGAGCGCATGTCGCGAGTGACATCGCGGCCCTCGCTGTCCGCCCAGACCAGGCGCGTGGCCTGCATCGTCAGCGCGCTGCGCAGCAGCGACACCCCCACGTACTGGCCCTCCCCGGTGCGACTGCGCTCGAACAGGGCGGATGAGACGGCGAAAGCCAGCACCGAAGCAGCGTAGAAATCGACGGCGGACCCGTACACGATCTCCGGATCTCCCGGCTTGCCCTGCTCGACGCAGATCCCCGTCATGGCCTGCAAGACCTGGTCGTACCCGGCCCGGTCCTTGAGAGGTCCGGTCTCACCGTAGCCGCTGAGAGCGCAGTAGATCAGGCGCGGATTGAGGGCTTTCATGCGGTCGTAGTCGATGCCGAGCCGTGCCGGCACCGAGGGTCTGAAGTTGTGCACGAGCACGTCCGCCGCCTCGACCATTCGCCCCAACACTCCCAGACCGGCCGGGTTCTTGAGATCGAGGCCGATGCCGTGCTTGTTGCGATTGACGCCGAGAAACGCGCGGCTCTCCCGCGCGAGCGTCGACGGATAGTTGCGCAGGTTGTCGCCCTCGGGCGGCTCGATCTTGATCACCACGGCGCCGAGGTCCCCCAGCAAGGCGCAGCCATAGGGGCCGGCGACGTAGCCGCTCAGATCGAGCACCGTGACGCCGCTCAACGGCCCATGGCCTTCCCGGAATCCGAACGCAGCTGTCATCATCCTCCCCTGCGGCACGTAGAGCCGCGCGAACTGGTTGTCCGCGATCTCGCCGGGCACGCCGTAGCCATCCCCGCTGACGACCCGTCCCGCCGGCGCTCCTGCGATCAGTCCGATCAAGAGGAGGGTGCGATCGGCCTCGAGGTCGCTGATCAGCATCTCGGATGGGACCATGCTCGGCGCGAAACCTCCTCAGAAGTTGAAGTGGGCCCCAATGCCGAGATACTCGACGGGCTCCTTGAAGAACTGGCCCTCGAAGGAGCGCCCCTTGTAGTATTCCACGAGAATCTGCAGATTCCGGTTGAGCACGCTCACGTTCTCGAACTGCAAACCGGCGCGCAGCGAGAGGTCCGTGTGCCAATTGTTCTCTTCGCGGAACTGGAGATCCATCCCCGCGACGGGCCGCAGCCTGCCTTGCCACAGGGCCCATGGGCTCTTGAACTCGGCGCCCGCCTGAGCCAGACCACGATCGAGGCTTGAGGGATCCACGTCGAACAGGTATCCGCCGCCGCCATAGACGCGCAGCCCCAGGGGCAAGTCGTAGGAGAGCTTGGCGTCCATGCCCTCATAGCTCAGGTTGACTCGGTTCGGACGCGTCTCACGCAGGAGGAACTCGTCGCCGAGGTGCGAGCTCTGATGGAAGATCCGGCCCAGCGCCGAGAAGTCGCCGAGGCGGTACCCCACGAAAGCCGCCACGAAAAAGTCGGTGTTGATGAGGTCGAGCGACTGCGACTCAAGATCGAAGATCGAGAAGACACCGCCCTGCACTCCCGTCTCCCACTGCCCCCCCTCGCCTTTCTCGCCGATATGGTCCCGGTACAGCGGGATGGTCTCGCCGAAGCTGACGGCCGCCGCGTTCGTCGAACCGGGGGTGCTGGTGTAGGCCCGGTAGGAGGCCGAGAAGTGGGGCCAGCGCGGATCGGCGATGAGCGCCCTGAAGAGATGCCCGGTCGGCAGGAATCCCACCGCGGGCCCCTCCGCCGCCGATGCCGGCGCCGCGCGGACTGCCACCGCCGGACCCGTCGGAGCCTGCTGCCCCGCCTCCAGCAGCTCGACACGAGTGACCCCCTGGACCGCCGAGAGGGCGGTGACGATCTTCGATCGATCGGCGCGCGGAAGATCGCCCGCGTCGATGGTCACAATCCCGTCCTTCACCTTCAGGGACCGCGGGTTGATGTTGAACTGCCGCTCCAGGACGGCGGCGACATAGCCGGTGGTGTACGCGTCGTCAGCGCCGAGGGCAGTGAGCGGAGCGAGACACAGCAAGGCCAGTGCGAGCAGTCCGGATTGGGTGTATTTCAAAGTCCGACGATGACCAACACCGCTCTACCGCCAAGTCCCAATGCGCCGATGATCGGCGGGAGGGGAATGCTCTCGTGAGAGACACTCTGTGCTCATCCGTTGCCCGTTGTTGGGGCCGGACGAATCGTGCCCTCCGCTGCTCGGAGAGCCTCGCTGACATGCTCCTTCGTGCCCTGCAAGAACTCGTCGGCCCGACGCAGGGCGTGCTCGCCGAGGTCCAGCGCCTGCCCGGCCTTCTCCTCTACCGCCCGAACGCCCTCGGCTGCCTTCGTGCGCACCCCGCGCGTCTTCTCCTCCACGTACTCCTCCATCTCCCGTCCCCACAGCCATACCGCGGCTGCCCCCATGACCGCCCCCAGGACAAAAGTCCCACTGATGCGCATCGCGGTCCTCCTCCTTTGGGATTTCAGCGGCTCCCGTCGCGACGGCTCGACCGGCCGTCACTCGAGCCGCATTATGTGTCCCCATTGACTGGAAGATGAAGAAAGGCCCCGGGGTAGGAGTCCCGGGGCCTCGGCGAGTTTGGCGCGCGGTCAGGCGCGGGTTACCACTCGGGGCTGGAGTACTCGTCGAAGACGCGGCGGACGACGCGGATCTCCTTCGCCTTGCCGTCCTTGTGCTCGAGCATAATGATGTCGCCCGGGTTGATCTCGTCGAGGTCGCGCGTGCGTCCCTCATCGGTGACGATCTCGGCCTCCCCGCAGGCGAAGTCCGTGCACATCTCAGCTTCGCTCTTGATGCGCAGGCGGCCCGCAGCCTTGTCCACCGCGACGACGCTGTAACGGTCGTGCTTGAGCGAGTCAGTCAGGCTCATAGCCATAGGAGGGACCCCCTTTCGAACTGGTACCATTAGATAGCAGAGGCGCCCTGGGGCCGCAAGGCGTTTCTCATGCTACGATTTCCGCTGGCTTATGGACCTCACCACCAGCTACGTATTTGACGCGGCGCACCGTATTGCCGGGCACCCAGGCAAGTGCGCGTGGCTGCATGGCCACACTTACCACCTCGAGGTGACGGTCAGCAGCCCGACGCTGAACCCGCTCGGCATGGTCATGGACTTCGACGACCTGCGCGACGCGGTGCGAAAGGCCGTCCTCGACCGCTGGGACCACTCGACCCTCCTGGCCGCCGACGACCCCCTCGGTCCCGCCATCTCGGCGGTCCAGCGCGAGGCGCCGGACCGGGTCGTCCTGCTTCCCGGCCAGCCCACGGCCGAGGTGTTGACGCGCGAGGCGTGGATACGGCTCGAGCCTCAGCTGCCCGCGGGCATCGCGCTCGAGCGCGTCGCCATTCGCGAGACGCCCAGCTGCGGCAGCGCCATCTCGCGGCCGAAGACATGAACGGCCGCGCGGCCACCGGTCGCGCGGCTGGGGGGCGCGTCGCCGAGGTCTTCTACTCGATCCAGGGCGAGGGCGTTACGGCCGGGCTGCCTGCCGTCTTCGTGCGCCTCCAGGGCTGCTCGGTGGGCTGCGCCTGGTGCGACACCAAGTACTCCTGGGACCCCGAGGCTGGGAGCGCCATCGAGCTTGACCCGCTCGTCGAGGAAGTTTCGGCCTATCCCTGCCGCCGAGCCGTCGTGACGGGCGGCGAGCCGCTTGAATCGCCGATGTTCGTACCCCTGCTCCGCGCGCTCGGCGGCCGGGGCTTTTCTATCGAGGTCGAGACGTCGGGCATCCTGCCGCCGCCGCCCAGCGTGGACCGGGCCATCCAGTGGAACGTCTCGCTCAAGCTTGCCGGCTCTGGCGTGGACGAAGCGCGCCGACTGAGCCCCGAAGCCATCCGGAGCTTCCTGGCCAGGGACGCCTGGTGGAAGTTCGTGGTCACGAACGACACGGACGTGAGCGAAGTGCTCCAGCTGGCCGAGCGCTTCGCCCTGCCACGCGCCCGCATCCTCCTCCAGCCGGAAGCCGTCCGTCGCGAAGATCTCCTCGAGCGCTCGCCCAGGGTCGTCGAAGCCTGCAAGCGTCACGGCTTCGGCTTCTCGCCGCGGCTCCACGTGCTGCTCTGGGACGCCAAGCGGGGCGTCTGATGCCGGGGCGCGCGGTCGTCCTCCTCTCCGGCGGGCTCGACTCGGCGACGACGCTCGCTGTGGCGCGGGAAGAGGGGTACGAGTGCTTCGCGCTCTCCTTCGACTACGGCCAGCGCCACGCCCGTGAGCTGGAATCGGCGCAGCAGGTCGCGGCCTCTCTCGGCGCCGTCACGCACCTCACGCTGCGGCTCGATCTCCGCGCCATCGGCGGCTCGGCGCTGACCGGCGACATCGCGGTGCCGAAGGGCAGGAGCCACGAGGCCATCGGCGCCGGCATTCCGGTCACCTACGTGCCCGCGCGCAACACGATCTTCCTCAGCCACGCGCTCGCCTGGGCCGAGGTGCTGGGCGCCCAGGACATTTTCATCGGCGTCAACGTGTTGGACGCAAGCGGGTATCCCGATTGCCGACCCGAGTTCATCGAGGCCTTCGAGCGGCTGGCACATCTCGCCACCCGGGCCGGCGTCGAGGGCTCGAGCCGCTTCCGCGTCCACACGCCGCTGATCACGCTCTCCAAGGCTCAGATCGTGGCCCGCGCCCACGAGCTCGGCGTGGATCTCTCGCTGACGTGGTCCTGCTACGAGCCCGAGCCCGACGGCCGTGCCTGCGGCCTGTGCGACTCGTGCCTCCTGCGCAAGAAGGGCTTCGCCGAAGCGCGGCTCGCCGACCCGGTCCCTTCGGCACACTGATCCCGTCACCGTGAGCGATTGGCGCGCCGCCGTCCGAGCCCTCCCCAGAGAACGCACCTGGCTGCTGCCCGCGCTTCACGTCATCCAGCGCGAGCTCCGGTGGATTCCCGCCGATGCGCTCGCCGAGGTCGCCTCCCATCTGCGCGTGCCGATCTCCGAGGCGTACGGCGTCGCTACGGGCTACCCGGAGTTCCGGCTGGCCGAGCCGGCCATGCGGATCGTGCGCGTCTGCACGGGGGTGTCGTGCAGGACACGCGGCGGCCTCGACCTGCTGAAGACGCTCCGCGCCATCGCCGGGGGCGACGTCACGCTGGAGCCCTACGACTGCGCCTTCAACTGCTCGGTGGCGCCGGTGGTCGAGGTGGACGGCGCCTGTCATGGGCGCGTCAGTGTCCATGGGGTGGAACGCCTGCTCGCCGCGCCCCCTCACCCTGCCCTCTCCCCCTCCGGGGGCGAGGGTCCTTCAAGATCCCCAGTCCTCTCCCCCTTCGAGGGTGAGGGTTCTGCAAGACCCCCTGTCTTCTCCCCCTCCGGGGGCGGGGGTTCTGCAAGACCCCCTCTCCCCTCAGGGGAGAGGGTTGGGGTGGGGGGTGGTTCTTACGCAGAGATCCTGCGCCACGCCGAGTCCCTCGCGCATCCTGGCCTGACCCTCATCCTGGCCGTGGGCTCGTGCAGCCTCGCCGTCGGCGCGGCTGAGACTCTCGCGGCGCTTCACGAGGAAGTCGTGCGGCGGAGCTGGAGCGCGCGCGTTGTGACGGCCGGCTGCGGCGGGCTCTGCTGGGCCGCGCCCGTCGTGACCATCGTCTCCCCCGACGGCGAGAGCTGCCTCCTGCCCCACGCGACGGCCAACCGCATCCCGGCTCTCCTCGACGCGGCGGCGGCCGACCGGATCGAGCCCAACCCGAGCGTCGGCGACTTCCTCGGCCACCAGCGCAGGGAGCTGACCGCGCGCTGCGGCTTGATCGATCCCGAAGACGTCGCCGACGCGATACGCCGCGGCGGCTATGCCGCGCTGGCCGATGCGCTCGCCCGCCACAACCCTCTCGCCGTTATCGAGACGGTCAAGGCCGCGGGCCTGCGGGGACGCGGTGGCGCGTACTTCGCCGCGGCGCTCAAGTGGGAAGGCGCCCGCAGCGCGCGCGGCGCGCCCACGTACCTCATCGTCAACGCCGAAGAGGGCGAGCCCGGCATCTTCAAGGACCGCCACCTCATGGAGGGCGACCCGCACCGGCTCCTCGAAGGCGCGCTTCTCGCGGCATTCGCCTCGGGGGCGAGCCGGATCATCCTCTACATTCACGGCGAAGCGCATCTCTCCGCCCAGCGCATGGCCCACGCGGTGGAGGACGCCCGGCGGTGGGGACTCGTGGGTGATCGCATCCTCGCCAGCGACTTTTCGGTAGAGGTGGAGATCAGGCGAGGCGCGGGGGGCTTCGTGCTGGGCGAAGAGACGGCGCTCATGGAGTCGCTCGAAGGCCGTCGGGCCATGCCGCGCCCCAAGCCCCCCTTCCCGACCGAAGCTGGTCTCTTTGGCAAGCCGACGGTCATCAACAACGTCGAGACGCTCTTCGCGGTCCCGCTGATCGTCACGCACGGAGCCGAATGGTGGACCGCGCTCGGCCATGGCCACGGCACAAAGTGCTTCGGCCTCTCGGGGCACGTGGCGAGGCCGGGCCTGGTCGAGGTGGAGATGGGCGCGACGCTGCGCGATCTCCTCGATCGTATTGGTGGCGGAACGGCCGGGGGCGGCGTGACCGAGGCTGGCGCGCTCAAGGGCGCGGTCCTGGGCGGACCCTCGGGCATCATCGTGCCGCCGCGCGATTTCGACGAGCCTCTTATGCCCGGCGGCGGCGTGAACCCGGGAACGGGCGGCATCGTGGCCATCGACGAGACGGTCTCGGTGCGTGACGTGGTGAGGACGCTGCTCGACTTCAACACGCGGGAATCCTGCGGCAAGTGCACGCCCTGTCGCGAGGGCACCGCTCGGCTCCGCGACATGCTCGACGCCGAGGCCCCTCTCGACCACGCCGCCGTCGCGGAGCTTTCAGAGGTTGTGCGCGTGGCCTCGCTCTGCGGCCTGGGCCAAGCCGCCCCGCTGTCTCTGCTCTCGGCCCTGAAGGACTTCGCGAGCGAGGTGTAGCAGAACGCCCCCTCACCCTACCCTCTCCCCCGGGGGCGAGGGTTCCCGTGAGTCTCCCTCTCCCCTCGGGGGAGAGGGTAGGGTGAGGGGCGGACGTATAATGCTCGCGTGAGACTCACCATCGACGGGCAGACAATCGAGGTTCTGGCCGGGGCCACGGTGCTGGACGCCGTCAACCGCCTACGTATCCCCCTGCCCCAGCTCTGCAAGGATCCCGACCGCGCCCCGCTCGGCGCCTGCCGCACGTGCCTCGTCCACGTCGAGGGCCAGCGCGGGCTGCCGGCCTCATGCCACCTGCCTGCGCGAGACGGCATGGTCGTCGACACCCGCCACCCGGACGCCGTTAAGACGCGCAAGGCCGTGCTCGATCTCACCTGGTCCATGCTCACGCCGGGCGAGGGCCGCGACGGCTTCGGCCAGGTCGGCGAAGCGGCCGGGCATCATGCGCTCGCCGCGCCGAGCCGGGCGGCGCGGCACCAATTCCCGGTAGACGCGTCCAAGAGCTTCTTCGTCCTCGACCGCGAGGCCTGCATCCTCTGCGGCCGCTGCACCACGGCCTGCGACGACATCCAGCTGATCGGCGCCATCTCTCTCATCGGCCGCGGCCACGACATGCGCGTGGGCGTGGCGGGCGACGGTCTGATGTCGTCCTCCGTCTGCACCTCCTGCGGCCAGTGCGTCGCGACCTGCCCGACGGGCGCGCTGAGGCCGAAGGAGGCACCGGCGGCGATCGAGCGGGAGGTTGAGACAACCTGTCCCTACTGCGGCGTCGGCTGCGGCATTACGCTCAAGGTCAGACAGGACGGCCGGCTCGCGGTCATGGCCGACGACGTGCCGAAGAACCACTCGAGCCTCGGGACCTTGTGCGTCAAGGGACGCTTCGGCACGGGTTTCGTCCACGCGAGCGACCGCATCACCGTGCCCATGATCAAGCGCGACGGCGAGTGGATCCAGGTGACGTGGGACGAGGCGCTCGACGCCGCTGCGGACGGCCTGGCGAGGAACCGCGGGCGCTTCGGCGCCTTCGCCTCGGCCAAGGCCACCAACGAGGACGGCTACCTCATCCAGAAGCTCGCGCGCGTGGTCATGGGCACCAACAACGTGGATCACTGCACGCGCCTCTGCCACTCGCCCACGGTCGAGGCCATGCTGACCTCCATGGGCTCGGGCGCGACGTCGAACTCCTACCAGGACTACGAGGAGGCGGGCTGCCTCATGGTCGTCGGCGCCGACGCCTCGGCCAACCACCCCGTCATCGCCATTCGCCTGCGCCGGGCCGTGAGCCGCGGTGCCAAGCTCATCGTGGTCAACCCCAAGCGCATCGAGCTCTGCGAGCAGGCGGACCTGTGGATCCAGGAGCGGCCGGGCACCGACGTCGCGCTCTTCAACGCGATGGCCAAGGTCATCCTCGACGAGGGCCTGGCCAACCTCGACTTCATCCGCTCGCGCACCGAGGGCTTCGAGGCCTGGGCCGCCTCCCTCGGTCCCTACACGCTGGACTACGCCGAAGAGATCACGGGCGTGCCGCAGGCGGCCATCGCTGAAGCCGCGCGCTGGTACGCGAGACCGGCCTTCTCGGGCTCCTGCCTCATCTGGGGCATGGGCATCACCCAGCACGTGAACGGCACTGCCAACGCGCATGCGCTGCTGAACCTGTCGCTGGCGGCGGGGCAGATGGGCTTCACCGGCTCGGGCATCTCGCCGCTC
>ORMF010670148.1_pt1 | contig 18442 bp, 18 predicted proteins | sample 1779871 | NCBI WGS metagenome assembly ORMF01 (sample SAMEA104232316, study PRJEB22302) | groundwater metagenome | biome: forest; feature: aquifer; material: groundwater | place: USA | collected 2011-08-07 | depth 5.4 m | reverse complement strand
CGATTTTTCATTGGAAATCGGGACAGTGCTGATTTCTAATAAATAGTCATTAGACTTTTAATGATAATCAGTGCTGTCCCGAAATTTCAAATTGATTCTCAATTGTCATTTTGGGGCAGTACTGATTTTCAAGTTGAAAAATTACTATTCATCTTTTGCTGTTTAAGATAAGATATCGCCCATGATTCGCAAGAGTAGTATCATTTTATTTTTTGTCACCCTCCTCAGTCTTTTAATTTTCTTCGAGTTTTTTCTTCGTTTCTACGGCGTTGAATTTCGGATATTTTTAAGTGACGTCAGCCGAAAAAGCAAGATTCATTCTTATCATGATCGTTTTGTCACAGAAACCAAACATGCGGGCGTCAACGAACAAACCTTTAATATTTATTTCCTTGGAGAATCCACCATGTGGGGCGTTCCGTATGGTTCCCAAATGTCAATTCCCAATATGGTTGAGTATCGTTTGGGCAAAAACTTGGGAGGTCGACCGGTCCGCATCATTAATTTTGCTTCAGCCGCAAAAGATGCAGCCTATGTGCGTTATTTATTTGATTTCATCGTTCGCGAGAAAAAAATATTTCACCCCTCTTTGATTGTCATTTACAGCGGCCACAATGAATTTTTAAAATTTCATCCCACTGAACCAGATTACCAAAATTCGTGGCTTCAATGGCTGACTCATCATTCGGAGGTTGCGCGACAATTGCTGACTGTGATTTGCAGAAGCAATGGCGAGATTTTGGAAATTGACCAAAGAAAATTTATGGATCAAGGTATTTTTCCATTTGACCGGAATGGTTACCAAAAGGTGGTCAATCATTATGGTCAACATTTGCTCCACATGACGAAACTGGCTGAAGAAAACGAAATTCCGGTGATAGTTTCTACATTGGCCAGTAATTCTGCAACTTGGGAACCCAACCGTTCTGTTTTTTGTAACTCAGCTTTGGCAAGAAAACAAAAAGATAGATTCATTGAAATCTTTCAAAAAGGACTTGCTGCAGAACGCGATCAAAACTACAGAGTTGCTTTAGAAGCTTATGAGCAAAACCTGGGGATCTGCGATAGTTTTTCGGAAGTTTATTTTCGAAAGGGGGTCGTTAACCGGAATCTGCAAAATTACGTTCAGGCCCGGGAAGATTTTCAGAAGGCAATTGACTATGACGGAATGCCGATTCGGGCTTTATCGGGTCAAAACCATTTTATTTTGTCACTGGAACGTTTTGATTATACCTATGTTGTGAATTCGCTTGCTTATCTTCGCAAAACGTTTCCTGATGGACTTGTGGATGATCGCCTCATTATTGACGGAATTCATCCGAATTTGGACGGGTATCTGTTAATCAGCGAAGCGATTGCTCAAAAAATTCATTCCATATTTTCAAATGGACAGAATCCGAATGGTTTGAGGTCGCTTAATTCCAAATCTGCGAAGGAAATTTTTCATCTGGATCAATTGAAATTATTTGAAGTCTCGTATTCAACCGGCCGGTGGATTTCACGGCTTGCGACTTGGCGTTATGATCCAGCCCAGCGATTAAATGTTGCCGAATCTTTCTTTCAGGAAGCCGTTCAACTGGACCCCTTAAAATATGAGGGCTATTTGGGTTTGGGTGTCCTAGCCCTTATGAAGGCCGATGACTCAGCAGCCGAACAATTTCTTCAAAAGGCGCGTGACATTAATGTGAAAAGCATTGACGGATATTTTCAAAAACCCTGGACTCGCAAAATCCTTCGCCGGAGTAATTTGAAAGCTTCGTTTGCGCTGCCGCTTACCCATAACTAAGCGAACGCCGTCTAGTTATTAGTTCTCCCTTTAGCTTTTCGTTTTTCTTTCCGACAAAACAATTGCGCAATGAAACTATGATGCCTAAAATTGCCAGGATAGAAGGGTAGGGAAATGATCACTCATTTTTCAGTCTTAGTCAGAAGACTTCGCCGCCAGTTCAGCCGCTCTTATTGGGCTATGCGGCTCCTCCATTTATCGAAGTCCGAAGGTACTGCTTCTAAACCAGGTCTCATCTTGATCCAAATTGACGGTCTGTCTCAGAAACAATTTCAGCGCGGTATTAAAGAAAAAAATCTCCCCTTTCTCAAATCACTCATGGAGAAACAGAAATATAAAACGTATGCTCATTATTCCGGCGTTCCCTCAACAACACCTGCCGTTCAAGGCGAGCTTTTCTATGGGGTGAAAGGTTGTGTGCCGGCGTTCAATTTCAAAGATCACGAAACCGGCGAAATATTTATTATGTTTGAACCCAAATACGCCAGCCAAATTGAGGGCCGAATCAGTGCGGGCAATATTGCGCTTCTGGAAGGCGGAAGTTCCTACTCCAATATTTTCACGGGAGGTGCCCAGGAATCACACTTTTGCGCTTCCAGCATCGGCTGGAGCAGTTTTTTAAAATTGTTAAATCCGTTTACGTGGTTTCTCGCATTTATTTTCCATTTAGATGTGTTGATCCGGCTGGCTGTTTTGTTAATGATCGAAATTGTTTTAGCGTTTGTTGAGTCCATCCGCGGAACCCTTGGAGGTGAAAAGTTCGCAATAGAGATATTATTTATCTTGGCGCGGGCTCTCGTTTGCGTTTTGCTCAGAGAATTGGTGGTGATCGGAGGCAAAATTGATATTGCTCGCGGGCTCCCCGTCATTCACTTGAATTTTTTTGGATATGATGAACAGTCTCATCGACGCGGGCCATCTTCCAAATTTGCTCATTGGTCTTTGCGTGGAATTGACGATGCTATTTCCCGAATTTGGAAAGAAGCCAGACGAGCAGACCGTCGGGATTATGATGTTTGGATTTATTCCGACCATGGACAGGAAGATACGCTTCCTTATTCCATTGAATATGGGACGCCGATTAAAAAAGTAATTGCCGGTATCTTTGGTGAACTGGCGGAATCTAGGGAACAGGAGATCGCTTCTTGCTGTGGGGGGACTTATTCTAAAAAAATATTTCTGGTTTCACATGCCAAAGTGATTGAAGAAAAAAATCAAAAAGTGATCATTACCGGAATGGGACCAATCGGACATATTTATCCGGCTTCGAAATTAAATCCAGAAGAAAAAGAGCGCGTGATTTCAGAATTGTTGAATACGGCAAAAGTTCCGCTTATTCTGATTCAGAAAGAAGATAAAATTGAAGCTCGCACTTTAACCAAAATATTACATCTTCCCGAAGATGCCGCAGAAATTTTGGGAGATGATCATCCCTTTTTGAATGAAGCAACAACGGATCTAATCCAGCTCTGCCGGCATCCAAGTGCCGGAGAAATTATTTTTTTCGGGTGGCGAAAAGGTGAACGGCCCAGAACTTATCCGCTGGAAAACGGCTCGCATGCAAGTTTTGGTCCCGAAGAAACCAATGGATTTGCTTTACTTCCTGCTGATGCTCCCATTTCTTTTGCCGATCGACCCTATTTAAGACCGATCATGCTCAGAGAAGCGGCGCTTAGGCACTTGGGAAAAATGCCGGTTGAAGTTTCAACTTTTGAGACCCCTACATTTTCAAAAACCCTGCGAATGATGACCTATAACGTACATGGTTGTGTTGGAATGGATGGAAAGCTTTCACCGGAACGGATTGCTAGAGTCATTGCGCGACATGATTTGGATGCAGTAGCGCTTCAGGAACTGGATGTCGGCAGAGGCCGCTCCGGAGGCATTGATCAAGCGGAAATCATTGCACGAAAATTAAAAATGAGTTTTCATTTTCATCCCTCGTTTATTTTGGAAGACGAAAAATATGGAAATGCCATTTTAAGCCGGTTTCCCATGAAGGCAGTGCACACGGGATCGCTGCCTCGACTGAAAGTACAAAGAGTTTTTGAACCACGCGGAGCCTTATGGGTAGAGCTTGATTTGAATGGAACAAAAGTTAATTTGGTGACCAGCCATTTAAGTTTATGGCCGGCTGAACGTTTGTTGCAAGCGGAGGCTTTGTTGGGTTCAGATTGGATCGGAAGCGAGATCTGTCAAGGGCCCGTTATTATTTGCGGTGATTTTAATGCTCAACCAAAATCAATTGTGTGCAAACGAATTGGCTGCAAACTGCGGGATGCTCAAATGATTCTGAAAGCGCACAAGCCTCACAGCACTTATTTCGGCGCGCGCGTGGATCATGTGTTTGTAAGCCCGGAAATTGAAGTGATGGACGTTTTTGTGCCGCGAACTGAATTGGACCGAGTGGCATCCGACCATCTTCCTTTAATCGTAGAATTAAAACTTACGCCTTAATTAAAGTGCGGTTTTATGAGTGATGGATTTAATCTTTAGGTTCAGATCATTAACGATCTGATCGACCACTTCTTCCGCCGCGCGCCGGTGATCGGTTAATTTAACGCCCAAGACATGGAGCGCTCCGGTGGGCCCAATGCGGATTTCATGTTCCCGCGATATGGAATGAGGCGACAAGGCTGAAGCAGGCTTGGCCAACGGGCGAATTCCAGCCTCTTTACTAAGCACATCTTCTGCACCCATTTTAACGTTCGGAAAATAGCGTTCCAGGGCACAGAGCAAATATTCTACTTCTTGTCCGGTCGGCTTCAGCGTATCCGGATCTTTATGAATCCGTTCCGTCGTACCGACTCTTGCCTGATCACCGATGTTAATCACAAAGAAAATCCGCTGGTCATCAGCTTGCAAAATGACGGAATAATCGGTGAAACGTTTCAGCATGATATGAGATCCGGCAACCAGAACGATAAAATCTTCCGTTTTCTCGTGAGCCGAGTCACGAATTTTGTCCACCCACGGTCCGCCGGCATTAATTAATTTCCGGGCTGCAAAAGAACGCGTTTGGCCATTTTGCTCTACAGCCAGCGTATAAATTTTTTCGCGCTCTTCAGATTGATAACCTTTTACGAAGGCATGTTCGAAGGCTTGAGCGCCCGCTCGTTTGGCAGATTCCATTGTTTCGATGACGAGATTTTTGTCGTCTGTTATATGATCCCAGATCACAACACCGCCCACCAAATCGTTTGGATTTAAATTCGGAATTAATTTCAACACAGCTTTCCGGCCCATTAAGAGTTGAGGAAATCGCCGGTTGCCTGACAGAAAAGCAAGCAAGCCATAAAAGAGGGAGCCGATATAAATAAACCCTATATTTTGCCCCGGTTTGCGGTAAATTGGAATGACCAATTCGATCGGCTTGACCAGATTTCCCGCTATTTTTTCGAGGATAGCACTTTCTTTGAGTGCAGATAAAACAAACCAAAAATTTTTCCAGGCTTCGAAAAAATGGCCTTTTTTAAAGGCAGCCCAAGCAAGATCTAAATAACGAATTCCGCCGTGGATGAGTTTTGAGCTTTTGCTGCTTGTTCCGGATCCGAAGGTATTTTTTTCAAACAAAACAACACTCAAACCTCGAAGGGCGGCATCCCGAGCAATGGCTGCACCGGCAATTCCGCCTCCAATAATCGCAACGTCATAGACAGAGTTTTGAGTCGTCATAGATGAGAAATTACGAAATTGTTATCTAAGGGAAACCTTTAGTCAAGGGATAATCGGGACGAGTAAAGCAATTCCTTGACGCCCGTGCTAGACTACTTCTTTCAAATGAGGAATTTCTCTTGAAGAATAAAAATTTAGTTATCTTAATTACGCTTCTCTCGATTTTCGCTCTTGGGTTTCTTATTTTTCATACCCATGCGGATGGAGATCATACCCAAGACTGTTTCGCTTGCCGTTTAATCCAGCAGTTAGTCCTTGTTTTTATTCCGATCGCCGCATTGGTTTCTGCTCTCATTTGCCGGACTTACACATTGGTTCCGGTTAAAAAACTTTCTTCGTTTTTACTCCCTAAAAATCTCCAAGGTCGCGCACCGCCGAAGTTCTAATTTCCTCACAGTTTTCAATTCTATTATTTTAATTTCTAATTTAATTCCAGGAGGTAAGCCATGCGCTTATTATTTTTTTCATTTCTGTTATATCTTTTTTGTTCGGCAAATTTATTCGCCAATGAAGCATTATCCGACGGGGTTCAAAAGGAATTGAGTTTTCTGCGGCAAAGTGTTCTTAGTCTTCAAGAGACGGTCCAGGATTTAAGTTCTGCGGTGAAAAACCAAAATGAAGTTATTAACCAACAAACGATTCGTATTGAATCGCTGGAAAAAGGAAAAGAAGGCGTTGGTCAAGGCAGCGCTGCTACTTCCATGCTTTCCGGAGCTCCAAAACTGGCCGGCCTGGCCGGATTTAATCCTGAAATCGGAATGATTGGAGGAATTCAAGGAAACTTGACGCAAAAAAACGCAGATGAGGAAGGCAATAATACGATTGCGCTCAAAGAATTGGAACTTAGCGTTGCGCAAGTCGTTGATCCTTTTTCGCGCCTCGATGCGATTATTGCGTTTAATGATGCGATTGAAGCTCAGAACGTTGCGGTTGAAGAAGCTTATTACACTCGGTGGGGGCTTCCGCTCGGATTTACGGGACAAATCGGAAAATTCCGTTCCAAAATTGGAAAACAAAATTTGCTTCACGCCCATCAATTGGACACCGTGGATTATGCCATCGTGATCCGTGATTTTTTTGGTGAAGAAGGGCTCGCTTCTTCAGGAGCACGGCTTCAAAATATGATTCCGAATCCGTGGGACATTCCGGTCGAAGTGACAGGCGAAATTTTACGCGGAAATAATGGACGCAGCTTTTCAGGTATTTCAAGACGTCCCATTTTCAATACCCATTTGAAAACCTATTTTGACGTAACCGAGGATTCGAATGTCGAATTGGGATGGACCACTTTATTTGGGGATGAAAATCCTCCAATCAACGGGGTCAGACCTCCGGAAGGACAGGACCGTTACGGCGTAAAAGTATTTGGTGCTGACGCAACCTTTAATTGGTTCTTGCCGGAGGGTAAAAAAGTAAAACTTCAAAATGAAGTTTATTTTCAAAACCGGACCAACCAAGTTCACGTGAATGACAATCCATGGGGATTTTATTCCTTGCTGGATTACCGGTTCTCTCAAAAATTCAGTGCCGGAGTACGTTTTGATTATCTTCAGCCGCTGGATGTTGTGGACGGACATCATGAAACACTTGGAATTTCACCTTATTTGGCGTTTTGGCAAAGTGAATTTGCGGATTTCCGGCTCCAATATACGAGATTGGAACCCGCGGCAGGAGATGCCAAAGAAGACAATGCCTTGTTTTTGAAGGCAAATGTTCTCATTGGCGCACATAAACATCCGGTTCAATAAAAATTATTATTTATAGGAGATTTTTAAAATGAAAAACAAAATCATTTTTCTGTCCATTTTTCTTTGTCTGAGTCTGTGTTTTAGTGTAGGCAAGCTTTTTGCTTCGGATAAAGTCAGAATTGTTACGACTACGGCTACGATCGCGGATCTCGTTCGGCAAATCGCCGGTGATTATGCGGATATTTATTTCATTGCTTCACCCAAACGAGATATTCATTTCATTGCGCCAACACCGAAAGATGTGCTCAAAGTTAAAAAAGCGCAGGTGTTTGTTCATAGCGGGCTTGATTTGGAAGCTTGGCGCGGTCCATTGCTCGATGCTGTGGGCCGAACCGATTTGATGTGGCCTTCCGGTAATAAGCAAATCGACGTCTCAAAAGGTATTTCTCTTCTTGAAATACCGAGCAGCTTGTCCCGTGCACAGGGTGACCAGCATGCTTATGGGAATCCGCATTATGCGACGGATCCTGTTAATGCTAAGATCATGGTGGGTAACATTGCAGAGGGGCTTTCGACTATTTTCCCCGATCAAGGCGCTACCTTTCAAAAAAATGCCGATGATTTAAATCAAAAGATCGATGAAAAAATGAAGGATTGGACAAATCGAATGTCATCCTATCAAGAAACGCCTATCGTAACGTATCATAGAGATTGGTCTTACTTTAACAAACGGTTTGGTCTCATTGTTATTGGTGAAGTAGAACCAAAGCCTGGAATTCCGCCCACTGCAAAGCATATGGCGTCTTTGATTAACTCAATGAAAGAAAAAAATGTCAAAATTATCATGACGGAATCTTTTCGCGAAAGCAGGGCTCCTGCGAAGATTGCCCAAGCGACAGGAGCTAAAGTAGTGACTTTGGCACAAGATGTCGGTGAAACCAAAGAAGGCAAAGATTATATTGCCATGGTGGAGCAAAACATCCATCTTCTTGAAGGCGCTCTCACTTCAAAGAAAGGAAGTTGAATGGCCGATTTTTTTGTTTTAATGTGGAAGCCGCTTTTGGCATGTTTGATTCTAACCGGCATCCATACTTATTTGGGCGTTCATGTGATTGAACGCAAAGTCATTTTCGTAGATTTGGCGCTGGCTCAGATTGCCGCCTTGGGAGCGGTCATCGCTTTTTTATTCGGATTTAACCTGCACGGGCAAGCCACATATTGGTTTTCGCTAGCAGCGACTTTTATCGGCGCGATTATTTTTTCGGTCACGCGCATGCGAAAAGAAAAAATTCCGCAGGAAGCGATTATCGGAATTGTGTATGCAGTCTCAGCAGCCGCGGCGATTTTAATTTTAAGTCGCGCCGCAGAAGGCGATGAAGAAATCAGGCACATGCTGGTGGGGAATATTTTGTTGGTGGACCTTAAAGATATTATTCACATGGCAATTTTGTACGGGCTGGTTGGTTTTTTTCATTGGTGTTTCAGAAAAAAGTTTATTTTAATTTCCACCGATCCTGAGAAAGCCTTCAAACAGGGAATCTCGATCCGGTGGTGGGACGTTATGTTCTATTTGTCATTCGGGTTCATTGTCACCAGCTCCGTTAAGATTGCCGGAGTGTTGTTGGTTTTTTCTTTTCTCATTGTTCCCGCCGTTGCTGCCATTTTATTCTCGAACGTTTTATCGATTCGTCTCCTTTTGGGGTGGATCATTGGGACAGCGGCCAGCTTTTTGGGAATTTTATTGTCCTATTATTACGATCTTCCCACCGGCGCCACGATTGTTTGCTGTTTCGGCAGTCTTTTAATCCTTCTCTCGCTCGTCAAAGCCCTTCGGTAGCGCCCATCGATGAATCAAAAAATCGTCAAAAGGCTAACATCAAGTTAGTTCACAAAGCTCCTAATCTGGAGTATAATTTAGCACATTATGTGGCAAGAACGACGGTCCTCTGAACGGCACGTCATAGAACTTCCGATTAAGTATAAGGTTGTTGATGATTCTAAGAAGAAGCGGGCTGTGAGTGCGACGACCCAAGCCAGAAATATTTGCGATGGCGGAATTTTATTTCTATCCTCAGAACGCTTTGCTGCCGGAACCCTCCTTGAACTGACGCTTCCGATTAAAAATCAGATCTTTCTGATGAAAGGTAAAGTGGTCCATGTCAGTCAGGACCCCAGATCTGAGTTTTACCAAATTGGAATTCAATTTCCAAAAGCCGATCACGTCTTTAAATTGAAAATGGCCGAACAACTTCGCCAAATTCATCAATACCAACAGATGCTTTCCAAACAGGAAGGCCGTATCATTCCCGAAGAAGAAGCGGCCCATAGGTGGATTGAAGTTCACTCCGGAGATTTCGCCGAGTTTTTTAAGGCGTCCTAACCCAGACGTTAAGTAATTGCTAAATAAACCGATCTTTAATCAAAAGGAGATCTCCAATGGCCAAGACGAAATCATCTGCTTCTAATAGTTTCAAAATCGCTACAGGCGTTATTTACTTATCTTTGCTGGCGGCCCTCGGAACTTATTTCTTACCGCTTCAGAGTGTCACGTTGCCCGCAATCGGGAAAAAGAGTTGGAGCGTTCAAGACATCGTTAAATCGTTTCCCAAAGGTGCGGTCAAAGGTAAGGCTGGCAGGAAATTTGATGTTAATTTCGATTTCATGGACTTCGTAAAAGAGATTACGCCCAAAAAAGCGGCTTCCGGTACTCCGGCCAAAATATCTCCGGAATTTATTTTTGGTGCTTTAATTCCGGTTGCCCTGGTCCTGGCTTATTTATTTGCTTTGCTCAGTCTTCTTTTGGCGTCTGTTCGAAATGGTTCAGCCCTGATTGGCACCGCCCTGATTTCAGTCATTTCTGCCGGCTATGTTTTGGTCGGAACGTATTATTTATCTTCGGCCGCCCAGAAAGCTTTTTCCAGTTCTGTCGCCAAGGTTGCAGATTCGCCCTTCGGTGTGATTGCTAAAAACTTTGTTCAAGAAGTTTCCATTCAGCCGGAAACGGGTCTTTATGCACTCGTTGGTTTGACGGTACTGGTTTTGGTGGTTGGTCTTTACCGTAGAAATCAATCGTAACTATTGCTAATATTTATTCGTCATTGCAAGGCAGTGTTCCAGGCAATGCCGAAGCAATCTACGATCTGAGATTGTCCGCCACAAAACGGCGAGATTCGTCTGAACAAATTTCGCCGAATTTTGGCGAACTTCGTCGACCGTCGGCCTCCTCGCAATGACGGCCGATTGAATTTTTATCCCTCTTGTTGTACAATACCCATTCAATTACAAAACCAATCACAAGAAATCAAGGAGAGTAATAAATGAGTATTCGAGTAACTGATACAATCCCACCGTTAAAAGCCGAAGCGTTAATGCCCGGCGGAAAATTTGAATCTATAGACCTAACCAAATATCGAGGCAAATGGCTGGTGGTCTTTTTTTATCCGTTGGATTTTACCTTTGTCTGTCCGACTGAAATCCACGGTTTTAATGATCGTTATGAAGATTTTAGAAAAGCGGGTGCTGAAGTGATCGCTGTGAGCACGGATAGTGTTTATTCCCATAAAGCCTGGGTGGAACATGGCCTCGGTCAAATCAAGTTTCCGATGATTGGGGATACCAATCACAATATTTCGGAAGGTTTTGGCGTGTTACTTCCCGAAAAAGGCATTGCCTTAAGAGGCACTTTTATCATTGATCCAAACGGCGTTGTCAAAAGCGCCACCATCAATGATCTTCCCGTGGGAAGAAGTGTGGAAGAAACCTTCAGAACGCTTCAGGCATTTCAGACCGGAAAATTAACCGGTTGTGAATGGAAACCCGGTCAGCAGCCACTGAACGTTTAATTCGCAATTTATTTTTCCTAATCGTATAGTTCCTCTCCCCAAAAGTAGAGGGAATAAGACTTGGATCCTGGCTTAAAGCATGTCCGCCTTCATTTTAATGCTCCATTCCGATTTATTTTCATCTTGGCTCCTTCTTGTTAATGGGAAGCAGGTATGAATGAATCAAACATTCCAGGACGAAGACTGGCTCTGGATAAAGAATTTTTACGAAGGAGACCAGTCTGCTTTTGAAAACATCTTCAATAAATACAAAGTCAAAGTTGTAAATCTGGCCTATCACTTTGTAAAGCAGAAAGAAGCAGCAGAAGATATTGCTCATGATGTTTTTATTAAAATCTATGAGAAAAAGTTTAACAAGGATCCGAAGGCAAAGTTTTCTACTTGGCTTTACCGAGTTACTGTGAATGCTTCACTTGATATTTTAAGAAAGAAAAAATTCACTCCTCATTCACTCGATGAAACCCTTCAGAATCAAGAAGGAGGCGAGACAACTTTACTTGAGAAGCTTGCTAATTCAGCGGATTCTTCTGCACAAGTTTTACAAGATCAGGAATTAAAAATGATCGTACGAAAGGAAATTGAAAAGTTGCCTGAGAATCTTAAAATTCCTGTCCTGCTTTATCAGTTTGAAGGCTTGCCTTATAAAGAGATTGCGGCCATTATGAAGGTCACAGAAAAGGCCGTAGAGAAACGAATTTATCATGCCAAGGAGCACCTTCGCAGGACCTTATCAAAATACTATAAGTCCTTATAGCTTATATGGCTATAACACTAAGAAATAAAGTGGGGGATTGTATCTTTTTATACGTTTAACTTATTAGAAGACTAGAAGGAGGGATTTAAGATGAAAACGATAAACTTTTTTTTAAGTGTCATGTTGATGTTATCAATTGTGGTTTTACCTGCAATTCCAGTTTTTGCAGAAACAGGACAGGCAGGAAGTACTGGCGAACTAACCCTGGCTGATTTTCAGAGAATGCATGCAGGGCAAAAGGCGATCGTGGCACGGTCCGAATATGAACGGTATCAGTATCGGTTGAAACACCCTGCTCCACAACCAAATTTGAATGTTTCGCGAATGAGAGCAGAGAACCCTGAAAAGACCTTAACTGACTTTCAGCGTTCTGCTGCTACAAAGCCAGGTGTTGCAATTCAGCAGTATCGCGAGTATCAATATGGGTTAACTCATCCGGTAAAGTTTGAACCATCAATTGAGCGACACTATCCAACAGGTGGGAAACTAATAGTAGATTGGTGGAACGCTCACGAAGCCAAAGTTTAAAGAGTGACCGGAGCAGGATTCAATCCTGCTCCAAGCTGTATCAGGAACAAAGCAAGAGATTGCGTAGAAGAATCCGTCTGCTCAAGATCTTCCATAAAATCCAGCCCCTGTTGAATAAGTGGAGTGAAAGAAGAGGTTTTTGGACAGCATTCGCGAGCTTTCTTAAAATAAATTTTGGCTTCATTAATGTTCTTTTGATAAAGCTTGAAACAAGCTAAATTATATTGAGCTTCAATATCGGAAGGATCTAATTTAATCAGTTCCTCAAGAACTGAGACAGCACCATCTATATTTCGCTCTGCATAAAAGGCAATTGCTAAATTAAAATAGGTAGCTTCAGATTTCGGATTAATTTTAAGAGCTTTTTGATACTCGTTAATCGCGGAAGATGTTTTCCCCTCGATCAGATAATGATCCCCTAAAATTTTAGGGTCTATAGATTTTGAGGCTTGCGCAGACCAACCAGAGGATGGATAAACCGTCAATACGGCTAATAACCCTATCAGAGACCACATTACCTTATTATTATTTGAATTCATGACATTTTAAGTACAGGAACCATGCCAACTCTATAAGTCGAATTCTATCAAGCGCTTAGATTATTTTAGTCTTTATTTTGCCTCCAAAATCGTTAAAAGTCCTACAAATTTGTAATTTCCAAAGATTCTTTGGGGGTTTTTGAAAACTGGCACGTTTCATCTACTAGGTAAAGTAAAATGAAAACTCATAATCATAAGCAAGACATTTATAAGTGGCTCGATGGTGAACTAAAAGACACCCAGAAAGAGATCTTTGAAGTGCATTTCAGCACCTGTTTTTCTTGCCAAAAAGAAATCGAGTTGGTAAAAACCTTTCATCAACTTCTTAAGACAGCACCCATTCAGATTGAACCTTCTGAAACTTTTGAAGCTGATTTTTGGAGAAAAGCTTATGCTAGACAAGAAGAATCTCGGTTCACAAAACTTCTTAGAGATATTGAATCCCATATTCCTGTTCCTAATTTTGCACAGGCTTTTACCGTCCTCTTAATTGCTTTGTTGATTGGAGGCAGCGGTGGAGTCGTTTCTGCTATGAATACCATCATGCCAGAACGATTGCAGGGCGAACGTACTTCCGTGCAATATCTTTCCGGGTTTCACGAATTTAAAGGCGTTCCTTCTTCCTCAGTAGCGGCAAGTTATTTGAAAACGGTTGATAAAAGGAATTCTCGATGAAAAAGCTTTTTATTTTCACCGTCCTTATTTCTGTAATTACATTAGCTGGTTTTTGGAGCGGCCGCAAAATGTGCATGCTCATGTGGCCGGGCAGCCTCAATCCCAATCAAAGTTGGTATTTCAATTTAGGTATGAATGCTCAACAAGCACAATCCTTGAAAAAGCTGGATTCTGCTTTTCGAAAAGATACCGACAAAGTCTGCATGAGAATTTGCAAAGAGCGTTTGGACCTTCTCAATATGATGCGTGATCCAAATATCAATCCAGATGCTATCTATAAAAAAATCGAAGAGATTGGAGTACTTCAAGTTTCGTTAGAAAAAGAGATAGCGACTCACATTCTCAAAGTTAAAAAAGATCTAACCCCTGAGCAAAGTGAAGCTTATTTAAATACCATTCGCAAGGAACTTCAAACATCCATCAAACAGAATGGCTATGGAGAGGTTTTAAAACAGGCCTAAGATGAAGAAACTCTTTATCTTTTTATTGATTTTTATTTTTGCGAGTCCGGTAATAAGTCACGCTTGTCATTACTGTCCTCTTGACTCAAATTTATCTCAAAAATCTATTCAACATAGAGACGCTGATTGCTGTGCTCAAATGAATGTTTCGGCCAAAGAATGTCAGAGCATTAACATCACAGAGACGGCAACCTCACCTGGTCCTACAGTTTCATTTTCTGAAATTTCTACTGTGGCTTATTTTTCACAAGTAGCTGAATTACCAAAACCGCTTACACTGTTAAAAAGTTTTGGTTCTCTTCCAAATCTTCCCGAAAAACCTCTTTATCTTCTCCACAGTATCCTTCGTATTTGAGAATTCCTCCTTTTAGTTTTGGTTTGTAGATTTAGTTTTCAATTCGTTTTGCAAAGGAGGAAGTGTATGAAACAAAAATTGTTGCAAAAAATTTTGATAAAGACCTTGAGCGTTCTCTTATCGTTTAATTTCTTTATCAATGTTTCATTTGCACAAGAAGTGATGCTTCCGACTCCTTTGACCTCTGAGCAACCGTTGACGTTAGCAGATGTTTTAGAAGAAGCTAAAAAAAACAACCCTGAAATTCTTGTCGCCAGAAAAAAATGGGAGGAAGAGAAGGCCAAGGTTTGGTCTATTGCGTGGCCGGATCCCGAAGTTGGGGTGGAGTATTGGGGGAAAAATGAGACCTGGTATGATGTTTCTCAAACAATTCCTTTTCCTGGCAAGCAGGAACTAAAACGCAAAGCGCAAAGACATGAAGCAAAACGGCAGCTCGAACTTTATCAAGCAAAAGAAAAAGAGATCTTACAAAAAGTTAAAGCCGCTTACTACGGATATTTCCTGGCGCGCCGTCAGATTGAAATTTTTGAACAAAGCGTTGGCTTTTTAGAGCATTTCTCAAAAGTTGCAGAGAGCAAATATTCAGTCAAGCAGGCGACTCAAGTGGATGTTTTGAAGGCACAAGTTGAGTACTCTAAGTCTCTCAATATATTGGTCACTTTATCTCAGGATAAAGAAACCACGCAAGCCGAACTTAACGCTCTTTTAGATCGGCGGCCGGATGTTCCTTTAGGCAAGCCTATTGAACCTCCTTTACCTTCTGTGGACTTAAATTATGAAGACCTTGAAAATATAGGACTCGAAAATCGTCCTGAGGTCCATGCGGCACGCCATCATGTAGATCACATGAAGGCAGAACAGTGGGCGACTCGAGCAGATTTTCTACCTGATACCATGATTCAATACAGCCGCAGGACCTTTGATGGTGGGGATATGAAAGATGACAACATTGTTATGGTGAAATTCAATGTGCCGATTCTTTGGTTTTGGCGGCAAGGCTCCTTAGTCAAAGCTGCCAAGAAAGCAAAAGAGGGGGCTGAGGCAGAGCTCAGATCCATGGAAACAATGACCCGTTATGATTTGAAATCGATGCTTGTGAAAGTGCAAACCGCAAGACGTTTGATCAAATTGTACCGAAGCAGCGTTCTTCCTCAATCTGAAGCATCCCTCAACATCGCTTTAGCAGGTTATGAGGCAGGAACAAACGGATTTCTTGATCTGATTGATAGCGAAAGAAGCTGGCTTGAATTTCAAATGGAATATTACCAGTATTTGGCCGAGTACTGGTCTTATCTGGCAGCACTTGAACGAATCGCAGGCAAGGATTTAACTCCGATGGAAATGAAAGCGTCGGTAGAAACAAAAGATATGAAAGCTAAAGTCGCCCAAAATGAAATGGCTCATTTAGAAAAGATAGATCGTCATGAAATAGATGATAACAAAGTAAATTTCTGGCAAAGAATTTTTAGAATCGGTCAAAAGAAAGAAGCGACTCACCATGAAAAACCTTAAGAAAAAACATTTAATCATTTTTTTAAGTCTCATTCTTGTCCTTCCGCTTGCTTTTGTTGTGATAAACCATAAAGGAAAAGTTCATTCACCAGCTGGTCATGGCAAAGCCCTTTATCAATGTTCTATGCATCCTCAGATTACATCAGATAAGCCGGAGAATTGTCCGATTTGCGGAATGAGACTCACGCGAGTGGATCAACCACAGGATGGCGGACAAAAGAAGCTCGGCGGCCGAGGAAAAATTTTGTATTACCAGCATCCAATGAACCCGGGTGTTCATTCTCCCAAACCTGCTAAAGATGAAATGGGAATGGACTACACACCTGTTTATGAAGGTGATCTCGCAGGAGGCGGAACAATCGAAATCCCTGGACATGGTGAAGTCTTTATCAGTCCCGAAAGACAGCAGTTGATCGGAGTCGAGAAAGCGACAGTCGAAAAAAAACTGCTTATTCTTACGATCCGTACCGTTGGCACCGTGGCCTATGATCCTGAACTCTACAACACGCTTACAGAATATAAACAGGCAGCTACCTCATATGAAAAAGTAAAAGAGAGTCCTCTTCCTGAAATTCGCCAAAGAGGAGAGGCATTGCTTAATGCGGCCAAATTCAAACTAAAGCTTTCCGGTTTGAGTGATGCTCAAATGGGAGAACTCCTCCAAACCGGTGACAACAAAATCAATCTGATCTTGCCTCAAGAAACTGTTTGGATTTATGCAGAAATTTACGCCTATGAATCGGGCCTTGTGAAACCGGATCAACTAGCAAAAATTACCAGTCCTGCATTTCCCAAATTGCACTATGAAGGAAAAATAAAAACCGTAGATCCTGTCCTGAATGCGATGACACGTTCTTTGAGAGTCCGTATTGAAGTGAATGACAAGGAGAAACTTTTGAAACCGGAAATGTTTGTAGATGTCGTGATTGAAATTCCTTTAGGGATTAATCTTGCGGTGCCTGAACAAGCGGTGGTGGATGGTGAAACAAAATTAGTTTTTGTGGATAAGGGTGAAGGCCGAATTGAACCCAGAGAGGTTCAAGTTGGATATATTGCAGGTGCTGATTATGAAATTTTATCAGGGCTTTCAGAAGGAGAAACAGTCATTAGCTCCGCCAATTTTCTAATTGATTCAGAATCCAGGTTCCGCGCCGCCGCCCAAGGTTTCAAAGGCGGCAAAAAGATGGAGAAAATAGAAGAGAATAAAGAGCAGAAGCCCATGGAAAAGCAAATGCCGCAATCCGAAGGGATAGATCAACACTAATATGATCGAACGAATCATTGAATATTCAGCTAAAAATAAGTTTCTAGTTTTAATCCTTACCGCGATTGCGGTTGGATTTGCGATTTGGAGTATGCATCAGGTTCGCCTTGATGCAATTCCTGATCTTTCCGACACACAAGTCATCATCTACTCACGTTGGGACCGAAGCCCTGACATTATGGAAGACCAAGTCACTTATCCGATTGTGACTGCAATGCTCGGAACTCCCAAAGTTAAAGCAGTTCGCGGCTTTTCAGATTTTGGTTATTCGTATGTGTATGTCATTTTTCAGGACGGTACTGATCTTTATTGGGCACGCAGCCGAGCTATTGAATATTTAAGTAAAATCCTTCCAAAACTTCCTCAAGGCGTTCAGACCGAATTAGGGCCTGATGCAACAAGTGTAGGATGGGTTTATCAGTATTCAATTGTAGATGAAACCGGAAAACACAATTTAGCCGAACTTCGCTCTCTTCAAGACTGGTATCTGCGGTACAGCCTTCAAGCAGTTTCCGGCGTTGCTGAGGTGGCTTCTGTGGGAGGATTTGTCAAACAATATCAAGTCAACGTTGATCCTAACCGGTTGCTTGCCTACAACATTCCTCTGACACAAGTTGTCGATGCGGTCCGGCAAGGAAATAATGATGTGGGCGGCCGACTCATCGAAGTTTCCGGTTTTGAATTTATGGTCCGAGGAAAAGGTTATGCAAAAAGTGTAGAAGATTTAGAAGACATTGTTGTTGGGGATGATCCTAAAACAGGAACACCCATACTTGTAAAACACATCGCGCATGTTCAGCTGGGGCCTGAGATACGGCGCGGCATCACAGAGCTTGATGGAAAGGGAGAAGTGGTTGGCGGAGTTATTGTCATGCGTCAAGGTGAGAATGCACTCAATGTGATTAAGCGAGTAAAAGCGAAACTTGAGGACCTAAAACCAACTTTGCCCGAAGGTGTAAAGATTGTCGAAACCTACGATCGCTCAGAACTCATTCAGCATTCCATTGATACTTTAAAACATACACTCACTGAGGAAATGATTATTGTGAGCGTTGTCATCCTTCTTTTTCTTTGGCACATTCCGTCTGCCGTTATTCCGATCGTGACCATTCCCATTTCGGTCCTCCTTGCTTTTATACCGATGCATTTAATGGGGTTGACCGTGAACATCATGTCCCTTTCGGGAATTGCCATTTCAATCGGTATTTTAGTAGATGGCGCCATAGTGGAAGTCGAAAACGCCTATAAAAAACTTCAGCTTTGGGACGAAGGCGGTCGCGTTGGCGATTACCACAAAGTGCGCCTCAATGCTTTAATGGAAGTGGGACCTTCTGTGTTTTTTTCACTGCTTGTGGTTGCGGTG
>ORMF010584119.1_pt1 | contig 18442 bp, 16 predicted proteins | sample 1779871 | NCBI WGS metagenome assembly ORMF01 (sample SAMEA104232316, study PRJEB22302) | groundwater metagenome | biome: forest; feature: aquifer; material: groundwater | place: USA | collected 2011-08-07 | depth 5.4 m | reverse complement strand
CGATCCTCAAGAAAACGAAGAAGCTTAGCTTGCAGCGCCAGTGGCAACTCGCCAATCTCATCCAGAAATAGCGTGCCGCCTTGAGCATATTCGATCTTGCCTTTCTTCTGCCGCAAGGCGCCGGTAAACGCCCCCTTTTCATAGCCGAATAGCTCCGATTCGAGCAAGGTTTCAGGAATCGCGCTGCAGTTAATCGTTACAAAGGGGCCGTGCTTGCGCAAGCTCCGATCATGAATGGCCCTTGCCGCAATCTCTTTTCCAGTGCCGCTTTCGCCGGTAATCAGCAACGGAAGGTCAACGGGCGCCAATTTGTGAATGGAGGCATTGATTTCACGAACTTTATCACTGATACCGAGTATCTCTTCGACCCGCGGCGGCACGGGACCAACAACCATCTGCTTGCCTGCGAACCATGAATCACAGGTTGCGCGCCATACAGCGCTCCGGAGGTGCGCAACATCTATCGGCTGCAAGATTAGATCGTAAATACCATTGCCAATCAATTCGCTAGCGAATTTGAGTTCTGTGTCAGGGGTGTAAGCAACCAGTCTAATGCTGTTTCCAAGATCCTTGAGCTGCGAGACAAACCTCGTCACGGCCTGTCTAAACCCCGCGCCGAAGTCATCTTTAAGCCTCAATAGCGCGACTAGATGATTTTGCTTTTGAACATGGCGCAAACCTTCGTCCACACTAGGAACGCCGGTGACGTGAAACTCGCCTCTAAGAAGCCACTCCATGACGTGACGGCACTCGCTATCAGCGTCGATAACGAGAACGCACGGTTTTGCCAAAGTCAGTTCCGCCATTCCCCGCGAGGACGTCCACCTAGGATCTTGGTGGCTTACCAGCGCGATTATGATTTTATAGGTGGAATGCCGATGATTACATGCAATAGTTCGCTAATCATCCCGAGCTTATGCAGGCAAATGGCTTGCCACAATATCATTCTTTGTCTATTTTTGATGCGCGGTGAACCGCAGTGTATGGAAGCAGCACGCTTTGACGTTGTGTAACTCTGCGTTTTGACGTTGGTGCATGGATTCCGCACATCCACCATGCGACATCACCTACTTTTTTCGATGCGGTGTGCGGATAACGCGCGTCATGCTTTTCCTCAAATTGCCACGAATGAAAAAGATTGGCCTCGTATTTCTCAATTTCGAGTAAATTATTGAGACAAGCAACGGCATATTGAGATTCCAAAAGACAGTGAGCGATGCGGGTGACCGATCTCATTTTATGTACCCGCCCAATTTCAACGAAGGGACAGTCAAGGAGGGTCAGCCAAGCACGGGCTAGTATTCCCCCAGAGAGAACTCTTCGGAGCAGGTGCAGCCCTATAACTGCTGACGTGGGAAAGGGGTCGAAGGCAGCAGGATGGCGGAGTGGTCCATAGGAGCACAATAAGGAGAATAATAGACCCAGAGCAAAGGAGCCATACTGAGTTTTGAGTAGACGACTGAACAACGACTGACAACGAGGACCTAACCGACAACTGTCAGATCAGGTATTGACCTAGAGTCTGAAAGAGGATGCATCGTGGCTCAAGTGTTAACTGCACACGCCAGCGAAGACCTAGCTGAGACTGCCGAAGTGTCTTCTCGCAAATTCGAGACCGCAGACATAGTTCTTGCCAGCTTTCTGCGCTGCCGAAACTTTGACCTGCTAAATTTGAAACGATCGAGCAACGGCGCAATACTCTTTGTGTTCCTTGATTCGCCAGAGCTTCGACACGGCATTGTGGATTTTGCCAATGACGGCATAGTCCCCGTTCGCTGTTTCTATTCAACACTGCGTGATTTTGAAGCAATTAGCCGGCATGCCGAGCCGTTGTAAAATATTTACGTAAGAGAAGAGTAACGTGGCCTGGGTGGCAATGGGGAGCGGGCGTAAATATCATTCGGTGGTTCTTTTGGGCCGATTACCGATAGTCCACGCCCGCGGCTAACCACCGTTCGGTCAGCCGGACGATATCCTCGCTCTCACGGCTTTTTTGCTCTTCGGCTCGCGTGTGGGCCTTCAGCCAGCTAATCTTCTGGGTTGGTCATTTTAGTTTTTGGCGAAGTTCTCCCCGAAGGCGACAATTGTTGCATTTGCTGTTCCAGCCACTTGAGCCGCTGTGTAAATTGGTCTGTTAACTTTCTTCCCTCTTCAGGATTCGCTATGACATGAGGCGTGAGGAGGATCAACAACTCCGTCTTATCCACCGATTCGTCGGTTGTTCGAAAGTACTGGCCGAGCACGGGCAGTTGTCCCAGGAACGGAATTTCTCTGACTTCGCGCCGTCTGTTATCGGAGATGATTCCACCGATCAAAAGAGACTGGCCGTCTTCCACAACCACGGATGTTTTTACGGTCTTTTTGCTAAAGCTTTGTCCGCCGGCTCCGTTGGTGCCCTCCCGATCGCTCGCTTCAAGTTCAAGATCGAGAGTGACTTGCCGCTCCTCGTTCACATGCGGGTTGATGCTAAGAATCCTACCAATGTCCTTCTGTTGAGTCGTGGTGAAAATATTGTCCCCACCAGTGACCGTCGATTGCGTCCCAGTTGTGATAGGAACCTCCTGTCCGATCTGGATTCGCGCCTGCTTGTTGTTTTGGGTCAGGATGTGAGGCGTGGCCACTGTATTCACTCTGGTATGCGCCGCGATCAGGTTGAGAAAAATACTGAATTTTTCTCGATCTACAAAGGATAGGGTGAACCCCCGGCTGGTTAAAAACCCTGGCGCTTTAAGTGCCCCGGGCCCACCGAAATACGACTGGAGGGCGATGTTTCCTACGCGGAGGAACTGCTCCACACTGGAGGCAAAACTATCCGTAAGTCTCACCTCGGCCAGTAATGCCTCAATCACGACCTGCTTGGGAGTGATATCCAATTTCCCAATGATTTTTTCCAGAAACTCATAATCCCGGGAAGCCGCCTTGATGATGAGAGAGTTGGTCCGGTCGTCAGCAACGATTCGAACATCTCCAACCGTCCGAATTTGCTGGCCAGCCAACCGAGAAGTCGGGTCGACGACCACGTCGGCGTCCATGGCGGAGACCCCCGGCCTGGGCGGGATAGGCACTTGCGGTTGACCGGCACCGGACGGTAGTCGGTCAGCCGACACGGGCCTTTTCAGCTGCTTCTCCTCACCGAGCACGGTCATCAGGGTATTCGCCAGTTCGGACGCCTTAGCGTTGTTAACGTAATAGACGTAAATCTGGTGGACTTCACGTTGCTGGCCCTGAACGTCTAGGGCTTTCAAGGTAGTTACGATCTCTTTGATAACAGGCGCGGATCCCGAGAGAATAACCGTGTTGGTCTCCCGGTGAACCGTCACTTTTCCTTGACCGATCATCCCGTGCAGGATGTTAGCCAAGCCGTCGACCGATAGGTACTGCAACGGAACAATTTGGGTAAAGTATCCTTTCGCCTCGCTGAGATCCGTCCCCAACGCAATCCGTGCTCCTTGCTGGTGCGCTGCCGATGCCGTTACGATTTTGTAGATGTCCCCGGATTTGACGGCAGCGAGGTTGTTAGCATCGAGAATTGCCTCGATAAGAGAAAATGCTTCGCTAACCGGGATTTTTTCGACACGCATGGTTACCTGGGCTCTCACTCCCTGGGCCAGGATGAAGTTCATGCCGGCGAGTTTGCCCAAAGCTCGCAGGACCGACTGAAGATCAGCCTCTTCAAAATTAAAGGCGATCATTGCTGGCTCGGAGGAGGAGCGCGTGGTCGCTGCCGCAGGTTTTTCTTGCTTAGCAGGGGCGGCTTGTGTGGGCACCGTGGGCGGTGGTTCGGTGACGCCGGGCTCCACGGCAGGTGTCGTTGTCTGTCCAGATGCAGGTCGTTGCACGACCTGGGGCCGTGGTTTGGGCGGTTCTGGAGCAATCTCAGCGGGCTTTGGTGGAGCCGCAGCAACTCGGGGCGGCTGATGGAGGTCGACCCTGGCCTGCGGCGGCGTTCGCGGTTCCGACGATTTTTGCAAAACAGCACAGGCCCAAGAAAAGAAAACTAGAGCGCAAATTGGCGCTAATTGCGCAAGAAAAACCGCACTGAAGCTTTCCTCGGCCGGTATTTTGAATCTTCCGTTAATTTGCCACCTCCCGCATTGGCTGCTGAAGTTCCAATGCTCTCCCGGTCCGGCGCAACCGCTCCGCTTGCCTGGTTGACTGCCCCTGCACTTGCCTTTCGGCTGCCTTTTCTTGAGCCGGGGCTCTAGAAAGGGCACCCATTTTAGAGGGCGAGACTTCGCCGCCTTGAACAGAGGGCGGCGGTTGAACCCACTTCAACGCGCTCTTCATCAAGACTTCGGCGCGCCGATTGCCGAGATCGATGATGATTCGTTCCGCGTCGATTGCCGCAATGGTTCCGGCGCCTACGCGTTCACCGACACCGTAGATCTCTTCGCGACCGCGCTCGCGCAATATCGCCTTGGCCTCGGCTCCGAAAAAGATTGTCCCGATGAGCGCAGGGAGCGGAACGACCGGGACGGCCGCTTTCTGCTGAGCCTCTGCGTCGGGATTTTTAAAAAGAGTCCCGCGCAGGATCGAATCGAATTCTGCAACGGGGCGGAGCCGGGAGGTGAGCTGGAGGGCTGCACTCGGCACCGGCGTGGCCTTGGGAGATTCCTGGTTGGCAACTGGGTTAGCCGGGTGACCGGGTTCTAAAAACCAATCCCTACCGATCGAATGAACCAGCACCCCCGCGAGCCCGAAGGCGATAAGGGATAAGAAAACGTTTAGTAGCCGAAGTGATTTTATCATTTATTTTTTTTCTGTCCCTGAATGTAGCCGACAACCTGCAGCTCGACGTTAAAAGTCATGTTAGGACGTGAAGATCCATTTTTGATGATCAATTTGGGCAGCGTCAGCAGGTAGGGAGCCGCCTGGACGCGGTAGAGAAAATCGCGCAGGCCTTTCATGTCTCCCCGCAGCGTCAGTTCGAGCGGCACTTCCACAAACGAGTCTGTTTCCTTTGGCGCGAGCACGTTTTCTCTCATCACGCTCAAGCCGCTTTCCTCCCCTATTTTGTGGACCAGGCTTTGAAGATTCGCCGCCGCCAAAGTCGGTTTGGTCTCCTTCATAAACAGCGTCTCGGCCGCCTTGAGTTGGGCCTGAAGTTCCGCCAGTCTGGATTGATAGTAGGCCTTTCCCGGCGCCGGCGGGCGATAGCGTTCAAGAATCGCCCGTTTTTTTTCTATTTGTTGTCGGACGTCGAGCTGAGAATCGATGGCGGGCTCGATGACGTAGACAAAAAAAACGCTGGCCACCAGCGCCAAAACTCCCGTCACAACAAATCGCTTTTCCCTCAGTGAGATCTTCATCGTCGATCTTTTGCCCCCCTGGTTTTTGCACCCGGGTCTGTCTTGGCATAGCGGCTCTTAATCGAGGCCTGAATCTGGAATCCCTGGCGATCCTTGCCTTGTGATGAGATGGGAGAGGTAAAGGACGCGTTTTCAAAGACCAGCGACCGTTCCAAAACTGCTATCAACTCGGCGGCTGAACCGCTGGTTGAACCGCTGATTCTCACGTTATCCTCCTGAATCAAGAAGTCATAAAGAGAAACGCTGGGCGGAAAGAGTTGAGTCAGCTCCTTGAGAATGAGCAGGGGCCGTTCTTGCTTTTCCAGCAAGCCATTAAGAAGCCGAACCTTACCTTCGAGTTGCGTCGTTCCGCGTCTCAGCGCAGCCACCGTTGCCGACTCGGCCCTCACCTTGGCGAGTCTTTGGTCAAGCGAGTTGGCCATCCTGCGCTCTTGAACCACGGAGTTGATCACCAGGCCTCCCCCCAAAAGGGCGACCAGACAAACAAGAGCATAGAGTGCGGATACTGTTCGTTCCCGTTTCTTTTTTTGCCGTTCGGGAGGCAGCAGGTTGATCGAGATGGGAAGCTTGGCCAATCCCCCTAGAGCCAAGCCCAATGCGGATGTCTCCGCCGTTGCCCGAGCCGGCGACCACACTTCGGGTTGGATGCCCAGGGTCTGCTGCAAGCAGGTTGAGAACTCGCCCGTTTCGCCGCAAACAAACACCTTTCCCGGCGCTTGCGGGCAGATCGCCCTGATTCGGTTGAGTTCCATAATAACGGGTTCAAAAGAACCGTTGGTAAGGAAGACCGACCGCGACGAGACCAGGACGCGATCGTTCACCAAGCTGACGCCGGCTTCTTTTCCGTTCAGAGATACGAAAGAACACACTCCCCTTTTATTCCTCCGACGATCGAAGAGGAATGCATTAAGTGCGGCAATGCCGGAGACATTCACGGCGGTCGGCTGGAGACCGAATTGCTCGACGCGGCCCAGGTAACGCTCCACTTCCTCCCGCTTGGCAGCCACCATCATCACCTGGGCTTTCCCCTCGCGTCGGGTCAATTTTTGGAAGCTGTACAAGGCCTTTTCGGGAGGAAAAGGAAGGTGACGGTCTACCTCGTAGGCGAGCAGGCTGTTGAGCTCAGAATCTTCCAGGTCGGGAACCTCCAAGAAACGCACCACACAACAGCTGCGGGGCAGGCCGATGACGACCTCGTCCGCCTTTGTCTGGAACGGAAGCCTTTCGGCTGAATGGTCCACTGCGGCGGCTGGTGGTTCGCTCGGGATTTGCTCAGGGCCGAGGATCGCGGGCTGCAAGGCAACGTCGCCCGCAGAATTCTCCAGCTCACCTGAAGTCACCGAGCGGATTCTTCCGAGCGTCTTGTGGACTTCGACAAAGGTCGGCGGATCGGCGGCGAAATCAATGCCGACACTTTTTTTGCAGACAAGCCTTACGCTTGAGGTCAGCCTTCGTACCACGCGATCACCTTGAACCGGTTTTTTTGCAATCCAGCCTCACGCATTACTGTGGCGGCGATTCGATACCAGGCTGAGGATGCGCCGACGCGGCCAGTAGACTCGATTTTGTATGGCCGGCCGGTCGCGCCGGCCAAGTTGCCACGGAAAATGTCCAGGGGCGCGCCCTCCGGCGCGCTTTGCTCGCGGCGGGCGATAGCTGAACGGGCCTCCTCGTCGGACAAACCGGCCGCCACCAGCGCATCGAGACCCGCGCTATCGCGGTTCACTGTCCCGGAACCATGGACAGTTAAAATGGCATGAATTCCCAGATACTCCCCTGGGCCGAAGACCCGCTCCCCTGGATTCTGCGCGCGCAGCATCGCCGCGCGCTCTTTATCCGCGACATTGCCGTACAGGATTTCGCGGCTCATGCCTTTCACCAGCAGCAACTCCTCGACGATTGCGAATGGACCATTCCTCGTGCGGTAGGGCACCGGGAGCGTAGCGTAATACTCCGCCTCAGCCCCGCTCGGGTGGGGCAGATCGTCGCTATCCCGCCAGTCAAGAATCGAATCGACGATCGTGTCGAGCAGGGATGAGTCCGCGACCCCGTTGTTGCCGAGAAGTCTTCTGAGCATGGGGGCTGAGGCGGCATTGAGAGAAATTTTGCCGGTTTCGTCCGAGACCGTCACCTGGTAAACGCCTTTGCCAAGCTTCACGCTCCCCCCCGACTCATAGCTGGGCGATCTTTCGCCCCTCCCCTCCGGCAGGCTTCCAGCATTGGCCAGGTCGGCGATCACGCGGGCGAGGCCTGCCGCCGCCAGAGCTTGAGCCTGCTCCCTGTCTCTAAAATTTTTTGCCGCCGCCAATTCGGTCCTCATAGAAAAGGCAAAAGAGGCAAGGACAATGCTGAAGAAACTGCCCACCCAAAGCACCAAAATCAGCGCGGCTCCCTGTTGTGAGCCCAAAACCTCGATCGCCGCCCGCCGGTAGCGCCGCAGAGGGCGCAACTTTTTTTTAATCGCGTCGCTCATTCGCGCCACCGCCTAGAGATAGCTTCCAACCTGAATCGGAACCAGGAAGCTGAATTTCTCTTCCCTCCCCTGTTGCGCAATCGTCACATTCACTTCGATTGCGGCTGGCAGGCCGCTGTCGTGATTCGCTCCGCGGACCTCGCCGCGGGTCTGACCCTCAGCCGCTTTTTGCTTCCCTTCAGCAACGGCTCGAGCCAACTCCAGCGGGATCCATCGTTCGACCCAATTGGAATCGTCCAGCTTGCCCGCGGGAGGCGAGAGATAACGAAAAGCGATCCGGCTTATCTTCGAATCGATAATCTTCACTCGAGACCGGGACGACTCTTCGGTGACCAGCGGATAGGTTTCACTCATGATCAAACCCTGGTCGCGATCGACCGAGAAGCTGACTTTGCGAACCATGGAATTGTATGGAAAGGGTTGATAGATGTCGGGCCGCGCGCAAAACAACACCCGATCCGCCCAGCCCTCAAACATGATGACCCTTGTGCCTTCGACAACCTCAAACACCGGTTGCATGGATGCCAGCTCCTGAGCCAGAATGCCGTAAACGACGCGAATCCTTTGCTCGGCATCAGCCTCCGTTTGCTGCCTGTCCCAGGAGCGCCGCCCGAGCCGGACGGCTTCAGCGGCGACGACCCCCGCCATCGATAGGATGATCAGAGTGACGAGCATTTCGATCAGGGTTAAGCCGCTCTGACTCATTGCGGCTGAATGCCGCGAGCTTAAGCGCAAAGGTCGGCTCATCGGCGTAACCCCGGCGGAGAAGCGCCATCGGCGGCTAGCTTGTCCGAGTCCACGGAGACGGCAAGCGTCGTCATCTCCACGAATTTTTCCTTGGCCTTCGCGCCTTGCCAGAACACTCTGACCCGATGCTCGACAAGCCGCGCCGGCAGTTCACTGGCATTACTCTCCTCCGGTACGCTCTCTGTACTCCAGCGCAAGGCGCCCTCGGAGCCCTCAACACGAGTGCCGGGCTCAAGCGCTGATAAAGAGGCGCTTTGGAGTTTCTGCTTGGCCAGAAGCGCCGCCCTCGTGTACTCCTTTGAATACCGTATGGACCTCAGGCCAATGCCGAAAAGCCCCAGCGAGGCGGCCAATATCAGCCCCAGGAGCGCGATCGCTACCACAACTTCGAAAAGCGTAAATCCTGCTTCAGCCGCGCCGTATGCGTACTTGCGATCGGCCATCCGTTCACCCGCTTGTCCGTTTGATCTCGGGCCGCCCGGTTACGGTATCGACATCGATCCGATAGGCGCGGCCGTTTTTATCGCGCAGCTGGATTTCCCCGCCGCTGGAGTTTCCCCGGGGGAAAAAAAGGATACGGAACCGCTGTTCGTCAACGGAGACGATGCCCCCTCCCGGCTCGCCGAAGCTCACGCCCTCCGGCAGAGCATAGACTCGAACTTTTCTTTCGCCCCCATGAAGCCAATCTGGAGCAGCTAAAGCCTCTGCGCTGTCCAGCCAATAGAGGTTGCGCGATCTATCGACGACCACATGCAACGGCGACATGGAGGCGAGCGACTGATTGCGGGCAAACTTGAGCAGCGTCACAAATTCTCTCGCGGCGCCGATAAGCCGCCAATGGGGCAGGCCGCGGTCCAAGGATGGCAAAACAAAACTCGCCGCCAGCCCCAGGATCGTCAGGACAACGATCATCTCGACCAGGGTGAAACCGTTGACCCGGCGCGGCGGCTTAACGTGCGCGCCTATGGGTTTTCCAGTTGACGATATCGACATTTTCTCCATCTCCTCCGGGGGCGCGATCGGCGCCATGAGAAATGAGATCATAGGGCCCGTGCTCACCGGGCGAAACATAGACATAACCATTGCCCCACGGGTCCACGGGAATCTCCTTCTTGAGGTAAGGGCCCCCCCAGCCGTCGACCTGAGGATTGATCTGGAGCGCCTGGAGCCCTTGCTCGGACGTGGGATATTGCCCCACGTCGAGGCTGTAATTATCGAGCGCTACGCCGAGCAACTCGATTTGTGTCTGGGCAACGGCTTGTTTCGATTGGCCCACTCGTCCGAAAAGCCGCGGCGCGACCAGGCCGGCGAGCAGACCAAGAATCAGCACAACCACCATCAGTTCAACCAGCGTGAACCCTTGAGATGATCGCCACGGCTGGTATTGCGTTTGCTTTTTCATGATTTCACCCGCTACAGCGGTAAGTCACTCATGCTAAAAATCGCCAACAGCATCGACAGGACGATAAAGCCGACCACCACGCCCAGCGCCAAAATCATCATCGGCTCGAGCAGGCTAAGCAGACGCTTAATCGAAGTTTTCACATGCTGATCGTAAAAATCCGCGATGCGAAGCAGCATCTCTTCCAAACGCCCGGCCTCCTCGCCGACTTTTGCCATGTACACAGCCATGGGAGGAAATATGCCCGATGCTTTCAGGGGACCCGCAATCCCCTCACCCTTGCGCACGCCTTCACGCAGGCGCGGCACCGCTCGGGCGAGCGCCACGTTGTTCACCATCTCTCCGACAATGCCGAGGGCAAGGAGGATCGGCACGCCGCTTTGGAGCAGCGTCCCCAGTGTTCTGGTAAATCTCGCGATCTCGAATTCTTGGACGAGTTTCCCAAAGACCGGAAGGCGCAGCTTCGCCTGATCCCACCTGGCTCTGCCCGGCTCCGTTTGCGTGTAAGCTTGAAAAGCCAAGATGCCCAAAACCGCCGCAATGAGAAACACCCAAAAGTAACGGCTCGTCACCTCGCTCACCGCCAGAAGCAACTGAGTCGATAACGGCAAGAGCTCACCCGCTTCGGCAAAAACGCCGGCAAACTGAGGGATCACGAAGTTGAGCAGCATGAATACGGCTCCTGCTCCTACCAAGAAGATCAGCAGCGGATAAAGCATCGCCGAAAAAATTTCCTCGCGGATAGCCTTTACCCGTTCCAGATAATCTCCTAATCGTGCGAGAACGGCTTCAAGGACGCCGCCCGCCTCGCCGGCTTTGACCATGTTCACGTAATACTTGGAGAAGACCTTGGGATGTCTCACCAGGCTATCCCCCAGTGACCGTCCCTCCTGGACGTCGGACAACAGTGTGCGAATCACCTTGCGCATGCGGAAATTCTCGGCAAGCTCGCTGAGAATTGACAGGCTCCCATCCACGGGAAGGCCGCCCTCCAGCAAGGTCAGGAATTGCTTGGTGAACATCAAAACGTCATAACGCGTCGGTTTTTTCACGGAAACCAGAAACGACCTTACACCTGCGGCGTCAACCCCGCTCTCTTCCGGCCTAATCCGGATCGGAAAATAGCCTTTTTCCCGCAGCTGTTCGATCGCGGCCCGTTCATCCGTTGCTTCGAGCGTGCCCTGGATAGCCTTGGCCGCCGTGTCTGTCGCCTTGTAGTGAAATGTTCCCATACGCTTTCAGCGCCGTGTGTCACGATTCTGTTGGAAAAGATGCTCGGGTTTTTGCTGTCGCGTCTCGCCAATGACTCGGGCCAGTTCTTCATCGAAACTCTCCTCGAACAAAATCGACTTCGCCTGTTGTTCCAGCGTCAAGACACTGGTCAGGGCTTTTCTCATCTGGTCGCGTGCGGCATGGAGTTTTTCCTCGGTCTCACCCCACTGCTCCAGAAGTTGCGCCAGTTCAGGTTCCTGCTGTGGCGCCTTCTCGACGGCCCGGCGAAAGAACTGCAAAAGGTTGCGCCGTTGCGCGCCAACCTGCCAGCGGGTCTGGAATGCCTTTCGAACCAATGGAAAGACTCGAGCGGACTGCTCATCGGTCAACTTCACGGCATCGGTCATTTTCCATATGTAGATGGTCAGTACACCTCGCAGGACCCTCTCATTGGGTCGATTCGCCGGCTCTCCGGCCGACCGCTGGGAGGTCTCGGCGGCGCGCCCAGCGAACATACTGAACAGGTACGACGCCATGAGAAACAGGAACAAAGTGCAAAAAAATTTTCGTTTCCCGCTCATCGACTTATGCGATCGAGAAGTGTCGCCACTTGGCGTTCCGAATAATCGGGGTTGCCCGCCATTTGCTCCAAGCCGCGAACCCCTAGGACCTCTGCCTTCCATGACGCCAGCACCTCTTCCGGAACTATCTCCCACTTATCGAATGCGAATAAAGCCAATTGTCGATCGGGCCAGGTATCGAGAGGCTCCCCGCCCGGCTCCTGCCGTGCCCGGAGCCAGGCCAGATCGCGAGCATCCTGATCTTCAGGCGTCGAATCGGCCGGATCTAAAGCCACCGTTCCACGCTCGATCCAGCGGCTGGTGACGAACGGGCTGGTCGCCGGAAAGAAAAAATGTAAAGTCGCGCTGATCGCAAGAACACCAGCGACGCCTCCCATGAGCAAGAAACGCGGCTGCAAAGGCTGGAGCCATTTTTTAAATCCCCGCGCGCGATCCCGCTCAAGCCGGGCATTCAAGCGACGCACAAAGCCGGGCCAGGGATCGGGCGCCGGAAGTTTGGCAACCGCTGAAAGGATCTCATCGATGCCCTGCAGTTCTTTCCAACAGGCCTGACACAAGCGCAGGTGCTCCTCCACGCCTAGCCTTTGCGCCGCGACGAGCTCGTTTTCGCGGTAGCCGACCAGCAGTTCCCTGGTTTCTCGGCAATTCATCGTGGTGATCTCAACGCTCTTAGAGGCAGTGCTCCATTGCCTTCGCTAGGTCAGGCTCGCGCCTCGCGCCGCGCATTAACTTTCAACTGCGTTATCCGGGATCATTCCTCCCAGCTCACGCGCAGAATCTCATCCAGAGTTGAAAGACCGGCAAGCGCCTTTTCCCACCCGTCCTGCCACATTGTCTTCATGCCCCGTTCAACGGATTTCTTGCGGATCGTTGCCGAGTCGGTTTTTTCCAAGATGAGCCGCTGGAGCGCATCATCGACGACGAGAAGCTCAAAAATGCCCAGCCGGCTGAAATAACCGCTAAAGCCGCAGGCCGCGCATCCCGAGCCTCTGTACAAGACCAGCTTTTCTTTGTCCGCCGCGGGGAGCCCTAGTCCTTCCAGCGATTCCTTATCCGGCGTGTAGGGCTGCCGACAATGAGGGCAAATTCGGCGCACGAGTCGTTGGGCAAGAACAGCCAGAAGAGTTGAGGACACCAGATAGTTCTGGATTCCCATGTCCAACAACCGAGTCACGGCTCCCGCTGCATCGTTGGTATGCAGCGTGCTCAAGACCAGGTGGCCGGTCAGAGCGGCGTGGATCGCGATGTCGGCGGTCTCGTGGTCTCTGATCTCGCCCACCAGGATTACATCGGGGTCCTGCCTTACGATGTGACGCAGCCCGGTGGCAAAGTTCAGGCCGATGTTTGGCCTGACCTGAATCTGCTTGACGCCTTTCATCTGGTACTCGACCGGATCTTCGATGGTGATAATGTTTTTCTCAACAGAGTTGATTGCCCGGAGGGCCGCATAAAGAGTCGTCGTCTTCCCCGAGCCGGTGGGGCCGGTCACAAGGATGATCCCGTTCGGTCTCCTGATCAAACCATCAAAGCGCTGGCGAACATCAGGTGGAAATCCCAGCTCGTCGGGCGCGAGCAGAACGCTTGAACGATCGAGGAGACGGATGACCACGCTTTCCCCGTGCAGCGTGGGAATCGTGGAAACGCGCAGATCGAGTTCCCGACCGCTCACCTCCATTTTGATCCGGCCGTCTTGCGGCAGACGGCGTTCAGCTATATTCATTTTGGCCATCAGTTTGACGCGCGAGATAATAGCGAGCTGAAGGCGTTGGGGGGGGGATTCGGTATCGACTAACAGCCCATCGATGCGGTAGCGCACCCGTAACGACCCGTCGAAAGGCTCGATGTGAATATCGGAGGCGCGATCGTCCACGGCCTTGGTTATGAGAAGGTTGACTAATCTGATAACGGGCGCCTCGGAGGCTAAATCCTTCAGATGAGCCACATCACCGTCCTCATGGAGCAGCTCATCCTCATCGCCAATGTCCTGAATAATGCGCTCCATGGAGCTGGAAGGTCCGTAGTGCTCGTTGATGGCTTTCACAATCTCCTGCTCGTCACCGCTGTACACCGAGATCTCGGCACCGGCCTGTAAATGTATGGCATCCAGCGTGTAAACATCCGACGGATCGCTCATCGCAACCGCCAGAGAGCCGTTTTGCAGCTTCATGGGAAAAAATTTGTACTGTTGCATGAACTTCAACGGAAACATGTCCGTCGCCCGCTGGACTCCGGACGGCAGATTGAAGAGAGAAAAAGGTAGGCTTTGGCCGTCCGGCGCTCCCGGCCCCATCCACTCCGGCAACTCGCCTTTCAGATCCCTGCCGTTTCCGTTGCGGCCTTGCGCGCATGGCTGATCCGGCGTCGGCAGCGGCTCCGCGCCGTAGATCTTGATTTCGTGGTCGTTTTCTAGCTCGACGATGTCCGCAGGTTTTTTCTCGAGGGGCTTCTCGTCTTCACAGACTGCGGCATGGAGCATTTCCCCGTCGCCGCGGTCATTCTCCCCAATGAGATCCACCTCGCTGCCGGCCTCCAGCTCTACCAGCTTGATAGCGGTTTCCGGTTGGGCCGACCGCTGCGCCAATCTTGCTATTTCAGAGGTCAGTCTTTCGATCTCATCGTTACGGTTTTCCAACAGCGCTTGCTTCTCGGTCAACTGCACTTGCAGGTCCTGGAGCGACACCTTGGAGCGTTCCTCGGCCTCTCTAAAGGTGGTTTCTTGTGCTTGCCGCGATTCTTCCGTTTCCCGCAGTTGCGCCTGAAGGGATACCACTTCGGCTTCCAAGCCTTCTCTAACCCGCTTGACCTGGATGGCGGCCTCAGCCTGCGCCTGCTGGGCCAGACCCCACATCTGATCGCTACGCTCCACCAAGCGCGCCATTTCAGCTTTGTGGTTAACGATTTCGTTATCGCGGTTTTCCAGAACCGCTTGTTTCTCGGTGAGCTGGGTCTCTAGATCGCTGATCTTTGCGCTCAGGGCCTTGTCCAAATCACGTAAAGCAATCTGACTTTCACCCAGGGTTGCGTCTCGCTCCGTCAGGCGGCTCTGCAAAGCGGCGGTTTCGGCCTTGAATTCCTCCCAAATTTTTTCCCTCTCGCCAGTGGCGGCCTCTTGCGCCTCCTGAATCGCAGACCGAATCTGAACTGACTGCTCTTCCAAGGATCGCAATTCAGACCTAAGGTCTACGATCTCCTGGTCGCGGTCATTCAGAGCCGCGACTTTTGCTGCCAACTCATTTTGCATTTCCGCAAGGGTAGAATGGAATCCTTGCTCCAACTCACGAACGGCGCTCTCCTTGGCGGCCCGAATCTCCTCCAGCTCCGCAATCGTGCCCCGCGTTAACGCCAGCGCCTCCTCTTGCTTATTCAGCTGTGCGCGCAACGAGCCGACTTCCGCCCTAGAGTTTTCCCGAATCCGCTCAGCTTCACCGGTCGCTTCCGCCCGAGTGCGCGCGAGCGCGGACTCCAATTGGGCGATTCGTTCGAGCAAGCCGTCAATCTCGGATTCGAGGTGTTGAATTTCTCCATCGCGCGTTTGCAACCGCGTTCCCTTCTCCGCAAGCTGTGCCTGCATGTCCTCAATGGTTGCCTTCAGGCTCCGTTCAAGCTCCTCGACGGCGGCCGGCTTCGCCTGCCGCTCGTCTTCGGTTTGTTTCAGCCGGCCGTTAAGCGCGGCAATTTCCGCCTTAAAGCTTTCTTGAACCCGACCAGCGTAAGCATCGGCCTTGATCTGCGTCGGCGTAGTAGCCGTCTCTATTTGTGCGTCCCGCGAGGTTAAGCCGTTCATTTCCAACGCCGGGAGTTGGCTCTCTGCGTCGCGACGTTCCAACAATAAGTCGTTATGGGTCAGCGGAATTTCCGCGGCGATCCGACTTGCCCGCAAGACTTCTTCTTTCTCCGTGAGCTCGCTTTTCTTTAGCTGAAGCGCGACCTCTTTCACCCAGAGCTGAGTATTTAAAAAAGCTGCCTCTCCGTCAAAACTCTGTAGGGTCGGGGCGGCCATGCCGGCGTCGGTCTCGGAGTCATCGATGGCAGCTTCCCACTGAGTGGCGCGCGCCCTCAGGTTATTAATCTCGTCCGTCAGATCGTCGACCTCTTCGCGGAGGCTCTCCAGCAGGAACGCCTTCTCCGCCAACTGAATTTCCGGCTCGTAAGCCTTTTTAAGGTTTGGTTCGTGTTCTTCAACAAACATCTGCGTTTCCCGCAAGATCGCTTCCTTCTCTCCGCGTTGAGCGCGCCGAGTCGCGAAATCTGACTCAAAAGCCTCCCGGACCGGCTCGGGGGCGCTCTGCGCCGGGGTATTATTATTGAGGTATGGCTCCATCGAACACCCAAGTTTCTCGGTAGTTCATCGTGGCTCAGGTGCGCCGCTCGGGGAGCGGTCGCAGAGCTGGTTCGTATTTAACAAGACGGATGAAGCGGAAAAAGGTTTAATGGGAAGTTGAAGATTCAGGAGTTCCCAAAAGAGAGCGCAGACGCACCACGGCGCAGTGATAATTGGCCTTGACGGTGCCGAGCGGAGAGCCCATCGTCTCGGCGATCTCCTGAAAAGAAAATCCGTGAGAGATACGCAGCACCAAGGTAACCCGTTGCTTGTCTTTTAACTGCAAAATCGCCGCCTCAAGCCGCGTGTGACGCTCCTTTTCTTCCAAACACGCCAGCGGCCCACGATTTTCCACGCCGGCGGCAAGTAGCGGGAGGGACTGCCGGGCTTTGCGCCACTGATCAATGTATAAATTGACGGCAATCCTAAACAGCCATGTTTTTACGGTTGAAGTCGAATGAAGACTGTGAAGGGAGCGAAGCGCTCTGAAGAAGACCTCTTGTGCGATGTCCTCGGCATCCTCTCGATTGCGGGAAAGTCGGTAGGCCATGTGATAGACCGGCCGATAGTAACGTTCGACCAACTCGGCGCACGCCGGGGCATCCTGCGCGCGCAATCGCTCGATGAACTCGCCGTCCGGCTCCTCCCTTTTTTTTGTCCACCAGGGCTGAGGGAGTTTGAGATCCCGCAAGCTTTTCATATCATGCCTCCCAGGTCACGCGCAGAATCTGATCCAGAGTTGAAAGACCGGCAAGCGCCTTTTCCCTGAACGCGAAATCCGTTTCCGTTGTCGGTCATTTCACTTACAGGCATGGTAAAAACAACCCTTGTCAGTCCGTCATGTCCCGCAAATCTTTCAACGTCGTACAAAATGTTCGCGCCGGCACAACACCATCGTTGTCATAGTCCGCGACGGCGTAGCGCAACTCCGATGTATCGGCGAAGACACAAATCTTCCTACCGTCGTTCCTCGATTTGATCTCCAGGAATGGGAAGTTGCGACAGTAAAGGAAGCTCGCCAGATTTAAGTCGCCGGTTTCAAACTCGGATCGAGTTTGGTCTCCAACTTTCTCCCCCTCGACGTTCAGGATATTTCGCGTAATACGCCGTAGAACCATTACCGCACCTGTGAAATCTCCGTCGCCGCTTTACCCATCAGGGTCTTTCACCATTATTTATTCCAGCCCCACCCACTGGCTGTTCGAAAGAAAAATTCGCTTCTCCAAATCGATCGCCATAATGTGCGCCCCCAACGCGCCGACGCGCCGATTCGGGCCGTAGGTGAGCTTTGGCGTAAGCCCGGTTTCGTAGTCGTACAGCTTCTCCAACGCGGCGATTAATTTCTCGCGCGACAACCCCCGACCGGCGCGCTTGAGCCCCTCCACCAGAAGCTTGCTCGCGGCGTACGCACTAATCTGAGCCAGCAGATGCTGCTGCGTCAAAGCGCGCTGGCGCTGCAGCGAGGAAAATTCCATGACCGCAGCCGGCTTATGATCCGAAGGGATGGTGGTATAGGCAAGAAAGGTTTTGTCCTGGAAGACCGCTGGCAGATCGAATATTTCTATTCCCGTAAGCGACCCCGAGAGCAATAAGTACGGCGTCCAGGCCGACCGTTCGGCCTCCCTGGTCAACGACAGCAGCTCCGTTGGGCTACCGAAGAAAAACAGCGCTTCGATTCCATCGTCCTTCAATCGTCGCGCCAGTTCTGCCGCGTTTATCTGGCCGCTCGCGTAGTGGATCTGCATGGGGTTCCGCCAGCCATGCCCGACCGCCTGCTTTTCTATGGCCTGCGCGATCCCTGCCCATTGCGGTTCGGCGGGATAAATGACCGCCGTGGACAGCTTTTGCCCGCGCAGCTTGCGCGCCGCATATTCGGCCAGGACCCGAGCCTGAACCGGCAAACCGCTGAGGAGATGGAACGTGAACCGTTGGTGCGAATCCCGGTCCTGACTGAACAGCGTGAACGGGCCGATTGTCGGTATGCCCTCTTCCTCGACAAGCTCGACGTACTCATCTTCCGCGCCGACCGTGAAGACGCTGACCAGAGCGAATGCACGTTTACCCAGTTTTCTCGCTTCTTCCAGGACAGCCGTCCTGCCATCCGCCTCTTTGGCTTCGAGATCCAGTTTGCGTCCGTAGACCCCGCCCTGCGCATTGATGTCATCGAGATAGCCTTCCACAACCGCGCGCATTGCCTGACCCAGGGAGTGCAGGGGCCCCGGGCCGGGCAAGATGGTGCCAATTATAATTCGTTCGTTGGACAAGCCAGGATCCAGGTAGGTTTCGAGGCGCTCGAGATAGGCGGCCAGGTCTCCGAGATCTTCTGCCCCCATTCGATACCGCGGCATGCTTACATCGAGGTAGTTGCCCGTCGAATCGATACCCATGATGATCGCT
>ORMF010849483.1_pt1 | contig 18443 bp, 19 predicted proteins | sample 1779871 | NCBI WGS metagenome assembly ORMF01 (sample SAMEA104232316, study PRJEB22302) | groundwater metagenome | biome: forest; feature: aquifer; material: groundwater | place: USA | collected 2011-08-07 | depth 5.4 m | reverse complement strand
TTCCGTGCCCCGGGCCCCGCCTTCGGAAAAGACTAAGCCCGCCTGGTCCGAGGAGCACCTCCGCCCTAAAATCGTGGCGGTTTCCTCCGGCCCAGTCAGGCAAGTTTTTCACGAAGGCTGCGCCCAGTCGCACTACAAGATTTGAGAAATTCTTTTCAATTTAAAGAGCAGGAAAAGATTTTGAGCCGAATGATCGAAGGCTGCGTGCAAGACTTGGGCGATGCTGATGAGGGGAGACGCTGGCCCGCTTTTTTTGTGTGGGAACAGCGAGGGGCCCCCGTCAAATCGCCCTTAGTTCTTGCCGCAGCCGGAGATCCTGAGGCCGAAAAATCTTTTCCGGATCAAATTGCCGAAACTCAGGTTGTCAGGCCCAATTAAAAAAGGTATTGTAACTCATTACTACCATTTAAAGAGGAGCGATTTTTGGGCTCCCGAACAGCACGATAAGCCGTAAAATGAAGAAAGCGCTTAAGGCCAGAGAGCGGTTGTAGTATAATTTCCACCAAATTCTCACTAAGGACGGCCGGTGATATCTAAATCTAAAATTCTTGTTGTTATACCCGCCTTCAACGAGCAGGCAACGATTGCGCAGGTCATTGACGAAGTTCGGCAGAGCCTTCCAGCGGCCCACATCGCCGTGATCAATGACGGGTCGGGCGACGGTACCGGAGAAGAAGCGCGGCGTAAAGACGTATTCGTGTTGAACCATGCCGTCAATCTCGGCATTGGTTCGGCAGTTCAAACCGGGCTCAAATTCGCTCAGATAAAAGGATATTCGATAGCGGTCCAGGTTGACGGGGATGGGCAGCATGATCCCGAGGATCTTCCGCGCCTGATTGCGCCGATCATCCAAAACGGCGCCGACCTCGTGATCGGGTCAAGATTTCTGGGTCAAAGCGTTTTTCGGTCGACTTTTATGCGGCGCATGGGCATTCTTTTCTTTTCCTTCCTCAACTTCTTTTTGACGGGTAAATGGATTACCGATCCGACCTCCGGTTTCCGTGCTTTCAGCGCCGATGCCATACGCACGTTTGCCGCCAATTATCCTTATGATTATCCCGAGCCGGAGGTGCTGGTGCAGAGCCATAGAAAAGCGCTGCGGCTTTGCGAAATTCCTGTGACCATGAAGCCCCGCAGCGCCGGCGCTTCCTCGATTTCTTTTCTGAGAGCAGTTTACTATATGGTAAAAGTTCCGCTTTCCATGATCTTGCAAGTCGTGCGCTGATGCCGGCAATCCTGCTTAATCTTGCACTTCTAGTCTCGTTGTTTGCCGTGCTCGAAATTGTGCGGCGCGGAAGTATCACCGACAAGTATGGATCTTTCTTTATTGTCTTTCTCGCCGCGGTATTTGTGTTCACTCATTACGGCTTGAAGATTTTTCGCCCGAATGCAATGGAGGCGTTGGCCGTATTAGGAATATATGGTCTTGGATTATGGACCGCAATGACGATGGCTGCACGGCTCAGCGTTTATTCAAATCAGCGGCGGACTGTGATTCAAGAACTGGCTCTGGCTCGTGTTGAACTTGAACAGCTGAAAGAAAGGGCAGGTCAAACAAACCTGCATGACACAATTGCAGCCGATCGTTAGCGTTATCACGCTTAACTGGAATGGAAAGAACAAGCTTAAAAAATGCCTGGATTCCATGCTGGCGCAGACTTACCAGCCGCTTGAACTTATCTGCGTTGAAAACGGTTCCGAAGACGGTTCCGCTGCCTTTGTGAAAGAGAATTACCCGCAGGTGCGCCTGATCGAAAGCAAAACCAATCTTGGTTTTTGCGGCGGCAACAATTTTGGAATAAGCCATGCCAAGGGTGATTTCTTTGTTCTCGTCAATAATGATGCGGTCATGGACTCCGACTGCATCGAGCAAATGATGCGTACGGTGCGGGGCCGTCCGGAAGTCGGGGCGGTTGCCACCAAAATTCTGCTGCAGGACCAGCCGTCCCATCTGGATGCCGCCGGCATCGCGGTCTGTATGGACGGACTTTCGATCGGCCGGGGACGGATGGAAGAAGCGCGCCACTATAATGAAGAAGCCGAAGTTTTTTTCGTGAGTGACTGTGTCTGTCTTTATCGCCGGGAAATGATCGAAGACATCGGCGGCTACGATGAAAGATTTTTCGCCTATGCGGAAGAAACCGACATGGGCTGGCGCGCGCGCCTGAAAGGCTGGAAAACGATTTATAATCCGAGAGCGGTCGCCTATCACGCGCATTCCGCTTCGCTGGGCTCTTACCATCCGTTCAAAATTTTTCTCGTGGAACGCAACCGTATTTGGGTCGCAGTGAAGAATTTCCCGCTGCGGTTTCTTCTGCTCGGAATCGGGTATAACATCATGCGCTATTTTTATCATGCGGTCGGCGCGATTACCCGCAAGGGCGCCGCGGGGATATTTTCTGAAAAAACATCCAAACGTAAATTAATCGGCGTCCTGATCAAAGCGAATTTTTCAGCCCTGGCTGGCCTTCCTCAAATGCTGGCGCAGCGCAAGGGAATCCTGGCCTCGCGCAGAATCTCCGATGAAGAAGTTCACGATCTTTTTAAACGCTATGGCCTGAGCGCCAAGAATATCGCTTTCCGGGTATGAATATGAATTCTGCTTCCGAAGTCCAGGCAGTGATCCCTGTTTTCCGGCCGTCGCATGATGAGGAAGACGTGCGCGCGGTCGCGGAATGTTTGCTGAAGGGCTGGACCGGCTGCGGCCCCAAGGTTAAGGAATTTGAGGAAAAATTTGCGGAGTATATCGGCGTGCCGTACGCGGTCGCTACTAACAGCTGTACGGCCAGCCTGCATATGGCCCTGCGCGTACTCGAACTCGAAGGCGCGGAAGTCATTTCAACGCCGATGACATTTATTTCGACCAACCACGCCATTCTTTATAACAAGGCCGTGCCGGTTTTCGCCGACATTCAGCCCGGCACGCTGAATATTGATCCGGAAAGCATCCGGCAGAGAATTTCAAAAAAAACCAGGGCGATCATGATCGTGCACTACGGCGGCCAGTCCTGCGAGCTCGACAAGATCCGCGAAATCGCCGCTGAAAATAAACTGCACATCGTGGAAGACGTTGCGCATGGCTGCGGCGGCGCCTGGGACGGGCAGAAACTGGGTTCCTTCGGCGAGCTGGCCTGTTTCAGCTTCCACGCAGTAAAAAATCTGGCCATCGGCGACGGCGGCATGATTGTCACGCGTGATAAGAAAATTTACGAGAGGCTGCTTAAACTGCGCTGGGTCGGGATTTCGCGCGATACATGGGACAGGTCGCGCAAAGGTTCGTATAGCTGGGATTACAATATTGAGGAGCTTGGTTTTAAATATCACATGAATGATATTTCCGCAGCCATTGGCCTTGTGCAGCTCGGCAGGCTGGATTCGCTGAATGAGAGACGCAAACAGCTGGCGCTGCGTTACCGCGCTGCCTTGAAAAGGGTGCCGCAAATCCAATTACTGGATATTCATCCACGCGCCCAAAGCGCCTGGCATAATTTTGTTGTTCTGGCTGAACGCCGCGACGAACTGATGATGTTCTTGCGCGAGCGCAGTATCAGCACAGGCGTCCATTACCGTCCTAATAATCACTACGCCCTGTACCGGGATATGCGCGGGGAAACGACCGTGGCCGAAGCCCTTTGGCCGAGGCTTCTGACACTGCCGCTGTTTCCGGATCTACAGGAAGTGCAGCAAGACTACATCCTCCATTCGATCAAAGCTTTTTACCTCATCTGATGAAGCGAGAAACAGTCCGCTGCCTTATCTGCGGCTCTGCGGACCAGCAGAAAAACGGTTTTCAAAAAAGAGACAAGTTCGGAATAGAAGGTAGTCCTTTTCGGATTGTGGAGTGCGCGGGCTGCGGTTTTGCCTTCATCAATCCGCGTCCGCCGCTCGAAGACATCGGCCGCTTTTATCCCGAGTACTATCAATTCAAGGAAGAAGATCCTTCCGCTCCGCAAAGTTTTTTGTCCCGCTTCGCTTCCCGGGCAGAGAAATTTTACCGCACGCATCAGTTGCTCACCGAAATCTGCAGACTGAAACAATATGCGCCGCGGTTTCCCTCAAAAATCCTGGATGTCGGCTGCGGTACCGGCGACCGGCTGAATTTACTGCGTAAACAAGGCTGTGACGTTGCCGGCGTTGAGTATTCCGGCCAGGCTCTATATGCGCAGAAACATTTCGGTCTTCCGGTTTTCCAGGGCACACTGGCTCAAGCTGCATTTCCGGACAATTCTTTTGATGTCATTCTTTTCCATAATGTTCTTGAGCACGTGCATGACCCGCGTGAAGCCCTGCGCGAGGCGCGCCGCATTCTGCGTCCTTCAGGCATGATCCTCGTTCAGCTTCCCAACAACCGCAGTTTTCAGGCGCGCTTTTTCGGGCCGCGCTGGGCCGCGGTCGATGTGCCGCGCGACCTTTATTATTTTGAAGAAACCGGCCTGACACGGCTGCTGCGGGAGGCCGAATTTGCACCCGTGCACGTGGATTACGAAACTGATTTCTGGCATCCGCCGACGCTGGTGATTTCGCTGATGCCATTTCTTGATCCGCAGCTGATCTGGTCGCAAAACGGCAAGGGCGGCGGCATGCTGAAACGCGCGCTGTGGGCATGCTTCACGCTGCTTTTCGCACCGCTGGCCTGGATTGAAAACCGTATGCCGAAGCGCGGCGCCTTGATGACGTTTTACGCGGTCAAAGACAGCCCTGTGGCATCATGCTAGTCGAGGAAAAGGAATTGTCAGTCCAGAAGGGCGGCGTGTTCCGCATTTTTTCCGAGCCGCCGGCCGACTGGGACGAATTTGTGGATCTGAACACCGGCTGCTTGTTTCACAAAGAGCGGTGGGGAAAAACAGTGGCCGAAGGCTACGGCATGCAGCCTCTGTATGCGTGCTGGCGGCAGGATGGCCGGCTGGCGTTGGGTTTACACGGACATATTTTCAATTTCGGTTTCTTTAAATTATTTTTTTCCGCGGTACCTTACGGAGGGCTGATCGGTGAGCAGACATTGGCTGCAGAATTTATGGACCTGTTCGAGGCGCAGTTGAAAGAAAAGGGGATTCATCAAATTCGTGTGACCCAGGCCGCGGAGGCTCCTTTCAATCCGCTTTGCGGCTATCAGCCTAAAAATGCTCAGCAGCATCTGCTCGATTTACGCGGCAAGTCAGCGCAGGGCTTGATGCAGGAGTACCGCAAAAATACGCGCCGGGACGTTAAAAAAGCCGTTAAATCCGGACTGCTTGTCCGTCCGATCCGCTCGGCCGCGGATCTCGACACCTATTACGACATTTATCAGAAAACCATGCGCCGCAACAAAGCGCTGTGCCAGTACACGCGTAATCTGTACCGCGTGATTTACCGCGAATATCTGCGGCGCGGAGATTCGATAGTCCTTTTTGCTGAATGTCAAGGTAAGCCTGTTGCCGCGGTCTGGCTTCTATTTGCCGCGGACCGCGCTTATCTGCTCGGCAGTGTTTCGGATCCTGCCTATCTCAAGTACTGTCCAAACGATTTGCTCATACACACAGCCATCGAAGAGACGCTGAAACGAGGACTGAATTATTTTGATTTCATGATGTCGGATGAGCAGGATCGAGCGCTTGTGTTTTATAAGGAAAAATGGGGTGCGGCGAAATTGCCCTTCGCCATCTGGCAGAAAGACCTTAGCCTGCTGCGCTGCGCTTTATGGCGGTTTATATGGACGTTTTCAAATTCAAATTTCGGCAGTCTTTTGATCAACACCTTCCGCCGTTTTCACGAATAAATGGAAGCCGCCACGCTCCCGCCGTCCCGAAAAGATATCCTTACGCCCGCAAGGTTTCTGGCCTGCCTGGTTTTGCTGACCGCCTGTGCGCATCTTTTTGCAGGCTTCCTGGCTTCACCCTCACTGGGGGACGAAGTCCATCATTACCGTTTTGCCAAAGATAATTACATACTGGGCGGCCGCGCCGTTTTTGACGCTGTTTATGGGAGCTCTAAAGCCCCTGGATTTTTTTACGAAAGTGAAATTGCCTGGCCGCTCGGCCTGGCAATCCTCTGGAAACTCACCGGTGGAATCAGTTTTCCGGTTGCGCAGTTTTATCATTTTTGTTATTCGCTTCTGCTGATTGCTGCGGTGTTCCTGCTCGCGCGCAAAATGTATGGCGGCCGCGCGGCCGCGTGGGCGGCTCTGATCACGGCCACTCTTCCGATGGCCGTCAGCTTCGGCATTCTTTTTTATATCGATGTTCCCGGCACCGCGCTGGCCGTCCTGACCTTTTTGCTTCTCGCGGAAAAGCGTTATTTTGTTGCAGGACTGGTTTTTGGCCTTCAATTCCTGACTAAAAAAAGCGCGGTTTTTTTTATCCCAGCCATTTTTTTATGGATTCTTGTCCAGCATTGGCGCCGGCCGCTTGATTTGATACGGGCTATTCTTCTCACCGCCGTGCCTGCCGGGATGCTGATTTATCCGGACTTGCTCTGGCGCAAAGCCCACCTCGTGGCGTCTATTTCCACCGGCGCGTGGATTCAGCAGCGGATGGCAGCCGCAGTCACGGTCATGCAGACACCGGCGGTCATTGTAGTGCCGGATTTTCTGGCGCGTATTCAGGATTTTACGAACTCCAGCCTTGGCAATCCTCAAGATTTATTCAAATATTTCGGCGTGGCCCTTTGGGCCGGACTAGCCGCTTATTTCATCCGACGTAAATATGAACACAAAGACCTGCTTCTCTGGGCTGCCATTGTTGGTTTTGTCTTTGCGGCCTGGCTGCTGAAACTTTTTCCGGACATTCGTTACGTCATGCCGGTGGCACCGTTTCTGGCGATTCTCGCAAGTAAAGCTTTGGCGAGGGCCGAACGCTTTAATTTTTTTTCCGGGCTGATTGTGCTTATCTGCGTGGGGCAGCTTTTGGCTGCAGCAGTGTATACAGCGTATGAACGCAAAATTCCGCAGGCAATCCGCGAAGGGTTTGAATATATCTCCAATGAAGTTCCGCAGGACGCAGTGATTCTTTATCCTGAAACCAACCTGCTCGAATTTACCGGAAGGCGGATGGTCTGGACGCGTATGAACCTGCGCTATTTTTTCTGGGGAACGGAAGACCAGAAAAAGACCGAGATCAGAACCGTAGGGCTGGATTACATTGCGATCAAGAAAAAGCGGGTTTATGATGACGTCGCAGCCGGAGTTTTTCATGTGGGCCAATATCCGGAATCATTTCTGGCTTTTCTGGAAGTATGGCCGCAAGTCACCGTGGTCTTTGAAAATGAGGCCCTGCGGATTTATAAAGTGAACCACGAAAGTTTGACGTAATTATGAATAAAATTCTAGATGCATTTCCGGTGGATCAAAAAAAGCAGAAAAGCGCCGGCCCGATGCCGCTTTGGGGTATCCTGATTATTTGCGCGATCCCCATTCTGATCGCCGGATTAATGTCTTCTGCTTCCCTGGGCGATGAAATTCACCATTACCGTTTTGCCAAGGACTGCTTCCTGCAAAAAGGACGGGCCCTTTTTGACTCCTTGTATCCTTCTCTGACCCGGCCGGCTATTTTTTATATCACCGATCCGGCGTGGCCCGTGCTTCTTTCGTGGATTTGGCGCCTATTCGGTCGGGTTTCTTTAGCGGCGGCCCAAATTTACCATTTAGGATTCTATCTTCTCCTGTTCGTGAGCACGTATTTCGGAGCAAGGCATCTTTATTCCCGGGAGCAGGCCTGGTGGGGAACTCTTTTGGTGGCCACGACACCTATGATCGTCAGTTTCAGCGTCCTTTTTTATACCGATATGCCGGCTACTGCCCTGGTGGTGCTGAGTTTCTGGCTGCTCCTCGAAAAACGGGTTTTGGCGGCGGGGCTCATGATTGGCGCCGCCTTTCTAATGAAAAAAACCACTGTTTTTTTTATCCCGGTGGGCTGCCTCTATTTAATTTATGATGCCCGCTTCAAGATTCCCAAGGCGCTTATGGCCCTTATGGCATTTGGTATTCCTCCCGCAATTATGATTTTTTCCGAGTTTGCCTGGCGCGCGCATCATTTTCCCGCGAGTTTTGATCTTGGGCGCGAATTGATCATGCGTGTCGATACAATCTATAAAAACGATTCGGCCGGCATGGAGCGCGGCAGCGGCCTTGGCATCCTCACGGAATGGCTGAAGCGGACGATGAGTGCATTAAAAAATAATGAATTTACTAATTCAAATATCCTGAGTGTTTTCGACCAATTTAAATATTTGGGAATGGCACTGATTACAGGCCTTGGACTTTATTTTTTTCGTAGAAAAATTCAGACGCGGGACCTCTGGTTATGGGGCGGGATACTCATTTATACGGCAGCCATTATTTTTTTGAGGCTTTTGCCGGACATCCGCTATCTTATGCCCGTCATTCCTTTCGTTTGTATCCTGGCGGCCAGACCCCTGGCAGAGTCTCCCGGAAGGATCTTCCGCGGCGCAATCCTTGGACTTTGTGCCTTGCAATTGTTTTCTGCATCGCTGTATACGGGGTTTCAGCGGCGGATTCCGGAAGGGATTCAGGAAGGGTTTCGTTTTATGAGCGCGCATACGCCCCCTGATGCCCTTATTCTGTATCCGGAACTAAATATCCTGGAATATGCCGGACGCCGTATGGTTTGGGGTTTTTTCCCGATCCGGACTTTATTCTGGGGAACCGAAAAGGAAAAATTAAAAACTCTGAAAGATGCGCGGCTTAATTACATTGCGGTAAAAAAATCCAGAATTTATAAAGACGAAGGGGCCAACCGCCATGTCGGCGGCTATCCGCAATCTTTTCTCGATCATATGCGCCAAGGGTCCTTTGCGAAGCAAATTTTCGAAAATGAGGAAATGAGTGTCTGGGAAATTAATCCGGGGTTGCTGGAGCATGCCTATGCGGCAATCTCCGGGAAGGGGGACCGTGCTTAAAAAGAGTGGAAATACGTTTTGGATTTTTCTTGGCCTTGCGATTTTTGCGGTGCTTCTTTGGTCGCTGGACCTGCGGCAAAGCCTGCATAAGTTATCGCATCTTCACTACGGCTGGTTTTTTCTCGGATTGGGATTGATGGCCTTGACCCAATATGTGGGTTATTTCAAATGGAAAGTCATGTATGGCGCCACGATGATAGACACTCATCAGCCCTTGCTTCCGATTTTTACCAGCGTGCTTGTGACCGGCATGCTGACTCCCGCCCGGACCGGCGATGTGCTTGCTTCCCTGGCGTGGAAGCAGATGCAAGGCAAAGTCCTGGCATGGTCCATTTTTCATAGAATCTCGGAGGGCGTGACCACTCTCGTCTTGTGTTTCTTGGTGCTGGGGTTTGTATTTCGTTCTTATTTTTCTCATTTGCGATGGGTTTGGATGACCGTATTTTTGGGCGGGGTCATTCTCGGAATCCTCATCGTTTTTAGTCCCTCTGCAGGGCACTGGTTTTTTAAAAATTTAAAACGGATCTTGATGAAGCTTAAACATTTTCCCTTCGTTTTGCAGATCCTGTCTTTTGAAGAAAAAATCAAGAATCAGCTGGAATTATTTTATGAGACTATGGGGCAATTTAGAAAACGGCATGTTTTAACGCTGCTGGTAATAATTACGCTGGGAAACCGGTGCGTTATTATTGCCGCAAACATGGCGCTCTTACGGTCTTTGGGAGTGGATTTGCCGCCGGTGAGCGTGCTTGGGATTTTGGCCGCGACCTGGATGGGATCTTTTTTTTCACCCACGCCTAACGGCATCGGTATCGGCGACGTGCCGCCCAGCCTGCTCTTGAGCCGCTACGGCTTCGCGGACAGCGCCGGCGCCTATATTCTGATCAATCGCTTTATCGATATCTTGATTATTTTCTTTTGGAGCGGCCTATTGGCGCTTTATGTAAAAGGAAAAGCGAAGCCGCAAACGGCGCCAGCTTGAATTCATGAAAATCGGCATTGTTTGTTCTCCCGGAGGCCATTTGACTCAAGCTCTTCGGGTCCTTGAGGCATTCGAAAGGCATGATTGTTTTGCCGTCATTCAAGATTTTCCAACGGTGCACAATATTCAATTAAAAGGCTTCCGGAAAACCTATCAGCTTCCGCTATGGCTTCAATATTCATGGCCCGCGGGAGTTATTTTGACCTTGATCTGGAACAGCTTTCTTCTTTTCGGGATCTTACTGAAAGAACGGCCCAAAGTCCTTTTTTCGACCGGCGCTGAAATTGCGATTCCGGCATTTTATCTCGCTAAAGTTTTATTTCGTACAAAACTTATCTTTCTGGAATCACTGACCCGCATTGAAAAACCTTCCCTGACAGGCAAGTGGCTTTATCCGATTACCGATTTGTTCCTGGTGCAGGAGCCGGATCTTCTGCCCTTCTATGGTCCGAAAGCGGTTTTTCAGGGAAATCTTTTATGATTTTTGTAACCGTGGGCGCTGCGGAGAAAGGGATCGAATTCGACCGTTTAGTTTTAAAGATGGACAGTATGGCGTCCCGATTAAGCTTGCCTATAGTCATGCAAATTGGGTCATCCTCTTATACGCCCCAGCGCGCTGATTTTTTTTCTTATAAAAAGTTCGATGAAATGCTCGGATATTTTCATGCCGCGAAACTGGTGGTCGGGCATTGCGGCAGCGGTACGGTTTTGAATGCGCTGGCAGCGGGTGTCCCGCTTATTGTGGTGCCGCGTCTTCAGAAGTTTGGCGAGGCGGACACGGACAATCACCAGCTCCATTTGGCGAAAAAGTTAGAAGCCAGGGAAGGGGTCCGGGTCGTTTATGATTTAGAAATGCTTGAATCGACCGTGGTTGACATGCTAAGCCTGCCGCATGTGAAATACAGGCCTTCAAAAACCCGGCAGACTCTTTTATCCGCGATACGCGATTTCGTTAATCGGGCAGAATAAGCCCCCGCAGCCCTTCTTTTAGCGGTCTTTGAAGGGGCGGAAGTTCATGGTACAATTTCCGCCATCTTGTCTAAACGAGAACCCATGCCGGAAACGCTACAAAATTTCCAAGTGAAGCCCTCAGCCTCTTTAAATCGGCCCCGGCGTGCTCACGCATGGCATGAAAGACTTGTCTCCGGGTTGGGTCATTTACGACTCGCGGGCCTGCGTTTTTTTTGGGCCGGCCTCCTCGGGCGCCGCTGCAGTTTCGGAAAAGATGTGCGGATTTATGAGTGTGTAAAACTGGCCGTAGAGTCCGGCGGCAATCTGCAATTAGGGCGGTCCGTGGCCCTGCAGCAAGGTGTGGTGATCGCAGTAAAATCCGGGGCCCGCGTGGAAATACAGGATGAGGGATACATCGGAGAATACACCGTCATTGCATCTCATGCTTCGATCACAATCGGCAGCGGTGTTCTGATCGGACCGCACTGCTCGGTGGTGGATTACAACCATTCTTTCCGCGACAAGTTACGGCGGATGGATCCCGCTCAAGTGGAATCCCATCCGGTGGTGATTGGAGAAAACGCATGGATCGGTGCGGGCTGCCGCATTTTGGCCGGCGTTCATATCGGAGAGGGATCCGTGATCGGAGCGGGCGCGGTGGTGACACACGATATTCCTGCTTTTGCGATCGCTGTGGGAAGCCCGGCAAAAATTCTTAAATACCGAGAATAAAAAAATGAAAACAAAATTGCATCCTGACGCTCAGGAAAAAAATGCAGATCGGGTCGAATATTGGAACCGGTGGGCGAAACGGTATTCGGATCCTTTTGAGAGTGTGCACCGGGCCAAAAATCCGGACCAAATCCCTGTCATTGTGGAAGATATCCGCCGCAAACTGGCTTTAAATTCCGAAGACGAAATGCTGGATCTTGGCTGTGGCAGTGCACAGCTCGCCCAGGCTTTGCTTCCTCATGTTAAATCGGTTGAAGCGGTGGACGCCAGCCATGAAATGCTCCATATTGCGAAACAGCATACGCAGGGCATCCGCCTTCATCAAGCCAAGTGTACGGCCGTTCCTTTTCCGGATCACCATTTTGACAAAGTTCTTTGTTACGGCGTCCTCCCGTATTGCGGCGAATCTCCGGAAAAAGTTTTCCGGGAAATCCGCCGTGTAGCGCGCCCTGGCGGGCGTGTTTTAGTCGGAGATCTTCCGGACCGCCGTTATAAGCATTTGTTTTTTTATGAAATCGCAAAACGCGGATTTTCGCTGCTCCTCCAACCTTGGAAACTGCCTGAAAAATTCCGCATGGCTGATGATATGAAGATTGATATTGCGTGGTTTGATATGGGCCAGCTTTCCGCGCTCGCGGAAAAAATGGGCTGGAATACGCAGATTTTGAAACAGCCCGAGAATCAACAGTACGGCTGGAAAAGCTATACCCACCGTTTTGACCTCATCCTGTATTGATGCCCACTCTGCCTTTGCAAGATAGCCCTGAGATTAAAATAGAAGCCGCGCCCCTTCGTTTGGAAGAAGTCGATTACCGTGACGCAGCTTGGGAATCTTTTGTGACGGCCCAGTCGCAATGCCTCTTTTATCATCCGGTTTGGAGCAGAATTCTTGAGGCGGGATACGGAAGTCCGACCAAAATATATTTGCTCAAGGAAAATGATGAAATTAAACTCGGTTTGCCGGCCGCCCTGTTTGATTTTAAATGGTTTCGTTTAATTCATGCTTATACGCCGTACGGTGATTTTTTGGGAGACCGCCGGTACAGCCTTCTTTTTATTGAGCTTTTGGAGAAAATGCTCATTCAAAAAGGAATTTGTCAAATGCGGCTGACGCAGCTGGGCAGGGATCGTTTTGCCGTTCCCGCGTCTTACCGGTCTTATGAAGGATGCTGCCATATTTTGAATCTGACGGGACTGACGGAGAAAACCTTAGAGGAAGGCTATAAGACAAATGTGCGGCGGGATATCCGGAAAGCCGGGCGTGCGGGGTTTGTTCTTAAGAGATTGCAAACAGCAGGTGAGATTGATGCCTATTACGGTCTTTACCGCAAGGCCATGCGGCGGCATCAGGCGTTTGGCCCGCATCCCCGGAAACTTTACCAGGCGATCGCAAGGGAATTGGTCCCTCATGGAAAGGCCGTTTTTTTGGCAGCTCAATATCAGCAGAGAACTATCGCTGGCGTCATCCTCATTTTAAGCGGGGATACGGTTTATTTTCTGGGCAATGCCTCGGACCCTTCTTTTTTGCATCTCCGCCCGAATCACTTCGTGATTCATGAAGCTATTTTACTGGCGCTAAGAAAAGGTTTTCGTTTTTTCGATTTTATGACCACAGGTGAAGCTTACTCGGGTCACGGAGAATTAAGCGCATTCAAAGAAAAGTGGGGTGCGAAGCGTCATCCTTTCGTGGTTTATGAAAAAGACCTTGCAACCCTGCGGGCAGCTTTATGGAACCGTGCCTGGCGCTGGGGCAGCACGCCTTTGGGAAGCGCCGCGCTTCGTATTCTACTTAACCGGTAAAAAGGGCGGCATGAAAAAGATTTCGCACTTTATTTACGCTGGAGCCGCAGTCTTTTTTCTCTTAGCGGCCGCTTATATTTTCCGGGCGGTATGGCTTCCGGCAGTGGCCCAAAAATTAATCGTGAATGAAAAACCCGTGAAGTCGAATGTAATCATTGTACTAAACGGCCACAACGTCAAAATGCGGCTGGATCATGCGGTTGCGCTCTATAAAAACCAGTGGGCGCCCAAGATCCTGCTTTCGGGCTCTTGGGAGCTGGAAAAAGAAACGAGCCTGCACGTTGGGCAAGTTTATGCTCGTTCGCTCGGTGTTCCTGAAGAAGATTTGTTGATTGAAAAAGAATCAAGGACGACTTATGAAAATGCCTTATTCGTCAAGCTTATTTTGGAGCAAAACAACTTTAAGTCGTTTATTCTGGTCACATCGCCCGCCCATACGTTTCGTACCAGACTTATTTTTAAAAGGTTAATGCCGGAAGAGATACAGTGGCGCATCAGCACCGATCCATCAAGCCTTAATGCTCGCTCTTGGTGGAAGACCGTGGAAGGAGGACGCGAAATTCTTTACGAATATTTGACTCTTTTCTTCTTCCTGGTAGGAGGAGGCAAAAGCCATGGATAAACATGCTCCAAAAGTTTTATGGTTCGTGCTCGGAGCCGCTATTTTTTTTATCCTGCTTTATTGTTTGGATATCAAGCAGAGCATCGATAAATTAAAAGGGCTTGATATCGGCTGGTTTTCGGCCGCTTGCTTTTTAATGATGATGACACAGGTTCTGAACTATTGGAAGTGGGTCACGATGTACCGTGCCTCAGCAGAGCCGGCCGATCCCCCTCTTCTTCCTATTCTAAGCAGTATTGTTGTTTGCGGTTCCATCACTCCCGTCCGTTCCGGAGATATTTTTGCCTCGTTGGCATGGTCGAAGATACAAGGACGGGTCTTGGCGTGGTCCGTATTTAACCGTATTTCGGAAGGCTTGACGACGTTTGTCTTCTCACTTTTTATTATGCTTATTTTATTCTCGGAAAGCGTTTCAGGAATTTCTTGGTTCGGCATAATTATTTTTTTAACCTTAGGGAGCTTTTGTATTGCTATAACCTTTCATCGCGGCTTCGGATTCCGTTTTTTGGGCTTGGCTAAGAAAATCCTGGCTAGGTATCCACAGAACAAAATTGCGGCAAAGATCCTGTCCTACGAATCGGCTTTGGAATCTCAGATGGAAATTTTTTATAAGACTATGAATACATTTAAGTCTCACAGAGTTGGCTGGAAATTGATTACGATCATCTGGCTCAACCGAGTACTCATTATTCTCGTCAACAAAGCCATCCTGGCGTCCCTGGGAGTATTTATCTCTTGGACGGCTGTCTTAGGAATTCTTGCCGCGACCTGGTTTAGTTGTTTTTTTTCACCGACCCCAAGCGGCATTGGGATCGGCGACATTGCGCCGGGCGTGATCCTTACGGGTATGGGATTTCAGGATTACGCCGGCGGATATATCGTCCTGAATCGATTGTTCGATGTTGCGATCATCCTCATGTGGAGTTTCCTTTGGTTATTTTCTGTCCGTGCGAGACCCGGAGAAAAGATAGTTTGACTTTGTCGCAGATATCGAACCTTCATTTCTGCTTTTTTGATAGTCAATCTGAAGAGAAGTCGCGAATTAAATCTAGTTCCCTTTCAAAGGCGTTCAGAATCATTTTTTGGAATGCTGCAGGCTCGTAATGATGGTCTTGTGCCCTTGAGTTTACCAGCTCTTTATGGACTAATCCCGTTTTGGAATCAAGCGATAAGGAATCCAGATCAATAAAGTCGATCCCTTTATTTTTAAGACGCACGCCTATTTTCTTATTAAAATTCAGCGTCAGCTCGGTGCGTTGTTTTTGATTGGCCGTCACCTCTTTACGATAATTCCGGACTTTGGGGCCGTAATTATTCCCATCCGCTAATGTTGGAAGCGGCGCGCTGAAGACGTAAAGTTTGGGATGACTGCGGTGGACGTTGAGAATGAATTCGAAATAGTTATTCACGCTTTCTTCCAACATTTGAGAGATAGGGAGCTGGTGCTTTTGCGCACGCCACCAGATCACAAATCCCGCATCCACTTCTCCCATCATGAAGAAAATAAAACGGTTGGCGGGAATTTGTACGAGCCAATGCCGAAAAATTTCGAATGCATTGGTTTTTGAGTTGGGATTCGCAAGACCCAAGGCGGTAGCGCCGCTCACGGGGATGCAGCGAAAACGAATCTTGCGGCCACGTATGGCCGGGTGGCTGTTCATCAGACGGAAAATAGAGACATGGGAGTCTCCGAAGCAGTCAATAATCGAGAGGTTCCGGCTGCCCCAGCAGCTTTCTTCCAATAACCGGACCCGTTGCTCGATAGAAGGATAAGGTTGCGGCCAGTCGATATGGATTTCCATCTTTTGGCGGATTAAGTGGTAAAGCGATGACAGCATGGGGATCGGCATCTTAAGGATGTAATGGATTCAAGAAACTATTATACCGGAGGTTTCTTGCTTGTCGAGCAGCGGTTTGAAAACTTCTTAAAAGAAGGAACTAAAGCTGGACTGTTGCTAGAAAAACTAAGCCATGATACGATCCGTCATCTTTTTAGCCCTGCTTTAGAGCGCTTTAATTTTAATTGTTTTTTTCCACTCCCATATGCAATCTGAATCGACAAAAGTAGTCCTTCTGGGCATTGACGGCGCACCTTTCCCGCAGATCCAACAATGGATGGGAGAGGGGCTCCTGCCCCATATGGCCGCCATGTGCCAGAGCGGTGCTTTTGGCGTACTGCAATCCACGGTCCATCCGATCAGTCCTATTGCGTGGAACACCCTTGTGACCGGCCAGAATGCGGGCAAGCACGGTGTGTATGATTTTGGTAAACGACGCCCGGGGAGTTATGAGTTTGATATTGTGAATAGTTTTACCCGGAAGACTCCTGCCCTTTGGGATTTTCTCGCGCAAAGCGGAGGCCGATCCGGTGTTTTTAATGTCCCGGTTACCTACCCGCCGCTCGCGGTGCCGGGTTATATGGTTTCAGGACTGCTGACGCCTAACCGCGATAGCGCCTTTACTTATCCGGAACACCTGGCCAAAAAAATTTTGCAATGGTCGCCTCAATACCGGGTCCCCGGCGAAGACGCGGTTTTCATCAAAGGCAAGGAAGTGGACTTCGTCCGGCAGCTCATGCTTTCTATCGAAAACCAGGAGACTGTGGTTTTGAAATTGATCGAGGAGTATCCGGATCTTGATTTCCATATGTTTGTTTTCATGCAGAGCGATCATCTGCACCACAAACTTTGGAAATATATCGAAGAAAACCGCCAGGATTGCGCCGTTCTGAAGGCGATACGTGCCCTCTATGCGCGTCTCGATGAAGCGATTGGGAAAATTCAAAAGAAATTCGAAGGTCAGCCGGTCGCTTTCTTTGTGGTCTCGGACCACGGCGGCGGTTCTCTTGAGCGAATCGTCTCTTTGAACCGCTGGCTGATTGAGAGAGGCTGGCTGTGTTTAAAGAAAGACTTTTTCAGGGGTGTGAAAAAAATCATCCAGAGGCTGAAGATTTTTCCAAGACTTTACCGGATCGTTACCGCTCTCGGCCTTGGCCGCGCTGCAAAATTGCTGCCTTCGCAGTGGCAGCAGGCGATCGCGACTTCCTTTACTTCTTTCGACAATGTGGATTGGACCAGGACGAAAGCTTATGCGTATGGGAAATACGGGCAAATTTATTTAAATTTGAAAGGCCGGGAACCGCAAGGCTGTGTGGATCCCGGAACGGAATCGCAGGAACTTTTAAACACCCTTAGCGCGGAGCTTTTAAATCTCGAAGATCCCTTAACGCAGGAGAAAATTATCCGGAAAGTTTACCGGCGGGAGGAGCTTTATCACGGGCCCCACGCCGCGGAATCCCCGGACCTTCTCTTTGCCATGGCCGATTACCGGTATGATTCGTCCACGGATTTGGGTTTTTTAGATCATGCGGTTTTCCGTTCTCCTGAATTCGATGATACAGGGACCCACCGCCTGGATGGAATCCTGATTGCATCGGGCGAAGGTATCCGCAGAAGGGATTCCCTGATCAATGCGAAGGCTGAAGATCTTGCCCCGACCATTCTTTCCGTCCTCCGCAGACCCATTCCTGCCGTCATGGATGGCAAATGTCTTGCGGACATCGTGCTTCCCTCGGAAGTTCCGCAGACCGCGGATTACAGCTTGAAAAGTGACTCCGCGATTGTTCCTCCGGAGTTGAGTGGAAAAGAAAAAGAAGAAATTGAAAGCAGGCTCCGCAGTTTAGGCTATCTCGGATGATAAGCGCAGTCCCCGGTTTCGCTTAATATGTGCGGATTTGCGGGGTTTAACGGGTCGGATGAATCCTTGCTCCGCAAAATGGCGGAGCGGCTTGCTCACCGCGGGCCCGATGGGGAAGATTTCTACCAGGGCGAGGGCATTTCTTTGGCCCACCGCCGCCTTGCGATTCTGGATCTCAGCGCTGAGGCTTCCCAGCCGATGGCCAATGAAGACCGGTCGCTCCTGCTCGTCTACAACGGGGAAATTTACAATTATTTAGAGCTCCGCGCCGAGCTCGAGCAAAAAGGCCAGCGCTTTAAATCTCATTCCGATACCGAAGTGATTTTGCACGGCTATGCCGCGTGGGGCGAACAGGTGCTCGGCCGGCTCAACGGCATGTTTGCTTTCGCCATCTATGATCTCCGTAAAAATAAAATCTTTTTAGCCCGCGACCGCTACGGCATTAAACCGCTGCATTACTGGCAGGCGGGAACCGCCTTCGTATTTGCTTCCGAGATCAAAGCGCTGTTGGCTCATCCTAAAATTTCCCGCGCCGAAAATCCAAAAGCCATTTACGATTATTTGGCTTTTAATTGTTACAATCACACCGAAGAGACTTTTTTTCAATCCGTCAAAGCGCTTCAGCCCGGCCATTTCATGACTTATGATTTGGCAGCCCATGCTTTAACGATTAAACGGTGGTATGAAATTCCGGCGGCGGATGGAGCCGGTGCGGGGCGCACGGACGAAGATCTGGAAGAAGAATTCAGGGCGCTATTCTTGGATGCC
>ORMF010690020.1_pt1 | contig 18456 bp, 10 predicted proteins | sample 1779871 | NCBI WGS metagenome assembly ORMF01 (sample SAMEA104232316, study PRJEB22302) | groundwater metagenome | biome: forest; feature: aquifer; material: groundwater | place: USA | collected 2011-08-07 | depth 5.4 m | reverse complement strand
GGTTTCCATCTGCACCTGCTGGGTCATCATCCGCGGCAAGTAGTGCTGGAGAGCGGCGCCAAAAATGCCGCTGACCGTCACGATGACCATAAGCACCATGAGCGCTGAACTGAGCGTTCCACCCATCGAAAATCCGGCGTGAAAAAGCACGAGCGGCACGCTCAGAAGTCCCAGCCAAAGATGTCCGCGCATCCACGTCTGCGCCCTGCCAATGCGCCACACCGGAAATCGCTTGCGCAAACCCAGCAGCGCCGCAAAAAGCATGAGTCCAAGACCCGCAATGCCGTAGAGCAGTCCCGGCAGGCTGCCCCCCTTCGGGCCGAGCGGCGAAAGCCGGGAATAGGGCACGTAGGCGGCGGAGGAAATGAGCAAAATCGCCCCGCTGATGATCCTCCAGCGTCGATGGGATTGGTCAAGCAGCACCGTGTCGCCTCGGCCTCACGTGTGATGGTTCACTCATATTTCCTGCGACGCGAAAAACTTTCTTGGGTCCACGCGGTGCGCGGCATCGTGCGGGCAGGCATAGACGCAGTTGGGTTCACTGTGCTCGGTGCACAGGTCGCACGTCGTAGCCTTCATGCGCACCTCGGCTTTCGTGATGGCCGCCTGCGGCGCCGACTCACCGCTGAATGCGTGCATGTTGATATTGCCGTAAGGACAGTTCTTGGCGCACAGCCCACAGCCGATGCACCAATCCTCAATAATGATTTCGAGCGAATTGCGCCGCCGGATAGAGCCCACCGGGCAGCCCACCATGCACAGCGGGTCGCTGCACTGCCGGCAAGAAGTTGCCACCAGAAACTGCTCGTAGCGGATTCCCTCGCGAATCAGGCGGGTGACGCCATCGTGCGAATCCGCGCAGGCCTGCACGCAAGCATCGCAGCGCGTGCACTTATGAAGATCCAGCACGAGCAGGCTCTGCGCTTCCATCAAACCGCCGGCCAGGAATTCATTCAAGGGCATTTCCTGCATCACGGAGACGCGCACCAGGTTCTGCTCCTGGCGGTCCTGGGCCAGCCGCTCCAGACGGCTGCGCACGTCCGGATACTTTTGCAGCATTAGGTGAAAGTCGCGCTCTGCAATGCGCACCACTTCGACGTGGTCCAGCGCGGTGCAATTCGCGGTGCGCACGGCGCCGCTCAACAGGCCGATTTCGCCGAAACAGTTCCCTCGCTGCAGGTAAGACAGGACCAGCTCGCCTCCGGGGAATTTCTGGGAAATCTTGACGAAGCCGATGCGGATCACGTACAGGCTGTCGGCCACCTCGCCCTGGCGGAAGATCGCCTGGCCCGGTTCGAAGCGCTGCAGTTCGACGCGCGTGCGCAGGTGTTCGATAAACTCGTCGCTCAAATCCGCAAACACGGGCACGTTGCGCAAATGCGTGCCGAGCGCGCGCTCGCGGTAGGCTTCCTCCTGCTGTTTGCGAAATGCGGCGTTGCGGCGCAGCATGTCCAGCACGTTGCGCAGCATTTCCAGCACCACCAGGTCCGTGGCCGCGCGCACCGTGGCGGAGCGCGGGTAAAAACTCAGGCAGGTCATCTCCCCGAACAGGTCGCCCTCGCGCAATTCGGCGATCGGACTGTCGTAGCTCAAATCCACCGGCGCATCGATGGGGATCGACCTTCGCGTGCCTTCTTCCTCGCGGCGATCCTCCTCGCGCGGCGCCAGGCGGCTTTTCAAGCGGCTCAGGAATCCAGTCACGCCGCCTTCCGTTTTCACATGGGCGATGGGCGTGGAAATAAACACTTCCGCGCGTCCTTCGAGGATAAAGAAAGCGGTGGAACCGTACTCTCCCTCGCGGCAGATCACTTCCCCGCGGCGGAATCTGCGCCGCACAACCGCGCCCACATTTTTCTGGAGCAAGGCAGGGGAAATGCCCTTGAACATCGGGAGGGTAAGTAATTCTTCCGCGGAGACAGGCTCGCCAGCGGTGAGCTCGATGCCGTAACTCTTGGGAGCTTCTTTGGGTTTCTCGTGGCTCATCGCGCCCGTTTTCGCACTCTACCGTACCATCAAGGCTTTGTCTAATGAGAGTGGTGGTGCATGTAGCAAAACGAATACACGCTGGAATCGCGCGATTGACGCCCGGCGGAGACGACGGATATGCTCAAACATTGTTCTGCCGAGATTTGTCACTGAACATGAACCGTCGCCCCACAGTCGCTGCGTCTTCCATCAAGTGCCGGTGTGCGTGTGCGTCGTTGGGGTTGATGCTCTTTGCCGCAAACCTGATGCTGGTGCCTGTCCGTGCCCAGAATATTTCCGCCGGAACGCGCCCTGCCGCTCAAGCGGCGCAGACCGCTCAGCCCGCTGCAGCGCAGTACACCGGTCCGGGTTCATGCAGCTCGTCAAGTTGTCACGGAAGCGTGCAGCCGCGGACGGAGGCCCGCGTGCTCCAAAACGAGTACAGCACGTGGGTGGTTCGCGATCGCCACGCGAAAGCTTTCGAGGTGCTGAGCGGCGACGTTGCTCAGCGCATGGCGCGCATCCTGAAGCTTTCCAAGGCAGAAGAGGCGCCGAAGTGCCTGGCCTGCCACGCGCTTGCCGTACCCGTGGAAAAACAGGCGCGCACGTTCAGCGTGCGTGACGGCGTTAGTTGCGAAAACTGCCACGGCCCGGCCTCCGCGTGGCTGGGGCCGCACACCACGCGCGGCTGGACGCATGCACAATCCGTCTCCGCGGGAATGTTTGACTCGAAGGATTTGATCCGGCGCACCGAAAAATGCCTCTCCTGTCATTTAGGCACCGCCGAACAGTTTGTAGATCATGAAATGCTCGCTGCCGGTCACCCGGATCTTTATTTCGAATTGGCAGCGTTTACGGCGACGATGCCCGCCCATTGGAAGGAGCCGCTCACCGAGGACCCCTGGCGAGAAGTTCGGGCGTGGAGTGTTGGCCAGGCCGTGCAAATGCGCGAAGCGCTCGAACAACTTACGCGGCGCGCCGAGCGGGGACCTTGGCCGGAATTCGCGGAAATGCAGTGTTATGCCTGCCACCACGCGCTGACCACGCCGGAACAAAGCTGGCGGCAGCAGCGAGGATACGCCGGACGTCGCGCGGGCGACCCGCCGTGGAATGCCTCGCGCTTTGTTGTATTGCGTGCTTGGGCACGCATGGCAAACCCAGAGACATCTCGGCAACTCGAAGAAGCCGTCAATCGCATTGCGGAACTCACCAGCCGGATGGATGCGGACCGCAAAGCCGTAGCAAATGCGGCGCACGCCGCTTCAGCAGCAGCGGACGCACTGGCGCGACAAGCCAACGGCATGAAATTCAATTCGGAAATGGTTCTGCGCCTGCAGAAACTCATTTGCGCAGATGGCGAATACGTGGCGCAAAACGGAGAACGCGCGGCCGAGCAGGCGGCCATGGCACTCGATTCAATTTTTACGGCCTACGCGCGCAACGCGCATCCGCAAAATGAAAAGGCCGTGCGCGAGGCCATCGAAGTGCTCTTTCAACAAGTGCAGAACCCGTCTGCCTTTCGTCCTCAGTCCTTTTCCGCACAGATGAGCCGCGTGAATGCCCTGCTCGGCGGCTCTTGAGTTGTCAGAAAGTTGGATCAGCACTTGAAGGCCAGTCAAAATGCGGGCACAAACCCGCCCTCCTACAAACATTCTGCAACAGCCCCCCCGCCTCTATGTGCTGTGGATGATGTGCCCGGGGCGAGAGTCGAACTCGCACGTCCTTTGTAGGACTGGGGATTTTAAGTCGGGAGGAGGCCTAAACCGATCAAGTTCGCAAGTGACTCAAAAACAAGGGAAATCAAGCAAGGTGAGCGAGATGAGGCGCCGAGGGCATTTAATCTGGAGTATTCAGGAATGCTCTCGGCGCTTCTGACTTTGGGCACAAATTGGGCACACCAGTCATTTGGCTTTCAAGATTGGGGTGGCGGGAAGGCCAGGCTGCGGCGGCCCCAAGCAGCGATGATGTGCGTGCCCGCGTGGCCAGCCAGTGCCTGCGCGGCTTGCTCGGTGGAAGTAATGATGCACTCCTCGCCGCCCTTTTCGATGAAGTCAATCGCCGCTTCGATTTTCGGGCCCATCGAGCCGGGCGGGAATTCTCCCGCGGCCAGGTGTGCGCGGGCCTCGGCTACGGTGAGTGTGCCGAGCCATTGCTGGCCGGGTTGACGGTAACGGATGGCCACCTGGTCGACCGAGGTGACGATGATTAGCTTGCTCGCGCGAATCTGCGTGGCCAGCAGACCGGAGGCGCGGTCTTTGTCAATCACGCCTTCCACCCCAAGCAGCGAGTTCCCTTCCCAGGCGACGGGAATCCCGCCGCCACCGCAGGCCACCACGACCGCGCCGCTATCCACAAGATCGGAAATAGCGTTCTTTTCCAGGACGTCGAGCGGATGCGGAGACGGCACCACCCGCCGGAACCGCCCCTTCTCAATTTCACGGAGAATCCAGTGCGGCTTGTCCCGGCGCAGGCCCTCGGTGTCCGCGGCGGAGTAGAAGGAGCCAACGGGCTTGGTGGGGTTGGCGAACTCCGAGTCGTTTCGGTCCACCAGAACTTGCGTGATGATGCAGGCGACGTCACGGCGGATGTTTTCCCTGCGGAACAGCGCGGTGGCCAGCCGTTGAATCATATAGCCCATGCCGCCCTGCGAATCGGCAACGCAGGTGTCCAGAGGAAGCGGCGGCACCCGCCGCTCGCCTTCCTCCACGCGAATCAGAATATTGCCGATCTGCGGGCCGTTGCCATGCGTGATGACCACGTGGTGTCCGGCACGAATGACGGGCAAAAGGTGCTCGAGCGTTTCCGCGGTGTGCGCGAACTGCTGGGGGATGGTGCCCGGCTCGCCGGGCAGGGTGATGGCATTGCCGCCGAGAGCGATAACCAGCGTTTCAAGCATAAGCAGCGACTCTCCTGTCTTTTCGGTGTCTATCTCCCAGCGTCGCGCCGGATGCGTTCCGCAACGGCCGCCAGGTTCGGAGGGATCGGCGCAGGCCGCTCGACGGCGCGCGAAGCGGCGGGGACATCTTTCAATCCGGTGCCGGTGACGAGCAAGACGACGCGCTCATTGCGATCCACCATTCGCTGTTCGAGAGTGGCGTGCAGCCCGGCCAGCACCGCGGCTCCCGCCGGCTCGGCGAAGACGCCGGTCAAGCGCGCGAGATCGGCAATGGCCCGGATGATCGCGTCGTCGGAAACGGCCACGCCGCCGCCACCCGAGGCGCGGATCGCACGCAGGCACTGCAGTGCATTTCGCGGCGCTTGCACGGTGAGGCTGTCGGCTACACTGGCGGCGTTCGTAACGGGCGTGATGGTGTCCGCTGCAGAATGTAAGGCAAGAACGATTGCAGCCGAGCCTTCGGGCTGAACAGCGATCAGTCGCGGCACGCTCCGGATGAGCCCGCAGCGCTTGAGATCGGCGAAACCCTTCGCGATTCCGGCGAGGACCACGCCGTCGCCGGTGGGCACGAGCACGACGTCGGGACACTCCGGCGCGAGGTCGGCAGCGATCTCGAGCGCTGCCGTCTTTTTCCCTTCGATGGTGAAGGGGTTGAGCGCCGTGTTGCGGTTGTACCAGCCAAACTCGCGGCAGGCGGCGAGGCACAACTCGAAAGCGGCATCATAAGTGCCTTGCACCGGCAAAACCTGCGCGCCGTAGCTGAGCATCTGGACGAGCTTGGTTTCCGGCGTGGTGGCGGGAACAAAGACAACCGCGTGAACGCCGCAGGCGGCGGCCACACAAGCGAGAGCCGTCGCGGCATTGCCTGTGGAGGCAGCAGCCACGGTCTGACAGCCATACTCGCGCGCTTTAGCGACGACGAGAAGCGAAGCGCGATCTTTCGTCGAGCCGCTGGGGTTGCGCGTGTCGTCTTTCACCCAGAGATGCGGCATGTCCAGCGCGCGACGCAAGCAGGGCACTTCGAGAAGCGGCGTGCCTCCCACCGGAAGCGGCGGAAGAAATTCCGCCGAAGGGATGGGAAGAAAAGCACTGAGAAACTCTGCGCTGGAGGCGGGCGCGGCGGGCCAGCGCGAGGGCAACGCGTCGAGCACGACTTCGAGCACGCCGCGGATCACGCCGCCGGGCTTTTGCTGGCGCGCGCACGCCGGGCACACCAGCTGCACCTCTTCCTCCCGGTACGAAGTCCCGCACTCGGTGCAGCGAAAATGAAAGTTGCTCATGCGTTCCAATCTAAAAACGCCGACCTCTGCTTCTACATCGTCAGAGCCATCAAGGCCTTCTGAACGTGGAGGCGGTTCTCGGCCTCGTCGTAAACAACCGAGTGCGGCCCGTCAATGACTTCGTCGGTCACCTCGCGGCCGCGGTCGGCCGGCAGCGGATGCATATAGAGGATGTGTTTCTTGCCGAGCGCCATGTGCTTCGTGTCACAGCGCCAGGTTGGATACTTTTCGATGAGGCTCAACCCTGCAGTCTTGTCCTGCGTGGTAACGAGCGGTCCCCAGGACTTGGGGATTACGACGTCTGCATTTTCGAAAGCGTCTTCGAAACGATGCGTGATTTCGAACTTGGTCCCTGCCGCTCGCGCGTTGGCGCGGGCTTGCTCTTCGATTGCGGGCATCAGCTTGAACTCTGGCGGGTAGGTCAGTGTCACGTCGAGACCGAAGCGCGGCATCATCAGGATCAGGCTCTGCGGCACGGAGAGCGGACGCACATAGTTGGGCGCGCTGGTCCAGGCCACGCCGAGCTTGAGCCCGCGGGTCTTGCCGAACTTTTCGCGGATGGTCAGGTAGTCGGCCAGAATCTGGCAGGGATGGTAGATGTCGCACTGCATGTTGAGGACGGGGACGCCGGCGTTGGCGGCGACTTCGCGCAGGTAGGCGTTGCCCTCGCCATAGGCGCAGTGGCGGATGGCGATGCCTTCGCCATAACGCGAAAGAACTTTGGCGGTGTCGCGCGCGTTTTCGCCGTGGCTGATCTGCATTTTGTCGGGCGAAAGAAAAATGGCGTGGCCGCCGAGCTGGGTCATGCCCGTCTCAAAGGAATTGCGCGTGCGAGTGGAGGCGTCGAAGAAAATCATGTAGAGCGTCTTGCCGGCGAGAAGCGGCGTGGCGCGGCCTTCCTTCTTGGCCACTTTCAGGTCGGCGGCAAGCGTAAAGAGCATCTCCAACTCTTCCAGCGACCAGTCCTGCTCCGTAATGAAGTGCCTGCCCCTTAACCTGGTGTCCATGCATCAGTCTCCGTTTGTTACTGTGGCCGCTGCTAGCAACTCATCCTTGCGAGCGGCGAGGATTTCGGGAATCAGGCTATAGACCGCCGTGGCGCGAACGAGATCTTCGACAGAGATCCATTCCCGTGTGGTATGGGCAAGTTCCTCCAAGCCCGGCGCGAAGCCCACTGTCGGAATTCCGAGGCGGCCCATGCTGGCCACACCATTGGTGGAAAACGACCAGCGCGAAATTGCCGGCGGGCGCCCGAGCACGGTTTCCACGGCGCGCGCCACGCCAGCGACGAGCGGGTGGTCTTCGCGCAGCACCCAGGTGGGATAGTACTTCTCCTGCTGCGCGCGCTCCCCGCGCCAACTGGCGGCGTCGTACGACAGAAGCGCCACTTCAGCATCGCCGAGGTGGGGCAGCGAGCGCAGCTCGTTCATTGCGCTTTCCAGCGTCTCGCCGGCGGTCAGCCTCCGGTCGAGGTAGATGCGCGCGCTATCCGGCACGGCATTGAGCGAGGGTGAAGTACACTCGATGAACGAAACGACCACGGAGCCCTTTCCGAGAAAGTCATCGTGCCGCAAACGGCCGTGCAGGGATTCGATGTCGGACACGATGGGCGTCATCTTATACACAGCGTTGACGCCCAGATCACAGTGGGCACCGTGCGCCGACTTTCCGCGCGTAGTGATGGTGGCTTCCATGCGCCCGCGATGACCGCGATAGACGTTGAGGTCGGTGGGCTCGCCGAGAATCACCACGTGCGGCCGGATGCCTTCCTTTTCAATCAGGTGCAGGAGGCAGTAGCCGTCGCAGTCCTCCTCCATCACCGAAGCGCTGAGGTACAGCGTGACGTCTGCGGGCAAGCCGCGTTCGCGCAGAATCTTTGCGGCGTAGGCCATGCAGGAGATGGCCGGAAGCTCGTCCACTGCTCCGCGGCCCCAAATTTTGCCGTCCTCAAACTTTCCCAGAAAGGGATCGTGCTTCCATGCCGCCGGATCGCCCACACCGACGCAGTCGATGTGACCGTCCATCAAGATTTTGAGCGGGCCATTGCCGATGCGCGCCACCACGTTGCCGAGGCGGTCGAAAAACACCTCGTCGAAGCCGAGCTTTTCGTATTCGCGGCGTACGCGAGCGCAGCGCTCGCCTTCCTTGCCACTCTCCGCGGGGATGGCGATCATCTCGCGCAAGAAAGTGACGATCTCGCTCCGGTACTTTTGCGCTGCCTCAAGAGATGCCTTGCCCACTTCCGTCATTCCGTTCCTCCCGGTTTGTTCATGCTGAGGCGCGATTTCTGATTTGGGATAGCACGCCGGTCTCTCGATTGAAGGCTGCGATTTGCGCATCCCAGCGCGGCAGTTCTGCGACAAGGTCTTCCCAAAAGGCAGGGCTCCACAGGGAATTCAGCTCCTCAACCGTCTTTCCCTGTTGCTCGACCCAGGTGAAATACTTCAGGTTGTGGAGAGCCTTGCGATCGAGATAGTCCAACTCCTTCATGTGATCCGTGGTTGCGCCGGCCAGGAAGCGCTCGAAATCGAGGGCGGCCTGGCGCTCGGAGTACGCCCCGCGCTCGGTGGTGAGTTCCAACAGGCGCGTGCGGTAGAGTTCGACCGAGTCGGTAAAGGTCGCCAGGAGCGTGTCGTTGTGGTCCAACTCGAAGTAGCGGGCTGTTTTGATCGCGGTGAGCAGGTTGCAGATGCTGGAGATGCCCAGCAAGGGCAGACTGGCGATGACCGCGCTGCTCACTCCGCGACGCGCCAGTTCGGCGTGTCCGGCCGGCTCATTGAACAGGCGGAGCAAGCGCATGCACGCTTCATCGTCGATGGCCGAGACTACGTCGGTGGCGTGCACGTTGTGAATCCACGGCACGTGTTTGTCGCCGATGCCTTCGATGCGGTGCGCGCCAAAGCCGGCGAGCAGCAGCGTGGGACATTGCAAGGCTTCAGCGGCAGTGATGCGGCATCCCGGAAACTGACGCTTGAGGTAGTCGCCGGCGGCGAGGGTTCCCGCCGAACCCGTGGCGCCGACCCATCCCGCGAGGCGGTCCCGAGGCCCGGCGATGCGGCGGAAAACCGATTCGGCAGCCGGGCCGGTGACACCGAAGTGCCAGAGGTAATTGCCGAACTCTTTGAACTGGTTGAAGATCACCGCCTCCGGCCGGGTCTTGCGGATTTCCCAACACGCATCGAAAATTTCCTTCACGTTGCTCTCGCTGCCTGGTGTGGCGATGATTTCCGCGCCCATACTTTCCAGCCAGCGGAAGCGCTCGCGACTCATTCCCTCCGGTAGAATCGCCACCGCCTGGCAGCCGAGCAAAGCGCTGTCGAATACGCCGCCACGGCAGTAGTTGCCGGTGGAAGGCCACACGGCGCGCTGGGTGGTGGGGTCGAACTCGCCCGAAACGAGGCGCGGCACCAAACAGCCAAAGGCCGCTCCCACTTTGTGCGCGCCGGTGGGGAAATGCTTGCCGACAAGCCCGACGATCCGCGCGGGCACACCCGTCAACTCCGAAGGAATCTCGACCGCGTTCACAGCGGAGAATCCGCCAGTTTTCGCGTCGTTGTGCCACGTGATGCGAAAAAGATTGAGCGGATCCACGGCCTGCATATCCACGCCACGCAGCGCGGCGACGACGGCAGGATCAATCGCGCTGGGGTCGCGCATTTCGGCGAAAGTGGGGATCAAAATGTTTCGCTCGCGGCAGCGCTCAACCGCGCGGCGGCGAACATCTTCTTTGTTCGACGGGGACAACTGGATGCTCCTTTCGGGCGTACAGGCTGGAAGCCTGTGCTACGAACCCAGGAATTGCGTGCCGCATTTCAAAGCGGCGAAACGTTGGCACAGGCCCGGCGTCAGTTCGCGGGCGCGGGCGGCAAGCTCCGCCGGATCCACAGTGCGGTGGCTGAAATCTTCGAGTAGCACGCGCCCGCGTGCGATAGTGTGCCGGACGGGCGACTCGCTGGCACCAAAGATGAGATGACTCATCAGATTCTCCGGCCCGACCGGCGTGGGCGGCTGGGCGTCCACGACGATGACGTCCGCAGGAGCGCCGGGCGCCAGCTCACCCAGCAGCGGCTCGTCAAAGAATCGCCGCGCCACCTTCACGTTGTTGAACAGAAGCTCGGGTATCGCTCCGGAAGCGGAGTCGGCGTGCCGAGCGCGGTGCGCTAGAAACGCTGAGCGCAAAGCGCGCAGCATCGCCGACGACATGCCGTCGGTGCCGAGCCCAATCTCGCAGCCCAGCCTTGCCGCGTTCGCGGCGTCGAGCTGGCCGACGCCGTTGTTCGAGTTCGATTCGGGATTATGCACCAACACGGCGCCGTGCTTAGCGATGTTGGTATATTCGGTGGAGTCCAAGTGGATACCGTGGGCCAGCAAGCAAAGCTCATCGAGCAATCCAAAGCGCTCCAAACGCTCAACAGGACCGAGGCCAGATGCCCGGCGCGATTCTTCCACATCCAGCGGGGCTTCGGCGGCATGGATGTGGCAGCCCGCTCGCGGCGGCCGGCGCTCCGCGACTTCCGCAAGGGTCGAGTCGCGAAGAGTGAAGCTGGCGTGCAAGCCGACGACGCCACGAACGCGCGCGTGGCTGCTGTGCTGCTGTATGAATCGCAGATTTTCTTCGATCCCGGCACGCGCCTGGTCATGTCCGTTGCGATCCGTCACCTCGTAACACAACACCGCCGAAAGCCCGCAGGTATCTACCACATCGGCGATCACGTCGAGACTGCCCGCGAGACAGCCGGGCGAAGAGTGGTGGTCAAAAACCGTGGTGCAGCCCCAGCGGATGCAGTCCGCAACCGAAAGCTGCGCGGAAAGGCGGACGGATTCGGGGTCGAGCGCGCGGTCCAGTCTCCACCACAGCCGATCCAGGATTTCCGCAAAATTGGTCAACGGCGCTCCCGGATCGAGCCCGCTCGCAAGTGCGGAATAGAAATGATGGTGAAGGTTGATCAGGCCCGGCAAAATCAAGCCGCCGCGCGCGTCGAGAAAGCGGGCGCCAGGGTAGGCACGCCGCAGTTCAGTCTCCAGTCCCACGGCAAGGATTCGCTCGCCGCGCCAGACCACCGCGCCACCGGCAATCATTTGAGGCTGGACGGCGCAGGACGACGAGAAGCCTGCAACGACGACGCCGTTTCCGAGCAGCACCGTTTCGCTCATGGCAACCTCTCCACACAATCTGCGTGTGGATCGGGGTTAACCATGTTGGGGGAATCCGAGTTGAAAATGGATTCCCACACCGTTTTCATCCGCCAGAGCAGCGCGGTATCGAAAGCAATGTCTTCGGAATCCCTCAATCGTCCTTCGCAAACTTCGAGCGGTTCCCACTGGAGGTCAAGATGGAAACCCGCGCCGCAGAGCGTTGCGCGGTTGCGCTCAAGTTCAGGCGCAAGAAAGTACTCTGAACCACCCAGGCGTGCGCGCAGTGTGTTGTTCTGGCGGCAGAATCCATCCCGTGCGGATGCTGAGATGAAATCTTCGAGGCTGAGAAACACGCGCTCTTTGAGCTGGAATGGCGCGCCCTGCTCCGGGCAATAGACATCGCAGTTCGAGCACTCGTTGCAGAGGCCGTCGAGCACCGCCAGCTGGTGCGTTACGCGGATGGCAAATCCTTTTCCCGGAGCTCGCACGAGAGGTCCTCCGCTGCGCAGCCGGAGGAGTTCCGTGGGCGTCTCCACCGGACTGGCATTGTAGGCGAAGATGGCGCCGTTGGGGCAGGCGGAGATGCAGAGATCGCAGTTGATGCAGTCGTAGAGGTGCAGAGTTCGGGCGATGCGGCGCGGTTCTTTCGTGTTGGACAGCGCATGGTAGCGCGCTTCGCTGGCCAACGTGGGGACAATGTCGCGCCCGTTGAGGCGTCCCGCGACGCGTGTCCCCTGCAGAACGATTTCTTCGGCGTCGAGACCCGCCGCGCGCGCGGCTTCGCGCAGGGCGCAGGGAAGATCGTCCGGATGCTCCGCGGCAAGGGCTGTGAGACGAAGCCTCTCGCACTGCCAGAGATGATCACCTCCCTGCACCGACCGCAGAGTCTCTGCCACCGCTTCCGCGCCATGTCCGTGCGCTACGAGCACGAAGGCTTCGCGGTTTGAGACGCCGCAGCGGCGCATTTCGTCCGCCAATGCGTCCAGGTAGCGCGGCAGTCGCCCGTAGCCGCCCTGGCGCAGAAGATCGGTGCACGTAGTAACCGGCACCATCCCGCAAGCCACAGCCGCAGGAAAATTCTTGCGCTCGATTCCTGCGGAGAACGACACGGGAAAATCAAATCCAATGTCCTCGCAAAATCGCTGCATCAGATTCATGGCAATCACGTGCAGTGGCTGGCCGGAGAGGTACATGTACGGGTCGGCATGGGTGGGAAAAAACTCCGGGTTGTTGGCCACTACCAGCGTGTTGGTGAACTTGGCGCCCACGGTTAAACCGCAGTTTTCCGCGACGCGGTGCAGGCGGCGCAACATCTCCAGTGCGTCGTGGTACTGAAGGTCCTTCTCAAATGCTTCGCGGCAGAGCGTGAGGTGGTGATACCCGAGCCGGTCGATCAGCAATTCGCGCACCGCTTCGAATCCCAGTAGGGTGGGATTGAACTTGATGATGATGTGCAGGCCGAGTTGTTCCAGCAGGTAGCGGACGATGGCTTCGATCTCATCGGCCGGGCAGCCGTGAAACGTGGAGAGAGTGACGCAGTTCGAGATCGAGGAAGGCAATTCGAGTTCGCGGAATTCCTGGAGATCGCCGGTGAGCTGGCCGCGCAACACCTCATAGTGCGCAACCGGCTTTTGCATCGCGCGGAGAAATCCCGTCACTTTGTCCGAACGGATTCCTGCGAGGTCGTAGCCCACGCTGATGTCATACACGGTATCGCCACTGCTTTCGAAGCCGAGGGCGTCGTCGAAGGCGCCGAAGCATTTCGTAGCCTGGAGGACCTCAATCAGAAAAACTGCTTTGGCGTACTCCGCGGTGGATTCAGGGACGCTCAGTTCCTGGGACCATTCGACGTTGTAGCCGACATTTGGAATATGGATGCAGGGACGCGGAATCGCGAGGCAATCGTTCACCTGCACGGTCTTCAGTTCGATAATGCGGCCGCCGGCCAGCCAGGAAAGGACGATGTTCTGGGCCAGTTGCGTGTGCGGGCCCGCGGCGGGGCCGACCGGCGTCGAGGCGCGGCTTGAAGCGTGGCGCGCGCTGAAGTCCAGATCCTTCCGCGGGAAAAACCAATTGCGTACGGGCAGACCGAAGATGGCACGGCTGTGTTCGAATTCGCGGCGCATGAGGCGCAGCAGATCAAGAAACGGGACTGGGCTAAGCCCGGCCATTAGACGTTGCACCGCGCCTTCCTGCGCGATTTCGGGAGTGACGGCGCGGCAGCGGCTGCGTCGTCCATCGGAAGATTGAAGCGGCGGATGCCATCGTACGCGTACAAAGCAGCCGCGACCGCGCCGGCCGTAGGGACGAGGCCGATTTCTCCAACGCCTTTCGCGCCGTAGCCGCCGACTTCGTCGGGAACTTCGATCAGAATGACGTCAATTTCCGGCGTGTCCTTAGCCTTGAGAATGCCCAGATCGCGCAGCAGCAAAGAATCCAGCCGCCCATCGGTGCACGGAAAATCTTCGGACAAGGCATAGCCCAGCCCCATGTGCACCGCGCCTTCGATCTGTCCCGCGCAGAGCAACGGGTTGATGGCGTGTCCCACGTCGTGTGCAGCCACCACGCGCTGGATGCGGCCGTCCTCGCCGAGAATCACCACTTGCGTCGCGTAGCTGAAGGTCATGTGGGTGCGGGGATTTTCGATGTTCGCGCCGGGCTTGGTAGTGAAGTCGCAGATAAATTCGTCGCAGTATTCGCGGCCGGCGATTTTTTCGAGGGAATGCTGCTGGAGGTCGGCGGCCAGTCGGCGAGCGGCCCGCTGCCCCGCAGCGGCGCTGAGGGCGGTGGCCCGCGACGCTGTGGTCATCCCGCAAAGCACGGCGAGATCGCTCCGCGTGCGGACCTGCATGCGTTCCGGATCGATGCCGGTTTCCTCACTTACGACTTGGCGGATGATGGTGAATAGCCCCTGGCCCATTTCGGTGTAGCCGGTGAGAATTTCCAGCCGGCCTCCGTCGAGAACGCGGATCAACATGCGGCCGGTGTCGTCCATTCCGTTTCCGATGCCGGTGTTCTTGATGCCACAGGCGATGCCGGCCACCTTCGCGTTCTTGTAGATTCCCTTAACAGCTTCCAGCGTCTGCCGGATGGCGCATCCGGAGGTCATGATCTGGCCGGTAGCAAAGCGGTCGCCGGGGGAGAGGATATTGCGTTCGCGAATGTCGTAGCCATCGATGCCGACTTTTTCAGCGAGCAATTCGAGCATGCCCTCGATGGCGAACGAAGCCTGGTTGGCGCCGAAGCCGCGCATGGCGCCGCTGGGCGGGTTGTTCGTGTAAACGGCCTTCGCTTCGATGTCCACGTTGGGCACGCGGTAGGGCCCGCACGAATGGCCGGCAGCTCGCTCGAGCACTTTGCCGCCGACAGATGCGTAGGCGCCGGTGTCCCCGACGATGCGCGCTCGCACAGCAAGCAGGCGGCCCTCGGCATCGGCGCCGACGGTGTAACGCAGAGTGATGGGGTGGCGCTTGGGATGGATGCGCAGAGACTCTTCGCGGCTGAGCACGATTTTCACCGGCCGGCGCAGGAGATGCGCCGCAAGCGCAGTGTGCGCCTGAATGGAAAGATCTTCTTTGCCGCCAAAGGCCCCGCCGCTGGAGGCCAGCTCGACTTCCACCTGTTCGAGCGTGAGGCCCAGCACGGCGGCGATTTGTTTTTGATCGTCGTGGACGCCCTGGCCCTGCGAGTAAACTTTCAGCCTGTCTCCGTCGGGAAGTGCGAGACACGCTTCGGGCTCGAGGAATGCGTGTTCGACACGCTGCGTGACAAAGGTCTGCTCCAGCACGTGCGCTGATGCGGCCAGGGCGGCGTCCACATCGCCGCGGGCAAAGGCGGAAACTTCGAGCACGTTGCCCGACTCGTGAACCCGCGGCGCGCCCGGCTCGAGCGCCGCGATGGGATCCGTCACCGGCTGGAGCACCTCGTACTCCACCATCACCCGCGCCGCTGCGTTGCGAGCGTGGAAGGAAGAGTCGGCTACGACCAGGGCGAGTACATCGCCCACGCAACGGGTGGTTTCGTGAGGCGCCACAAACACAGGCCAGTCATTCACGATCAGCCCGACGTGGCGCGACCCGGGAATATCCTCCGCCATGAATACGCGCACGACTCCTCGCATGGCCAGCGCCGCGGCGGTGTCGATGCGCAGCACCTTTGCGCGCGGGTGCGCGCTAAGCACAGGCGCACCGTGCAGCATTCCGTCCACACACAGATCCGCAACGAATGGCTTCTCGCCGAGCGCGAGCTCCTGGCCGCGGTAGCGTGCGGCGTGATCGCCCACGCCGTGGCCGCCGTTGTTTCGAGAAAATGCCGGCGTGCGGCTCAAGCCGAACTCTTCACCAAAAAAATGCGGATGGCGCGGAGCGTTGCCCGCGAATTGCCCGTCGTTTGCCTTCGCTTCACCGGCAGTCTGAATCGCGTCGATGATGCGGCCGTAGCCCGTGCAACGGCAAAGGTGACCGGAGAGCGCAGCGGTCACAGCCTCGCGGTCATGAGCGCATCCCTGCTCCAGCAACGAACACGCGCGCACGAGGATGCCCGGCGTGCAATAGCCGCACTGGATGGCTCCTTCCTGGACGAACGCTTGAGCAAGCAGATTGCGCGTCTTTTCTGGAATGCCTTCGAGGGTAACCACCTCGCGGCCCTCCATCTGTTCCGGTTTACGCAGGCAGGAAAGCACAGGACGTCCATCCACCAGGATCGCGCAGCAACCGCAGTAGCCTTGCGGCGCACAGCCATCTTTGGCAGAGGTGATGCCGCACTTCTCTCTCAACACTTCAAGAAAGTGCATCCCCGGCTCGTACGACACCGTGGACTTCTTTCCGTTCAGTTTGAAAGTGACCTCCGGCATGCCGCTCCTCAATGGGAAAGTCTGTGGGCCCCCGCCAAATTAGAAATCGGCTAACGAGACGTTTGCCGGGCCAGCGAGAGGCAGTCCTCCCTGTGGAAATATTCAGCACGACGCAGGCCAAACAGGAGTGACAACAACCTCTTTCTGTTGAAGCGGTTAGGCAACTCTCCCTGGAATTCACCATTACGCCGGCCTCGCCCGCCCACGCTGTCTGCGCGAACTGCCCCACCCGGACCAGCCGGAATCTGCCGGGTGAATTGCCTGCCAAGATGGGTGTTCTATCTCGTCAGAAAGTGCAGCGCGTCATTCGAAAGCTAGGACGGATATGGCCGCACTGTCGCTGTGCAGATTGAAGCGGGGAGCGAGAAGGGAACCTTGAAAAGTTTAAGTGCCCGGGGCGAGAGTCGAACTCGCACGTCCTTTGTAGGACTGGGGATTTTAAGTCCCCTGCGTCTGCCATTCCGCCACCCGGGCGTTTATCCTGGACTAAAACTTACCACGAGACGCGTGTGCCCGCATGGAGCGCGTGCAAATTGTGCCTTGGAAGAAAAAACAAGCGATGCGCAGACCTATCCGCCGCCTGACGGTGCGCACTCGGTCATGCTTCTGGCCGATTTTCGTTTTTCGTTTTTCGCTTTTCGCTTTACGTCAGCCGTCGTCCCAGGGCGCGGGCGACAAAACGCAGGCGGTCGGCCCAGGGCAAACGGCCGAGATTGGTACGCACCACTCCGCGCGTGAAAAACGTCTTCCGCGAATAATCAATTTCCACTTCGACCACCACGGGACGTCCGGAAGCGGTGATGGCGCGCGCCTGCTGCAAGACATTCTCAACATCGGCGTCGCACGGCAACCTAAGAAAATCGACGCCGCAGCCGCGAGCAATCGCGGCGAGGTCGAACTCGTGAAGTTCGCTGCACGTTTTCTGCGCCAGTGCGGTTTCCTGGAACTGCGCGATTTGCGCCAACTCGCGGTCGCGAAGAACGAGCACCATGACGGGCAATCCGAGATGCGACGCAGTGAGCATTTCGAGGCCGGTCATCAGAAACGCGCCGTCGCCGGCGAGAGCTGCGACTGGCCGCTCGGGACACGCCAGCGCCGCACCCAGCGCGCCGGGAACCGAGTAGCCCATGCAGGAATAGTCCACCGGAGCAAGGAACGAGCGAGCGCGGTCGAGTCGCAGGCATTCCATGGCTAGAAATGTTCCGTTGCCACTATCCGACGTGTAGATGGCATCCGGCCCGAGAACTGTCTGCAAAGTTTTCAGCAAGTGCGGCGGGGAGACACGCTTGCTGCCGGCCTGCGATGCCCAGTCGGACCAGATGTCCGCGTGACCCGCGCGGATCTCCTGGCGCAGCTCGGAGCTGGAGGATTTTTGCGGAAGGTCGCTGAGAAGAACAGAAACAAATGCCGCGGCGTCAGCGCTAATGGCCAATTCCGCCGGAAAATTCTTTCCGAGCACGGAGGGATCAACGTCCGCGTGCACCAGCGGGCCGGGCGGCTTCAGCCCATAGCTGCCGGTGCCGACTTCGGAAAAGCGGCAGCCGATGGCCAATGTGAGGTCGCAGCCCGCGGCGATGTTTCGCACGAAGGGTGGCGCAGCGTCGCCGAAGCCGCACCACAGCCACAGCGGATGGTTTTCAGGAAACACGCCTTTGCCCTGAATGGTGGTGGCCACGGGCGCTTCGAGGCGCTCGGCAAGAGCAACAAGGTCCGCGCCCGCGCCGGCCGCTCCGAGTCCGAGATAAAGCAGCGGGCGGCGAGATGACGCGAGCAGCGCGCGAAGACGCTCGAGTTCCTTCGGCTCCGGAGATTTCGGGGCGGGAGTGCTTTCCGCAGGCGCGTCGAGCGAAACGTCGTGGCGAAAGAGGTAGAGGTTGACAGGAATCTCGACGAAGACCGGCCCGGCAGGCGCGGTGCGAGCCAGTCGGCAGGCGCGGCGGATTATCGGATAGATTTCCGAGCCGTGCGCGGCGCGAAATTGCGCTTTGGTCACCGGGCGCGCGATGGCCATCTGATCCACATCGTGCAACTGGTACGACATCTTGGAATCCGTGCGGATGCCACAGGCCAGGACAAGCATGGGGATGCCGTCGAGAAAGGCTTCCGCGATACCCGAGAGCGCGTGGGTGAGCCCGGCGCCGGGAACGACGTTGGCGACGCCCAGTTTCGCCGACGAGCGCGAAACTCCGTCGGCCATGAAGCTGGCGCTCTGCTCGTCGGTGACGAGGATAGCGCGCACGTGTTCGGCGCGGCCCAGCGAATCGTACAGCTCAATATTGTGCGTGCCGGGAATGCCGAAGGTAAAAGGAACGCCCTCGTCCTCGAGC
>ORMF011879710.1_pt1 | contig 18463 bp, 17 predicted proteins | sample 1779871 | NCBI WGS metagenome assembly ORMF01 (sample SAMEA104232316, study PRJEB22302) | groundwater metagenome | biome: forest; feature: aquifer; material: groundwater | place: USA | collected 2011-08-07 | depth 5.4 m | reverse complement strand
CCTGCTACTACCGCACCTTTGCCATCGGCAGCGCCTCCGCTGCGATGAACGATGCCTACAAGCGTTGCCGCGACTACATGGACGCTGCCATCAGCATCGTCAAACCGGGAATTACCACGGCGGACGTGGTCAAACTCTGGCCCAAAGCCGAAGAGTTCGGCTTCGCCAACGAAGAAGCCGCCTTCGCTCTGCAATACGGCCACGGGGTTGGTTTATCAATCTGGGAAAAGCCGATCTTCAGCCGTCTGGTTTCCCTCGATCATCCCGAAGTGATCGAAGAAGGCATGGTCTTCGCACTGGAAACCTACTGGCCCGCCTCCGACGGCTGGTCCGCCGCGCGGCTCGAAGAAGAAGTCGTCGTCACCAAAGACGGTTGTGAAGTGATTACCCGCTTCCCATCCGAAAAGTTGCTCGTCGCCGGCACTCACTACTTCACCACCGGCGGCGAACTGCCGACGACGCGTGAAACACAGTCAAACCTGAACAACCCAGGGGCGTTGGACAGAGTGAAGCGGTAGGCATGAAGAATTTTGGATTTTCGATGGTTCGACATTGCTCACCACAGGTTCTGGATTTTGGATTGAGGACGTAGCCGGGATGAAGTGAAACGTAATCCAGGGTCCCCTGATTTCGCTCACGCTCCATCCGGGCTACGCACTGTGGTTGTGGTTGTAAAGGGGGGTTGTAAAGGGGTCAGGGTTGTAAAGGGGTCAGAGTGATTTTGGTTGATTTAAGTTTCTTCTAGTTGTAGCTTCGGCACCAGCAAAACCCAAAGGTAGAATTTTAATGGCGCGCTCACCTCGAATCGCATTGCCGGAATATCCCCACCATGTCATCCAGCGGGGTAACAATCGCCAAGCGATTTTTCTCAGTGAAGCGGATTACAAGTTCTATATTGACTGTTTTCGTAGAGCTAAAGAAGAACGTCAATGCCGGATTTACGCCTACTGTTTAATGAGTAATCATGTTCACTTTCTGATCGAGCCTTCCGATTCGCAGGGGCTGAGTCGGCTGTTGCAGAGCGTGGGGCGGCGCTACGTGCAATATTTCAATTGGCGACACGGGCGAACCGGAACGCTGTGGGAAGGTCGATTTAGAAGTTCCTTAGTGAGTATGGACGACTATCTGCTCGCCTGCTGCCGTTACATTGAGCTAAACCCCGTGAGAGCTAAAATGGTTTCTCAACCACGGGACTATCAATGGAGCAGCTATCGATTTCATGGAGAAGGGACAAAAGACGCCCTGCTAGATGTAGATCCATGTTACTTGGGATTGGGCGATACCGATTTGCAAAGACAGCAAAGCTATCGGCAGTTCGTCGAAGCGGGCAATCCGGAGCATGAGCTTTCTATTATTCGGACCAGCGTACAGCGCGGAGGGATTACAGCGGGCCGATCTTATATCCGAGGGCTTTCCTTGAGGCTCAGTCGGCACTTAGAACTTCGGCCAAGAGGGCGACCGGGAATAGCACAAAAATGACTCTGACCCCTTTCGGACTCTTTCGGACTTGACCCCTTTCGGACTTTCGGAGGAAAAATGAACAGAAGAACCGCAATCCGGCGACTGGCAACTTTTTTTCTGACTACTGCTTCTCTAGCCCACGCGCAGCAGCCGAAGAAAATCTGGCGGATCGGCTACCTGTCGCTTTTCGCCAAGCCCGGCGTGAGGGATGAAGCATTCATCCAAAAACTGCGCGAGCTTGGCTGGGTCGTTGGCCAGAATATCACGATCGAGTACCGCTGGGCCGCAGGAAAAGCTGAAAGACTGCCTGCGCTCGCCGAGGAGCTAGTCGGCCTGAAAGTGGACGTCATCGTGGCGGTGGCCACCCCGGCGATCCAGGCCGCGAAGAACGCGACGAAAACAATCCCGATCGTCATGGGGCCAAACGCAGATCCGGTGGGGATGGGTTTCGTCGCGAGTCTTGCGCAACCTGGGGGGAATATTACGGGTGTGTCCGGCATTTTACCCGAGCTTGCGGAGAAGCGCTTGGGGCTGCTCAGGGAAATTCTTCCGAAGCTTTCCCGCATGGCCTTTCTGGCCTATGGGCCGGATCCAGCTCACAAGCTGTTCGTAAAGCAAGCACAGGACGCTGCCCAGAGTTTCAAGATGCGGTTTCAGCCATTGGTGTTAGAACGTCCAGACGAAATCGAGGGCGCCTTCTCGGCGATGAAAAAGGAACGCGCGGGCGCTTTGATCGTTCAACCGCTTTTTATCAGCGGGCTCGGACAAGGCCCGCGCATCGCGGAACTCGCGGCAAAAAATCGTATACCATCAATCTCGGACGGTTTTCAGTTCGCGGAAACAGGGGGCTTAATGTTTTATGGACCGGATACCCTTGCGTTGTTCCAGCGTGCCGCAACGCTCGTCGATAAGATCCTCAAAGGGCGCACGCCCGCCGACCTTCCCGTGGAGCAGCCGATGAAGTTTGACTTCGTGATCAACCTTCAGACCGCGAAGAAGATCGGTGTGGACATTCCCCAGTCGGTTCTTTTCCGCGCGAGTAAGGTGATCCAATAATTTTATGCTGGGTAACAGTAGTGAGTAGTCTGGTCGTTGGCAAGAACTGTTGGGCTAGCGCTGGCCCTGCGGCGACTCACCTGCGCAAGTGTTAATCGTAACCGTGAAGGTCAGCGCCTTCCGGCCGTGGCGCTAGTGGCGCGGAGTTTCTCTATTACCCAGCGCCGAAGCAAGGTGGCTTCGCGGACACGTTTGGTTTTGGCAACCTGCTTGACCGCTTCGGCCTCATGAGGACGCAAGTGAACAGTAACCGCGGTGCCTGATGTGCGCTCGAAGACCGGATTGCCGACTTCTTCTAATTGGTCTTCGAAGTCCGTCAAGTCGTGGGTGTCCCAGAATCGAGCTAGTTCTTCAATCGAATCAGTGGAGGGGATCTTACGAGCTTTCATCATCTTTTCCATCGGTTAAATTGCCGCTTCTCTTTGTCCGTCATGGCACGGGCGGTGACCGGGAAGCCCTTTCCATTGGGAAACTGGATTACGACGCAAAATAGATGTCGTCCGGACGCGGTTTGTCCAAGAACGTAATAGACAGGATTTTTGCCTGTCGCTTTGGCCCGTCGCACCCATGCTTTACCGAAGCACACCTCCTCGACCTCTTTCGGTTGAACTCGGTGTCTGGCAATGTGATCAATACGGTCTTGTGGCCAAACAAATTCATGGATGCGCACTGGTTGGAGTCTACAACGGCTGCGCGTTCGAGACAACCGGGATGAAAAAAAGTGGATCTGCCACTCTATCTCGGCTGGACTTGGTTCCAAGCGTGGTGTTCTTTGCGTCTCGGCAGGATGAAGAACTCGAACCGCGTAGGGATATTCTCGCGCAAGTCACTAGGGTGCGTTACGCGCACCGACCCTCTACGGAGGAGGAAAGATGAATAAAAGGACCGCCATCCGGCGGCTGGCAACTTTTTTTCTGACTAGTGCTTCTCTAGCCCAGGCGCAGCAGTCGAAGAAGATCCCGACGCTAGGGTATCTATCGGCGACAAACCCAGGACCTGAAGCCCCCCGTGCCGAAGCCATTCGGCAGGGTCTGCGCGAGCGTGGGCACATCGAAGGACAGAACTTCGCCATCGAGTTCCGATACGCCGGCGGGAAGCTCGATCGGCTCCCAGAGCTTGCGGCCGAGCTGGTGCGTCTCAAGGTCGATGTCATCCTTGTAGCGGGAGGAGACCAGCTGATCCTGGCGGCCAAGAACGCGACTAAAACAATTCCCATCGTGATGATGGGCCAGGGGATCGATCCAGTCAAAGCGGGTCTGGTTGAAAGTCTTGCCCGTCCCGGTAGCAACGTCACCGGCTTCACAAGCCTTGCCACGGAACTGGGCGGGAAACGGCTGGAGCTGTTGAAAGAGGCGGTTCCCAAACTGGCTCGTGTCGCCGTTCTCTACGATCCGGCTGCTTCGGGCACCCTACGTGAAGTGAAAGAATTTCTCGCGGTTGCGGCACGTGCGTTGCGGTTGACTCTTCAGCCTCGGGAGGTGCGAGTTGCGGACGGTTTCGATAAGATATTCGCTGCGCTGAACAAGCAACGCCCGGATGGACTGTATGTGCTTCCGGGGCCGCTAATGCGTGCTAACCCCCAACAGATTGTCGACTATGCGTTAAAGGGCCGGCTACCGACCGTGTACAACAGTAGACCATTTGTAGATGCCGGGGGACTCATGTCTTACGGCGCGGACCGCGCGGAGATCTACCGGCGCGTCGCATATTACGTAGACAGAATTCTTAAGGGCGCCAAGCCTGCCGATCTGCCGGTGGAACGGCCGATGAAGTTTGAGTTCGTGATCAATCTCAAGACCGCGAAGCAGATCGGCCTCACGATCCCGCAGTGGACGCTGATGAAGGCGGATAAGGTGATTCAATGACAAGGAGGCAACAGGCAATAGCAAAACGCTCTTCCGTGCTCATGCCTAACGCGAAAAGTATATGGCAACCGACGTGATCATGCCCGCCCTCGGCGTGGCGCAGCAGACTGGAATTCTCCTCAAGTGGCTCAAGGCCGAAGGCGAATCGGTTTCCAAGGGTGAGCCGCTGATGGAAGTTGAAACCGACAAGGCGACCGTGGAGATCGAGGCGGCGGCGTCCGGTACTTTGACTCAGATCATTGCGAAGGCCGGCGATGAAGTGCCGGTTGGCCGGACGATCGCGCTGATCTTGGCGCCGGGTGAAGCCCTACCGACTAAACGGGAAGCCCCGGCGGCTGCTGAGGTTTTACCCCTTCTCCCTAAGGGAGAGGGCAGGGGTGAGGGGCGCTCGGCGACCTTAACATCGCCGCTGCCGCCCGCGGTTCCACCGGCACCGGTCGGTGGTCGAGTTCTCGCCTCGCCCAAGGCCAAGCGCATCGCGAAAGAGCAGGCAATCGATCTCAGCTCATTACGAGGCACCGGCCCCGAGGGAAGCATCCTTGCCGCAGACGTGCTGCGCGCCGCGCCGGATTTAGCGTCAAAGCCCCCAGCCACCCCGATGGCGCAGGAAGTGGTGCCGCTTAGCCCGATGCGCCGCATCGTCGGTCAGCGCATGACCCAAAGCAAGCAGAGCGCGCCGCACTTCTATATCAGCATGGATATCGATATGCTTGCGGTGAGCGAAGCGAGGGCGGGTTGGAAAGAAAAGGGCGAGATCAGTGTTCCCTCCATTAACGACTTTATCCTGCACGCCAGCGCCCGCGCGTTAAAAGACTTCCCATCGCTCAACTCAACTTTCACCGACCAGGGAATCAAGCTCCATGCCGACATCAACATCGGCATGGCCGTTGCGCTCGATGAGGGACTCGTGGTACCTGTCATTCGCCATGCCGACCGGCTGAGTTTAACCGAACTGGCAACTCAGAGTCGTGAGTTAGCCGACAAGGCGCAAAAGAAAAGACTCTTCCCGCTCGACTACGAAGGCGGCACGTTTACGGTGTCCAATCTCGGCATGCTCGGTGTCGATAGTTTTACCGCCATTATCAACCCGCCGCAGTGCGCCATCTTGGCCGTTGGGCGGGCCGCGCCGCGCGTGGTTGCCGACAACGGCATGTTCGCAATCAAGCCGATGATGACGACGACTCTGTCGGCGGACCATCGGATCGTCGACGGAGCGATCGGTGCGCGTTTTCTCCAGCGAGTGAAGCAGTATTTGGAAAAAAAGGAATAACAGAGGAACGAAGAAAGGAGCATCGCATGAAAAAAACTATCTATTTGCTGGCTTTGATTTGGATCGTTGCCGGGGTTTCTTCGGCGCACGGACAAAAGGTCGAGCGGATCACCATGGGCGGAGGCCCGCCGGCGGGCGTGTTCGGCATCTTCGCCACCGGCATCGGGACTTATCTGTCGAAAAACGTCCCGAATCTCGACGTTTCCGTAACGGCCACGGGCGGCTCGGTGGAGAATACGCGCCGGGTAAACGGCGGCGAAGCGGAGATGGGACTCTCTTTCGCCTCGGATCTTCACGAGGCATACTATGGTCTAGAGCAGTTTAAGGGCAAGCCATTGACCAATACGCGAGCCGTCGGAGTGGTCTTTGTCGGCGTCGCCCATGCCATCACCTTTGCCGATAGCGGCATCCGCACAGCCGATGACCTCGTCGGCAAGCGCGTTGCCGTGGGCAATCCGGGATCGGGAACCTTTGCCAGCGCCGAGCGTGTCTTTCGCGCCCTGGGAATTTGGGACAAGATCAATCGCATCAATCTGTTGGGAGCGCAAGCCGGCGAGGCGATGAGCGATGGCAAGGCGGATGCGTTTTTCTGGACCGGGCCGGAGCCGGACCGGGTGACGATGGAAGCGGCCACCAAGAAGCCTATTCGCGCCATCGATATTTATACTCCCGCAACCAAGACCGACTTCTTCAAGCAGTTTCCCTACTTTGCGCGTTATGTCTTTCCAGCGAACGCCTATCGGGGAATTACCGAAGATACCTCGACCGTCGGCATACCCGTTATCTGGTACGTTAACCGTGATCTCTCTCCAGCTCTGGTGCAAAAAGTGACTGAGGCGGCATATAACAAGGCAGGCAACGCCCATATGCTCCAGGTCCACGCCGGATCGAGGGACATGGTGCCGCAAAAGGCCCTGCAGGGGATCACGATTCCTCTGCACAAGGGCGCCGAAGAGCACTGGAAAGCTGCCGGGATTCAGATCCCCGAAGCGATTCGCGCAAAGTAATTTAACTGAATCCGAGAATCATGGCGGAAGCAGCAAAGATTCGCGCGCTGTCAAATCATTGGAACCGCGCCCTTCAGATCATCATGGGCGCCACCGCGTCGTACTACGTGTGGGCGTCTACCGTCGGCGTGGTGTCGCTCCAGTATTTTCGCGGCATCGCGATCCTCTACAGCCTGGTCGTACCGCTGCTCCTCTACAAGGGTTGGAGCCGGGACCGGGCGGATCGTCCTTCCTGGCTCGATCTCCTGCTCGCCGCGGGCGCCGCGGCGGGCGTCATCTACTGGATCATCAACTACGAGGCGATGGCCTACCGGGCGGGAGACTATGGTCTGGTCGATGTCTGGATGGGCGTCGCCGTCATCATCGTCGCCATCGAGGTGTCGCGGCGGGTGCTGGGCCTGGACATGGCGCTCTGTGCCATCGTGCCGATCCTTTACGCACTGTTCGGCAACTATCTTCCATACATCGTGGGGCACAAGGGCTATTCGGTCCGGCGCATCATCGAATACGTCTACCTCACTTCCGACGGCGTCTTCGGCATCATGGCCGAAGTGCTGGCGGAGTTTATCATTCCCTTCGTGGCGTTCGGCGCGTTTCTCGAGCGCGCCGGCGTGGCCAAATTTTTCATCGACATTTCGCTGGCGGCCCTCGGCCGCATCGCCGGCGGCCCGGCGCAGGCCTCGGTCGTCTCGAGCATGCTCATGGGCACGATCAGCGGCAGCCCGATCGCCGAGACCGTGACCAAAGGCCCCATTACGATACCGCTCATGAAACGGGCCGGCTTCCCCGGCCATATCGCGGGAGCGGTCGAAGCCGCTGCGTCAACCGGCGCGGCGATCATGCCGCCCGTCATGGGCGCGGGCGCCTTCGTCATGTCGGAGATGACGGGGATCCCCTACGTCGAGATCATCAAGGTCGCGACGATCCCGGGACTTCTTTTCTTCGTCTCGGTCGGCGTCATGATCTACTTCGAATCGAAAAAACTTGGCATCAGGGGCTTGCCGCCGGAGGAGCTGCCGCGCTCGCGCGACGTGTGGCGCCGCGGCTGGTACCTGCTATTCCCGATAGCCGTCTTGATCGCCGTAATGGTCTCGGGCTACTCGCCCCAGATGGCGGTGCTCTACGGCATCATCTCTACGGTCATGGTCAGTTGGATTCGCAAGGAGACGCGCATGGGGCCGGCTCAAATCTGGCTGGCATTGGTCGAGGCCGGGAAACAATGCCTTTTTGTCGCGGCGCTCGTAGGCGCCGTTGGAGTCCTCATCGGAGTTTTGTCGCTCACCGGCATCGTCATCCGTTTTCCCTATGTTCTGGTCGATCTCGCGGGCAACAGCGTGCTTCTTACCATCGGGCTCATCGCCTGCGCGACGTTCGTCCTGGGCTTGCCGCTGCCGATCACGGCGACCTATTTAATCGTCGCCGTCGTCGCCGTGCCCGCGTTATTGAAACTCGGCGTGCCGGTCCTTTCCGCCCATCTAATCATTTTTTGGCTCGCCCTCGATTCGAACATCACGCCGCCGGTCGCCATGGGACCCTTCGCCGCGGCGGCGATCGCTCAGGCCGACCCGATGAAGACGGGTTGGGCCTGCTTCAGATTTGCCAAGGTGATCTATGTCATGCCGTTGCTGTTCGCTTATACGCACATTCTTCTCACCGGCACGCCGGCACAAAATATCGCCGCCATTGCATCGGCCACGCTCGGCATCGTGCTCTTTTCGATCGTCAGCACCGCTTATTTCTACATCAAAATGACTTTCGTCGAATGGCTGCTTCTGGCGGGGGCGAGTTTTTTGGCCTTCATTCCATCCTGGCCGAGCGGCATCGCCGCCGTAGGAATTTTCTGCGCTGTCTACTTCTGGCAGCGACATCGCGCCGGCAGCCTGACGGTTAAGCAATCCGTCGACGTTGCCGCTCCATGAAGCCGCTAGACCCGCCCTTTGACGAGCCGGTCGTCCTGCCGCTGCAAGATTCCATCGACCTCCATCCTTTCGCACCCAAAGACATACCGAGCGTCGTAGCAGAGTACCTGGAGCAGTGCATTGAAGCGGGATTCTCTGAAGTGCGCATCATCCATGGCCGCGGTGTCGGCGTCCAGCGCAATATCGTCCGCTCGCTTCTGGAGAAACATCCTGGGGTTGATTCTTTCCAAGACGCCTCGCCGGAGGCCGGCGGCTGGGGCGCGACGCGGGTTATATTGAGAAAAAAAGCTTAACGTCGGGCGAAAGGATCTTCGCCCTTGGCCTTGGCGAGATAAAAAACGGTGATGCAGACCCCCACGGAAATAAAGCTATCGGCGACATTGAACGCCGGCCAGTGATAGCCCCGCCAATAGAAGTCCAGGAAATCGATCACCTCGCCATAGGCAAAGCGGTCGATCAGGTTGCCCCCGGCGCCGCCGAGGATAAAGGCAAGCGCGGTAATCAAACCCGTTTCCTGATCGGGCAAGCGGCGCAGCATCGCGACGACGAAACCGATGGCGACCAACGAGAAAACAATCAGAAACGGCAACCGAAATGCGGCGGCACTGCCGGCCAGAAAACCGAACGCCGCGCCGGCGTTGCGGATGTAGGTGAGATTAAACAAGTTCTCGATCACCGGGATCGAATGATGCAGCGGCATGGTCCGATCGACGATGAATTTCGTCAGTTGATCTGCGATGAGGATAAAAACGAGCCAGCCGCCGACCAGTTTGGTTTTCACGCTCAAGCGGATACTCCAGGCTTGAGCACTCCGGCGCAGCGCGGACAAATATCCGGATACGCCGGGTCTTTACCGACGTCGACGTCATACTTCCAGCAGCGTTGGCACTTACCGCCATCGGCCTTGACGACATTGATCCGGCAATTCAACGATTCGGCATCGTAGGAACAGATCGTCTCACCGGAGACGGCGCGCGAGTCGGCGAGGACGCTGGCTTGAGATACGATCAGAACATCCTGGGTTCGGTTCTTATCGGAGCGAATCAGATCCAACAACAGTGAGCTCTGATCGCCATTGCGGCTGCTTAGAACCACTTTGGCGTCGAGCGAATGGCCGATGATGCCTTGGTTGCGCGCCTCTTCCAGGGCTTTGAGCACTTCACCTCGCTCGCGAAATACCCGATCCCATTTGTCCGCCAACTCTTGGTCCAAGAGATTCGTGTCCGGTTCCGGAACCTGCGAAAGAAATACGCTGCCGGGCCGCCGTTCCTTGCCCGGCAGGTATGACCAAATCTCTTCAGCCGTAAACGATAGGATCGGCGCCATCAGGTGAACCAATACGTCCAGGATACGGTACAGCGTGGTCTGGGCCGCTCGTCTTTGGGTCGACTTGGTAGCTTCGCAGTAGAGACGATCTTTGACGATGTCCAGGTACAGAGCGCTAAGTTCCACGCTGCAGAAATTATTCAACATATGGTAGACGACGTGGAACTCGTATTTCTCGTAGGCCTCGCGGCAACGGCCGAGAACCGTTTGTGTCCGGTGTAAAATCCAACGGTCCAATTCGTCGAGATCCGTCGATGCGACAACATCCGTCGCCGGGTCGAAATCGTAGAGATTGCTGATCAGAAAACGCGCCGTGTTTCTGAGCCGGCGATAAGACTCCACCAAACGGTTGAGAATCTCATCTGAAATACGGACATCCTCGCGGAAGTCTTCCGCCGCGACCCATAGGCGCAAGATCTCCGCGCCGGATTTCTTCATGATTTCTTGGGGCGCGATAACGTTACCCACCGACTTGGACATCTTGCGCCCTTTGCCGTCAAGCGTGAACCCGTGGGTCAGCACGCTCTCGTACGGCGCGCGCGCGCGCGTGGCCAGCGAGGTCAATAGTGCCGTGTGAAACCAGCCGCGGTGCTGGTCGCTGCCTTCTAGATATAGATCCGCTCGGCCGCCCAAGCGTGAGTCCTGCTCGACCACAGAGGCGTGACTCACGCCGGAATCGAACCAAACATCCAAGATATCTTCCTCGCGTGAGAACTCGTGCCCGCCGCAATCGGGACATTTGAGACTTTCCGGCACCAGTTCTTCGACTGGACGAATGAACCAAGCGTCCGATCCCTCCTTCGCGAAAATCGCCGCGACATGATCACAGAGTTCGTGGGTGAGAATCGCGTGGTTACACTTCTTGCAGTAAACTGCAGGAATTGGCACGCCCCAGGAACGCTGACGGGAGATGCACCAATCGGGCCGGCTTTCGAGCATGCCGCGAATGCGGTCACGGCCCCAGGGGGGAATCCATTGCACGTGATCGATGGCGTTGAGCGCGGCTTGGCGCAGTCCCTTCTTTTCCATCGAGATGAACCACTGCTCGGTGGCGCGAAAGATCACCGGCTTCTTACAGCGCCAGCAATGAGGATAACTATGGGAAAGTTTCTCCTCTTTGAGCAGGGCGCCGCTGTCGGCGAGTTTCTGAATAATTCTGGAATCGGCTTTAAAAACGGACTCGCCCTGCAGATCGCCGGCTTCGGCGGTGAATTTTCCGTAGGCGTCCACCGGCGCCATCACTTCAAGGCCGTAGCGCAGCCCGACTTCATAGTCTTCCTGGCCGTGACCGGGAGCGATATGCACGCAACCTGTGCCCTGATCTTGAGTGACGAACTCGCCGAGAATGACCTTTGAGTCCCGGTCCATCCAGGGATGGCGGCAAACAATATCCTCATCCTCGATCTCGGCACCGGACCAAGCACCCGGTGTAATTTCGTAATCCTTGGGTTCAAACCCGATAGCCTTCATCACGTTAGGAATTAGCTCTTGATTGATGATGAGTTCGCCCTTTGGAGTCTTAACGATCTGGTACATGAATTTCGGGTGCACGGCGATCGCTTGGTTTGCCGGCAGCGTCCAAGGCGTCGTGGTCCAGATTACGAAGTAGCTCCCGTTTGCCGGATCTACAGGAAATAGTCCTTTGGGATCCTGCACGGGAAACTTAACGTAGATCGACGGCGAGGAGTGATCCTCGTATTCCACTTCCGCCTCGGCCAACGCGGTCACGCAGGAGGCGCACCAATAGACCGGCTTCTTCTGACGATAGAGCGCGCCGGAGGCAACGATCTTTCCTAGCTCGCGGATTTCTTGCGCCTCGTAGTGATGATCCAAAGTCCGGTAGGGCCGTTCCCAATCTCCCAGGACTCCGAGTCTTTTGAATTCTTCGCGCTGGATCGAAATATACTTCTCCGCGTATTCTTTACACAGGTGGCGGATCTCCGCCTTGCTCATTGTGAGCTTCTTTGCCCGGCCAAGGTTTTTTTCCACTTGCAGTTCGATGGGCAGTCCGTGGCAATCCCAGCCGGGAACGTATGGCGCGGCGTAGCCGGTCATCGCCTTGTACTTGACGATGATGTCCTTGAGTATCTTGTTCAGGGCATGACCGATGTGGATATTTCCGTTGGCGTACGGTGGGCCGTCATGAAGCACGAACCGCGCTTTGCCCTCGTGGGCGTCGAGCATCCTGAAATAGGTCGCCTCGCGCTGCCACTTTTCGACCTGTTTGGGCTCGTTCTGCGGCAGGTTGGCCCGCATGGGAAAATCGGTCTTCGGTAAATTCAGTGTCTCTTTGTAATCCATAATAAAAATACCGGGGCCGCTTCTAACCCTGCCTCCGCCCCTGTGCCTGCCTCCACTAGTTATTTGTGATTGTTCAGTCCGCGGGCCATGCGCGAGGCGAACATGTCGGCCTTAGTTTCCGCATCGGCCCAAAAAACATAATGGCCCATTTCGTGATAAACGGTGTTGATCCAACTTCGTTCGGAGTTATATTTTCTTCCCTGCTTCCAATTTTCCGGATGGACCAGGTAGATTTGGCCGTTTTCATAGGTCTTGCCGGCGGTCTTGCCCCAGTCCAGATACTCAAACCACTCTACGTTAGGATTCTTAAGATTATAAAAACGACAAAGCGCCGCGATGGCTCTTTTGAAATCCTGAGGCTTGTATTTCTCGAAAAAGCTGGAAAGCAGGCGATCGATAACACGCCGCTCTTTTAGTGGGGGTAACATCATCCGCATCGCATGAATCCTGGGTCACGATGAGTTTAAACTTGTAGCACAGAAAAGCCGTAATAGGAACATGCCGGGCTCCAGCGGCAATCCGCATTGGCAACCTAAGGCACTGTTTTTAAACGTGTTATTCTCTTGATGGGCGTGCCGTAGGTCCAACGTCGGGAAGCTTCCAGCGCTTGCGATGAGGCTAGAACTAACGTAAGTTGAAACCTTTGAATGCTTCAGCCGAGGCTCGCTCAGGGATCAATGGAATTTGATGACGCGGTGGATTGCTGAAAAAGTGGTGTATACAGTCACCCGGCTCGCTTTCAAACTAGGACGCCTCGCCGTCCGGTTTGTCCCCCATCGGTGGTTGTTTGCTTTCTCCGATGCCTTGGCGAACGCGGGCTTTGCTTTATCTCGCGGCTACCGATTGAAAGCGATTTCAAACATCGATGTGGCCCTGGCTGACCGCATGGACCGCGGCATGGCGAGCGTCACGGCCCGGCGATCGCTGCGCAGTTTTTTTCGCGCCTGCGTTGAAATCACCATTGCGCTGGAATCATCTAAAGAACAACTGCGCTCCGAGATGCCCATCGCGGGACTCAAATATCTCGATGCTGCGCTTGCGAAGGGCAACGGAGTGATCGTACTGAGCGCCCATCTGGGTAATTTTTTTCTGGTCGGCACTCGGCTGGCCATCGAGGGCTACCCGGCCCATGTCCTGGTCAGTCCACCGCGCGATCCTCAGTTCGCTGAGCTGATGGACGATGTTCGATTGCAGGTGTGGGAACGAACGATTCGCGCCCATCCGCGGCGGGCGGCGCTCCATGCGCTCAATACCGTGCTGCGGCGCAATGAGATCGCTATTGTGGTTGCCGACGAATATCGGGACGAACATGGAATTTCGGTGCCGTTGTTTGGCGGTAACGTGAACGCCCGGCGCGGGCCGGCGACGCTCGCCTTGAGAACCGGGGCTGCGATTGTCCCGGCTCTTCTCGTTCGGCAACCGGACGATGGCCTCAAATTGATGATCGAACCGGAATTGGAACTTGCGCGGGCCGGCAAAGGCAAAGACGAAGTCCGTGAAGGCACGTTGCGCATCACCCAATGGCTTGAGCGCACCGTGCGCGCCTATCCTGATCAATGGAACTGGACGAATATCCGATGGCAAGGCGGTTCTGATCTTGAATCGGCCGCTAAAGCGCACAGGCTTCAAAGACTCTCTCATTAGCTTTGGAAAGGGGAATCGACGTGAACACTAGCAAGAAGGATTTGGCGGAACTGAAGAAGAAAGTTGCGCTCGGCAACCGCATCATGTTCCACCAGGGATTGGCGGACTATCACGGACATGTGAGCGCGCGCATTCCCGGCACGCGAAAATTTTTCATCAAGCCTGTGCTTGCCCCGCTCGGCGATATTTCGGGTAAAGATATCATCCTCGTGGACATCGACGAATACATGAAAGTATGCGAGCAGAACTACGCTAGAGCGGGAAACAAGCGGGCAGTTACCAAGCTTAAAAATCCGCCGCGCGAAACAATGATCCACGCGGCCATTTACGCCGCTCGGCCCGAGGTTAATTCCGTCGTTCACACGCATCAGACTTTGGCCACGGCGTTTTCCGTCGCCGGAACACCGATTCTACCCATTTACAACCAAGCCGCCGTATTCGCTCCCGAGACGCCGATCTTTCCGAGCCCCAGGCTCATCTACACGGTTCAAGACGGCAAGGAGATTTGCGAGACGCTAGGCGATCGCATGGCGATGTTGCTCAAGGGACATGGAATTGTTGTGGTCGGTGACAGCTTGGAATATGCTACTGTGCACGCGATCTACCTGGAGCGAACGGCGTATATGCAGTTTGTCGCGAGCTGCGTGGGCAAACCGACGATCATGCCACAAAAAGAAATCGACTCTATGAAAGAAAACATGATTTTTCGTTCTTACGACGCCTTTGCCTATTTTAAATCCCTGCTGCCCAGGGGCGGCCGGCTTTAGGCAGGGCGAGCACCGACGAATAATATTGGAGGGGAAATCGATGGCTAAACCAGAGGAAAAAACATCGGCGCCCGCAAGCCGGAGGCCGATTCAGGATTTACGCGAATGGCTCGATCGCGTCGCAGCGCTCGGGGATTTAATCCAGGTCAAAGAACCGGTGAGCTGCGAGGAGGAGATGAGCGCCATCAGTTACTTGGTGGCGAAGCAAAAACCATCACCGGCGATAATTTTTGACAACTTCAAGGGATACGAGAAAAGTCCCCACAAGGCGCGCTCGTTGTGGAACATCCTTGGTCCGAGCATGCCACGCATCGCGCTGACGTTGGAAGAGCCGCCTGACACGCCCATAGTCGAACTGATTCGTCGGGTTAAAGACAAGCTCAAACACCGTACGCTGCCGCGCGAAGTTCCCGCGTCGGAGGCCGGCTTTTATCAAAACACCCTGACCGGAGACCAGATCGACTTGAACCAATGGCCCATTCCGAAGCACTGGCCGCTCGATGGCGGCCGCTACGCCGGAACCGCGGACTGCGTTATTACCCGGGATCCGGACAGCGGTTATCTGAACGTCGGCACCTATCGGATGATGATCCAAGGGAAAAAAGAGGCCGGTCTCTATCTTTCGCCGGGAAAAGACGCGCGTCTGCACATAACCCGTTCATGGCAGATGGGTAAATCGGTGGAAGTCGCCGCCGCCTGGGGCGTCGATCCATTATTCATGGTGGTCGGCTCGCAGACCTTTCCGAAGAACGTTTCCGAGTATGAGTTCCTGGGCGGTATCAAGGGCGAGCCTATACCGGTGGTGAAGGGCAAGACAACCAACTTGTTGCTGCCGGCGAACGCCGAATTTGTCGTTGAAGGCATCATCAAACCAAACTCGGTGAAGAGCGAAGGGCCCTTCGGCGAATTTCCCGGCTACTATGGGCGGCCCGAGGCCGGTTGTCCGCTAGTCGAAATCACCGCGGTCCACCATCGGAGCAACCCCATCCTGACCAATGCCCTCATGGCGGATTATCCGTCCAACGAGCAAAGCGGTTTCTTTGCCATCATTCGCTCCGCGCGCATCTGGGATGACTTGGACAAGCTCGGCATCCCCGGCATCCAAGGAATCTACGCCCATCCCGCCGCCGCCGGCGGTTTTGGCATGACCGTCCTCGCGCTCGAGCAGCGCTATGCCGGCCATGCGGCGCAAGCTTTGGCACTTGCAGCTCAAGTGCCCGGCGGCGCTTACTATACTAAATGGATCGTCGCCGTCGACGAAGATATCGACCCAACCGACACGGACCAAGTGATCTGGGCGATGGCCAGCCGCTGCAACCCCATTGATGACATCGACGTGCTACGCAACACCTGGAGCACCTGGCTTGACCCGACGCAGAATCCGCCGGAAAAACGACCCTACGGATCGAAGGCGTTGATTAATGCCTGCAAAGAGCACCGTTATCTCCCGGTGTTTTCTAAACGGACCGCGTTGCGAAAGGAAATTTACGACAAAGTAGCCGGCGAGTGGAAAAAACTCGGCTTACCCGGACAAGTCCCAACCGTGAGAGCGTTCGAAGAGGACAAAAAAGTCGTTTACCACGAAGTGGGCGGTTTCGAGCCGGGCAAGCAGCCGGGTGAAGAGGACCATAAATAGCAGCGTTAGCTGGGTCAAAAACTAAGCGTCACGGTAATCGTATCGTTGTAACTACCGACGCCAACGTTTTGGCCCGGCGGGATTCGGCCGAAGATCGGCAGAGTGATATCGCGGTTATTGGGCTGCGGATTGTTAATAAAATAGGCTTGAGTTCCGCCGCTACCGTCGCCCCAAATGATCGTCCGTCCAGTATCTCTGTAGAGATTGTAGAATAGTTGTTGACTGCCACTGAGCATGCGTCTAGTCGCATAGGACGTCCCGCTGCCGCGGCTCAACGTAATCATCACGTTGTGGTCCCTTTGAGTACACTGGAACACCAGCGAGCCGATGGTGTCGAATGGTTGCAAGCTCAAAGAGTCATAGGCTCCAAACGCCACCGCCGCCCCGCCTAAACCGCAAGCCGCGCGAGCGGAATCGTGTTGCAGCAAGACGGCGCAGGTTGCCATCACGACGGCAAGAATTGATTTTTTAAAAGTCATTGCCGCAATGATTTACTGAGCCACGCAGATGAGGGTGCCAAGCTGAATCATCTCATCATCCACCTGGGGCACTTCAAGGGCAAATTGGCAGGTCTGCTCTTCGATTTCGATCGTGGCTTGGTAACGCCCCACTTTGATGTTCTCAAAATAGAACTCGCCGTTGTTGCCGAGAATAGATTCGAAGCTCTTCCCATCTAGAGCCGCGGTCAATTGACCATGTTTTGGGATAATATTCTTGCCGTCCTTATCGATCGTCACACGGCCAACAATGCGCTGAATGCGGGTCACGGGAAATTCTATCAGCACGCCACCGCGGTAGGGTGGCGCGACATATTTTTCCACCAGCTCGACGTTATGGCTCATTGGCAGATCCGTCCGCGAGATGCTGAGCTTATTGCCGTAATAGGAAAGTAGGCTGGGCACAAACAAATTGCCTCGACTATTGGTTGTGCCGACCTCCAAATTGTTCATATAGCCGCGTATGCCAGCGAGACCAGGCAGCCGCAAGAGGGCAAAGCCATCTTGAATCGCCCGGGTTGGAATAACGTTGCCGTCAATGACGGCTAGCCCACCTGACGCACTTAAGGACGATCGCTGGTGGCCATCGATGCGATTATAGATGGCCTCGTAGCGACCGAAGGAGGTTTGATACTGGAGCGTACTGTCCAGGTTGCCGTTAGTGGCGGCTTGAAATCCATAGCCATGTCCAGGACCGAGCGGCAGCGACTTTCTTATATCCACGAGCCTGTTCGATTTGCCGAGCTCGTTTAGATAGGAAACCGATGCGCTGATATCGTCGAACGTGAAGCTTAGTCCGGCATTTAAACCCAGAGAGCGATCGCGGTTTTTTAAGTCAACGTAACCATCGATAAAAAGCCGAATCCGTTTGGTCAGGTAGGACGACGTGAACGCTCGAATACGATGCAGGGGGCCCTGATTTCGAGAGTTCTCGAAGCCGTAGCGCAGGTTGATCGACATAATACTGGGAATGTTGTAGGCGACGTAGCTACCTGTTTCCAACCAGGGACGCGCATCGGTAGCATTTAGGCTTGTGTTGGCGTAGCGTTCGCTCTGGAATTTTACAGAAGTCCCAAAACTGAAGAATTGATTGACATAGTTATAGCCGGCGAAAGCCGCGCCACCGCTCTTGCCATGATCCGTACTAGCGGCGCCGACAAGCTCCATGTCACCGAACGGTAGCAGGAACGAAAGGCTGGGTCCGCCGCTCGCCAACCCTTTCGAAGCTTCAAGACGCATGCCGCTTGTTAAATATTCGGTGAAGCCGTAACGGTGATGACCGAGAAACAAAGGAACGCCATACCCCCAATTCTTAAAACCCAAAGCGTCACGGCGGGTTCCTATGTTGTAGCCAAAGTCATGAAGCCCAGGGGTTAATAAACCGGCGGTGAAGTAAAAATTGGCCGAGCCTAATTCGCGTTCCCGGCCGAAGGCATCGCGAATGACGAAGCGCGTGTTGTTGCTTCCTGACGGAACTGGGAGATCGTTCACCTGGAACTGGCCTGGAGGCAGAGGGATCCGGCGGACTAATTGACCGTTCGAGTACACATCCAGTGTCGAGGGGGTCGAGACATGTGGCCGCTAACCAGAATTGACCCACCGCTGCTAATGAGAAATGACCCGCTGAAACGGCTGCTGAACAGCGCGACCGTCCTGGTCGGCTGATTTTCTAGAATCGAAACAACGACAGATTTTGCGTCTCGAAGTGAAGTGG
>ORMF011085334.1_pt1 | contig 18476 bp, 6 predicted proteins | sample 1779871 | NCBI WGS metagenome assembly ORMF01 (sample SAMEA104232316, study PRJEB22302) | groundwater metagenome | biome: forest; feature: aquifer; material: groundwater | place: USA | collected 2011-08-07 | depth 5.4 m | reverse complement strand
TTGTGTTGTCCTTCAAAAAGCATGTCGATTTGGTCAGGATTACCTATTTGGAATGCGCTGTATTCTCCGAGCAGACGATTGACGCCGATCGCAATTTGGATATTTCTCTCTCCTCTTGCCAACCGCTCGTTGATTTTTCGGCGAAGAAGATCACTGATGGTTCCGGCATGAAAAACGTTCATCCGATACCGCCCAAATCCATCATGTTCGCGATAGTAGACGGCATTCAGAGGCATGGGCCAGTCGTTAGCCCCGGCGAGGTCGCGTCCAAAATAGAGGCTCCATATCTCACGAAACTTCTCAATCCTGGGATCTCCGCGAAGCGCATCTGAATCCAAGACAATCTCCGCTCCGATTTCAACGTAGTTTTCTTCCTGATTATAAGTAACTCCTGGAAGCGCCTGAGAAAGGTTTTGAAGAAGGCGCGAAATATCGCCGGGGTCTCGAAGGGCATCGATGATGGTTGTATAAAGATTTTGGGGATCGCGTTGACCGCTTGCGATAAGCGGTTGGGCAAAAATATTTTGCCGTTGATTTCGTTCGACCTCGGCCCAACCCGCCTCCACCTTTTTGAGAAATTGCTCACGGCGGTTTGAAATGACCGACAAGTCTGAAGGAAGAGGAATTCGTATTCGATTTCCCTGAACCGGTATCCAGGCAGTGGTGTTGAGGAGACCAAGTAAACCGGAAGCGATGTTTCGTAAGAATGGGGCTTGGGAGTATTCTCGCGCCAAATATTCGTCGAACCGCCTTTGATCAACCCCATCAAATTCAGCCCGTACACGCCGACCAAGTTCATTCAGCTCTTCCAAGCTGCCGACACTGGAGTGGCCTGCATTTGCAGCCAAACGTTCATGTCCTTGCTCGACAAAATCCAGATTAATTCCCTGCTCCCGAAGGGCTTGATAGGCTTCCTTTTCACGGCCCGAAGTAATTTCGTAATAACTGATCGTCGCTTTAACCTTGTCCTGATGGACTCCGGAAGCATTCAAAACAGGTTCGGTATATTTGGCTGTTTCTGTGGCATAAGGCAATTCCCTATCGGTTTCCAGCTGCGACCACTTCCATAAACGCCACAGGACCGTCCATGAAAGGTCAGCGTCACCATCTTCAAGAAATCCAAAAATGTCACCGACCGCATCTTTAAGCCAATAAGCCTCTTCCTCGGGAAGCCAGGAAGCATCTTCGCCGATCACGAAACGTTTCAGGGGGCGTTCACGATTGTAAGAATCTTTCGTTAATTTATGAATAGCAGCCTTGGCTCTATTCTCAATCACTTCTTTGTTTGCTGTGGGATCTTTACGGCGATAATGTTCCTTGGCATATTCCGTTACGGTCCACGCCAAGATTCCGGCAGCGCTTAAATCAATTTTTGTTCCGGGCAGCGTGATGCCTCCTGCAAGCGGTGAATCAAATAGAATGGATTCCCAAGGTGTCAATTTTATGAATTGTTTGAGAAAACCTTCCGGTAATCTTTCCTGGCGGCGGATGAAGCCCATGGCCGTACGGCTGAGCACCATCGGAATTAAAGGAAGTGCCCGTCTTTGGGCAAGCTCAATCGAGGTAGGGGGGGCTTTTACACCCTGAGCCAGGATCTCAGCCGCCACCGACCGGTTCTCAATGAGGAATGGCAGATACGGTGCGATACGGGCATCGACCACATGTGCCACTTTGGCAGTGCCCGGCAAAGTCTTCGAATAGTAATCGACGGCATAAGCCGCTGCTTCAACAAGGGCAAAAACTTGCTCTTTATCCTGAGAGGCCGCAACTTGAGCGACGCGTAGCCCTGGCGGTAAAACAGACGGCGTATAAAGTCCCATCAAACCGTGGTCGCGGAATTTCTTTTCCGTCACGAGTTGAATATAGAACGGCCAGTAGGCGATGGCCTTCGAAAGAGGTCCCCTTTTTAACACGTTAAGGACCCAAAGACCGGTGGGGACGAGAAAGTTTTTGGCAGTAAGACGCAGCCTTTGCAGGGGCTTCAAATTGGGGGCTAATACATGGCCTTCACGAAACCCATAGCCTTCCTGATGCCGGCGGAAATCTCGGGCAAAATCTTGCATGTTAGATTTGCCTCTCATCTGCTGGTACGCAAAAACAACCTGCGGAATAGGATTAACGCCCTTCGCTTTCAGTTCGAGAATTTCCGTTTCACTCAATCCGGCATATTCAAAGGTATTTTGGCTGACAAACACTTTGGAACCTACGGCAAGCACGCCTTCAACACGCTCCCCTTCTTTGACGACAATTTGTTTTGAGGTAGGAATTTTGTATTTTTTCAAAGACCCGTCATCTTGCCGGACCGTAACCTGGCGCTTGTCTTGAACCATTTCGCCGATGATTTCCACCGTTCCCGAGAGATCAACTTTGACGGGCGCAATAAGATCGAGAATGAGCTGACGGATTTTTGTGGGTGTTTGCGACGGATCATGAGGATTGTAAGCATAACTGCGATTTTCCGGTCCTGGTGTCGTCTGATCACGACGATTACCTTCATAATCCGTGATTTCGACGACGCCGTTGCGCTCGATACCGGGCCGCTGTCCGAGTGTTTTAATCGGCTGCTCGATAAAACCCGGATGTTCCTTGGAAAATGGAATTTTTTCGCTCTTTAGGAGGATGGATAAAATGGCCGTTTCAAACATTTCTCTTAAATATAGAAAATTTAGGCGGTCCTTCCTGTAAGTGAGATAGGGAACAATGGAGGCAGCCAAAGGATCGTCGGTGAAATTGTCGGTCCGGGCGTTCATGACCTCATAAATCTTCAAGTATTCTTCGAGTTCCTCAAAAGAAGTGCTCGTCTGGATTTCTTCCAGGAGATTTTGCAGGGCCTTGCGGCGGGTCTCAGTGAGTTGGTCAATTGTGCGGTAACCCGAACGGCGCACCAAATCTGCTTCAATAAATTGCGTAAAGTAACTAAAAGATTGGCGGTAGGTGAAAAAAGTAAGCGGTGCGCCAATCCATTTAAGAATTGGAATCGAGCGGACGAAAAGAGCAATTTTTAATCTTAGGAAATTCAAATCGTGACGGATGGGAAAGCGGTAGCTTTGCTTGATTTCATAAAGGTAGTTGAACCCCCAACGAAGCGACATGAAAAATTCTGTGACACGGAGATGAAAACCTTGAGGCCGGTAGTTCTCATTCTTTAAAATAAACCGAAGCCCGCGATAATGGGCCAATAGGTAAGCGATTCGTTCCGCGCGCCCTTTGTCTCTTTGCCCATCCGTTAGGACGATGACTTCTTCGGAAAGGGTAACTTGATCATAAAGACGTTCGTAAGTGATAAAGCGTAAAAACTTATGGAGACTCGTTAAAAAGGAAAACTCTCGGGCGGAAAGAGCACCATGCCGCTTTTTTATGAGGGTGAGCCTTTTGCCGATGACCGTATCCAAATGTTTTAGAAGCGAGACGCCGATGGCAAAAACCGATAAAACCGGACTTACAAAAAACGTATCCATCCCCGCTAACAAAAACCCAAAAAATCCAGGAAGGATGCGTAGAATGACAGGCCAGGACATGGAAATTTCTCCGACAAATTCAACTATCGATCGAAAACCCTGATAAATCAGAAGAGGCCAAGGGGCGGGATCGAATCTTTCACTCTCCTCCGGCTTGGCAGAGGCTGCTTCCCGTGCATTGACTCGAAATGGAATACCGTCGATTTCAAGAAGATTCGAATGGGGTGTTGTTTCATAAACCTGATCTTTCGAAATAAGGCGAACGATTTTCTCTTGAGTTCCGCCATGGCCCGTGCTGTGAACGACCTTTACCTGATAGGAATCACTCCCAATTTTTATTTTTTTTCCAGCACTTGCGCTGTATTCGCGAAGCTTGCCTTCCGTGATGATTCGCCAGGCGGCCGTTGCGTCCCGATAATATTCATCTGGAAAATTGCGCCAATAGGCCCAAAGGGAGGGCGGAAAATCGACGCTGGCTTTTTGGTCGATGCCGTTTTGCTCCAGAAATGCGAGAAATTCAGGGTCGCTTTTTAAATTGGTAACAAGCGCCGGCGAGATACGAATCGCTACCTGACCGTCAGCCTCTCCTTCCTGTGCTGGTAAATGGTGAACTTGGAAGCCATCGACATAACTTTGGGCTGACTCAAGAATTTGAACCAACGTGCGATTTTCCATCCGCTGCCGTTCATTGGGGCTGGGAAGCAATTGGAGGGCTGTGTGGACCAGAGCCCCCACGGCATTCAACCTGGCAACTTGGTCTGCGGTCAGGTTCATCTGGATCCCAAAATCATCGGTTAGTTGCCACCCTTCTCCGCCAAGATGGACTAAGAGACTAGCCAAGGTCCTAACCGCCCCCGCCCGAAGAGGCGCCAGTCCGTGGACGCGTTGAACCAGTTTTAACAAATCGCTTTCCGTGCGATGCGTAGCATAAACGGGCAATAATGTGAGGTCTCTTGTTGATTCGGAATCCACGCTTTCAAGAAGTCCGCGGCCTTTATCGCCCAGGGAATTTTCAAAGAGTTCCGTGGCAAAAACACGTTGATTCCTATGACTGGCCAAAATCTGCGCGAGTTCCTCATCAGAGCGGACATCGTAAACGACAGCCGCTCCACCGCGCGTTTTGACCGTGTAAGTCCTTTCGGCGAGAGCGCCTGCTGCTTCAGGATTTTTTCTTCGGTCATCCTCACGGACGAGATGGCTCAGGACATGAAGAACGCCCCAGAATTTTTTCTTGTCCTGGTAAAGCTTTTCCGCCGTTTCGGGATCGAGATAACTCTTCAGCCAAAAACCATTTTTGGCTTCGGAGGGAGTTCCCGTAAAACCGTAACTTTTCCCGGTTTCAAAATTGTAGAAAGCGAGTGCGGCACGTATCAGGTCCATGACATCTTGTGGCTCGCGTCCCTCGCGCTGAGCGCGCTTGCCTTCCTGCCAGCGGGCATTCGTTAAAATTCGGAGGACTAGATTTCGCGTACTTCCTTCCAATTCAAAAGGGGCCAGGGCATCCGTTACCCATTGCGATTGCGGAATAAAGCGTTCGATCTGATCTTTTAAATCAAGGAGAAATTTGCCGGCGTAGGCCAGGATCTGGCCCGTAAAATGATTGAGGACTGGTTCTGCAAGACCTTCCAGGCGATCCTGAAGACTGGGAACATAAGAGGTACCGTTTTTGGCTAAAAAACCATCAATGACGGAGTAGTTTTCGGCAATCCAGGGTAGCCAACGCATGACTCGGATGTCACCGACGAGATCGACAATGCCTTTAGCTGGCCGATTGGGATGAAGCGCCAGTACTTTATAAATCTCAAGCGCACGATAAAAATCAAAATCGTAAATCGCAAGCCCTTTGGCCCGCGCCTTTTCAAAAGCAAGCATCGGCGTCGCAGCTTGGACGTATTCCCCAGTTTCGAGTCGCAGCGTGTAAGGCGCTCTCGGGTCCACTGTGTGCCGCTTGTAAAGGGCATCATTGGCTACCGCCAGCCAATAATTTTCGCCTTTCGGGAATCCAAGCGGCCAATGCCGATTTTGCCGCGCAATACGAGCCCAATTCGTTCGATGTAGATAAAGATTTGCGCGATGCCACCAGGATCTCATCGCCAGGTTTTCGCGCTGGATGATGTGATCAAAAACCGGCTGATTGGGAAAATTAACAGGTTCTGTTTTCAGGTAAATGAGCTCAAACAGATCGATAAAACGCTCCACATCTTCAGCGCCGGCATTTCCCTTAAAACCTTCCATGGCAAAAACGTAATTTTTAGCCTGCAAGCCCTCCGCATTCAAAATCTCCGATAACCGGTTTTGCCATTCGCTCCCGAAGGCAAGACGTGCTCGGGTGATAAGGTCGAAATAAAAATTTCTTTGTGCGCCGGGCTGCCGGATCACTGCCTTCAGTGAGTCAAGGTCGGCAATAAGTTGTTTTTTTTGTTCCGGCGTGGTGATTTCTCCTGCTTCGAGTAATCCATTTTGTTCAAAAACGGGGAGGACAGCGTTCAAGTTCCACTTCTGCGCGGCCTTGGCTTTAAGCTCCTCAACCATTGCATCTTCCGTTGCGCCAGCCGTTTCCGGAAGAAATCCGTGAACTTTAGCTGTGAGATTTCCGATCGAAAATTCACGAGCAGATTCTGCAGGATTCAGATGAATTAATTCTTTAAGTACAAGATCCAGCAAGGTAACGAGTTTTAATCGTTTCTCGGGCGTTTCAAAGGTTTCTCGGACCGGGATAAGCCGGTTCGTTTTAAGGAGCGGGATGAGTTCATCGAGGTTGCGGCCGGAGGTTAAGAGATCCTTTAATTCTTGCTGCCACGATTTTCCGGAACGGCCCATGGTCTGGCTGGCCCGCGAAAGAAGGATTTGGTGGCCGATACCCAGGGCTTCCCAGCGGGGATCCCCAAGAACGATGGCCTCGGTCGCTTCCAGATCCGACAGGCTTGGTTGATAAGTTTCCTGGTTTAAAACCAATTCGATCTGACTTGGGTGATTAAGAAAAAAACGCAGCCAATAAAAAACATCCTCGGACACATAAACATCCGTCGGTTTTCGAGGGTCAACCTTTGCCCCTGAAATCAAAAGGGCAAGCAGGGCCGCCTCTTTTTGTTTCAATCGTTCGTTTGGATCGTTTGCCATTCTTTCGGCTTTTAAAACGGGCGGCTCAAAGCTGTCCTGGATGCGGGATTGTTCGGTCAGGTGTGCGATAGCCTCGCGCCACCGATCGGGAACGACGCCGATTAAATATTCATTTTGGGTAAAGGCTGCGGGCTTAATTCGAAGTTTCATCTCATTTTGATCAAAAGAAAACCAATCCGGGAGCCGGGCGTCGGCTGCGGTTAGCAACTTTAGGATTCCGGCATAACCTGCTTCGCCAAAGAAAGCTACCCAAGCCGGCAAGCGGCTGGAAAACCATCCTTGATTCGGCAATGAAATATTAAGATTCCCGTTTTCATCCACGGTCGTTTCTGTTCCCGCCATCGAGAGAACGTCATGAGCGAAATTGAACATGAGAGGTTTTACCCAATGTTCTTGGAAAGCATATTGCTCCACGGATGTTCTATCCATACCCGTATAAGGACCCAGCAGGGTCAACTGTGATAATTCCTGAATGTCGGTTCGTTGTTCGGGGCGTAAATGGAGGCCCTCTTGAACGAGGAGAGTGCTTGTCTCGGGTGAAGGGATTTTTACGCGGTCCTGCGCACCCGGGATCACGGCATGAAGGATGATTTCCTCACCGGAAAGATTGCGAACTCTTTCGATAGCCGCAATCCCCGGGGGAAGACCTTGTGCCGTGTGTTGCTGTGCCAAACGAAACGAAAGTTTTTGAATAAAGATAGAAAAACCATCAGGGCGATCATCCTCAAGTGCCGCGAGTTCGGAGGCGGAAAGATAACCGCGATCGAAGAATTGCCCTTGCAGGCTGGCAAGATTTTGCGGCTGGCCCCAAAGCAATTCGCGCAAGTTTTGCGCACCGGCTTGATCCACAACCTTACTCAATAAAATATCGTCCCGTACGGCGTGCATGGCAAACGCGGGAAGATTTTCGATCACGACCCGGAGCTGCGATTTTTCTTCCGGTAAAAGGTTAACCGCATTGTCGAATCGTTCCAGGACACCGCGCAAATCAACAAGGGACTGTAAAAAATTTTCGGCATTTTGAAGAAGTGACGAATGGGCCAATTGTTGGGAGAGCCGGAGGGCATTTTCCACGTGTCTCAAAAGAACTTTTTTGGGGAGATTAAGGAAAACATCGTAGCGCATGGTTTCTTCCATTTGCCGTTTAGATGGCAGGGCAAGCTGCCGGCCGCGGCCGGAAGGGTCCAAAAAGGTTCTTCGCAGTGCCGGTTTTTGCAAGAAAGCAGCCGCCAGATAAAGCCCTTCAGCCGTGGTCACGAGGTTCAGGGTATCGCCCGCAGAAATTCCTTCATCGACAACCTGTTGGATGAATTTTGCCGCAATCGAAACGCCGGCCGGTCTCAGATTCGGCGAAGCCACATAATCGGATTCGGAGAGGTCGAGGGCCGGTGTAAGATGCATTCCCAGCCTCAGTTCATCCAAAAATTGCTGATGACGAAGGGGGCCCGTCTGTCTTGCGAAGTGGATGCGTTCAATCACCTCGCGCTCAGGAACACCGTATCGGTGAGTGTTGCGCAAATTATCGTGAATCCGAAATACCTGCGGGATGGGTTCCATGTTTTTGCCCTGGAGGCCATTTTGATAAATAACTTCCTCATCGACGAATGTTCTCTCGGTTCCCTGCTCTGCTTTAGTATGGAGGCTGTCGAGAATGATCTCTGCGTTTCCTTCACGGCCTAAAGAAGGGGCCCATAGGTTGACCGTGGCCACTCCTCCATCGGGGGTGGGAATTTGCAAAGTGCGAAAGAGGGTTCCGTTAAGCCAAACCTGGATCTTATTGGGATATCCACGGCCGGTGAACTGCTTGACGATGCGGACGAAACGGGCGCGTCCTTCGCTGCCACGAAAATACTTATCTAAAAATTGCCGGAACTGACCACGCTCCACTTCCCCAACGAGCTGCTCTTCCAACTCTTGCCAGTTGCCTGAGGCATCTAATCTTTTGATGAATTCCTGCCGGCCGTTACTACTGTCCCAAACAGCGGCGATTTGCCTTTCAAGTTCACCGCGAACAAAACTGTCTCTTGTAACGTAGAAATTCCATAGGGCGATGCGCAGGTAACGGTAAAACCCTGTAAGGGCGAATGACAAACCCGTGAATGTAAGGACCCCATAAACGATGTAACTGGCCAAACCAGAAGGTATGCTGCCTGACAAGTAAAGAACGGGCTCAGCCATAAAAGCCATCAGACCGGCAGCCATCAGCCAAAAGGATCCGAAGAAGATTTTGTTGCTTGCAAAACTTTTCGCCTTTTTATAAAAATAAGATCCAAGCTCTATGAAACCCTGACGCGCCTCCGCCCGAATGATCTTAACGGAAGATGCGGCTGCCACCTGCGGCATTTCATTTGAAGGGATGGTCATGACTTCAAGCGCATCCCCTTTTACCGATACGCCTAACCCATTAAACAATGCGCGGCGGCTGAAAACATTTTTTACCTCGTTGGCAATGCGGGGGCCATCCCACCCTCGGCGTTTTAAAACAGGTTGCGCACCGTTCATAATTCCAGCAATGAGAGGACGCCTGACATAATCAAAGTCCACACCTAAGAGACGCAAAAGTTCATGCTGTGGGCTGAACGCAGATTGTAAAAGCAAAAGGGGAAGAAATTTACCCAAGTGGCCCATCATGACTTTTTCATAAAGATTCCCTTCCAAAGACTGCGTCATGCGGGGGGTCACAACGATATAGGGTATTTGTTTACTGCGAAGAAGGTTTGTCAATCCATTCGTATGGAATCCGCCCGTGATTAAGGCGATGGTTTGCTCTTTATCTTCCTTGGGAGAAAAATGAAGCGTTTTTTCAAGGAAAACGGCATCGCGTTTTTCCGAAAGCGAATAAAAATGTTCGGCCAGCCGCATTTCAGGGTACGGAAGAAACGAAATCTGCAAAGATTTTTTGAAAAGACCGTTACCTATGTCATCTTTGCGTTTTTGATAAATCTTAAATTCAGCGCGGGTCAGTTCCAGTGCAAGCAATTTTTCAAGAAGGGAAAGATCACGTCCAAGCGAGAGGGTTTGCTTTTCGCGGTCATTCCGGATCATCACCTTTTCAAGATCAATTTCAATCCGGCTAAGCTCTTGGAACAGCAACGTTGAGTCAATTTCATCCTTGAGAACATGAATGGCGGCAAGCTTCGAAAATTGAGGATAGTCCAATAAGGAGAATTGCTTATCCGTTCGGATTTTTTTGTAAAGCTGTTCGAGAAATTCTCGGAAGGAAGTAACTTTACCGGGAGAGTCGGAAGCGATCGACTTTAATCCCCCCACAAAGAAATCCCTTTCCGCGTCATTCTTTAAATGCTGGGAAACGAACTGGATAACCTGTTGCAGCTGGGCCCGCGCAAGTTCGGGTTTGAGGTCCGATTCCATTTCACTTGCTTTCATCACGCGGGATAGGCTGGGCCAGTCAAATTGATTTTTGGCCTCTGCCAGATCTAAAGCAAGATGCGCCTTCACCCATCCCGCTAAATCCTTGAAATAGACGGTCGCACCGGCGGCCTTCTGCCAGCGATGCTTAGCCCTGACGTACTTCAATAAGTCCGGGTTTAAAAAACGCGTCTCTAACTTTTCTAGGTTTCCCCGATAGGCGGCGAGCGTTTTTTCCAGTTCCGGCTTTTTAGTTTTAATCTGCCGAAAGATGCGGAAGCTCTCAGCGTAAAGGGCCTCGTCATCAATCCCGTAAAGGGGCACGCCCCGATTTTTCTCGTCGAAAGAAAATATTTCGGCGCCCGTCAATTCGCCGTTAGAGGCAAGGTAATCAATCATGCCCCGGTTGGCATCCTTCAAAGAAAAGAGATCAAAGGCCTGTGGGTCCAGACGTTCGAATGCCGCCTCGACAGCGACCACCGACAGCTTCCTTTGGCGCGAAACGGTTTCGAGGATCAACGCGATGTTTTTCTGGGCTTCGGGCTGGGCGTGGGCATCCTGGATATGAACGATAAAAGGAGAATTCTTTTGGACGCCAGGTTCAGGCTCATAGCTCTCGACGATCGTGCCTAGAGATTTAGGTAGGGCAATGGAGCTAAGGGCACTTTGTAACGAATAACTCCCCTTAAGATTAAAGGCGGGTAAAGCGGGTGCGGACCAAAGGACTGAATCTATAGAAAAAACGATTATTAAGAGCAGGGAAAGGAACCGGAGAAAGGGAGAAAAACGGGTTTGTTGAGAGGTTGGGAAAGGAATTTTAAAGGAAAAGAAGGTGAAATTAAAAGATTGAAGAAAGCGGAAAATTAAAATCAAAATTGGCTTTCTCAATCCTGAAAATAAATTCACAAAGTTATACCTTTTCACGGAGAGGATTTTTTGGAATTGCAGTCGGCAGACTGCTTTGTGAAGCTTGGACGAAAATAACACAGCCTTTTGGGGGTGTCAATACTAAGTAAAGACTAAGTAAACCTTTTTAGTATTTGCTATTCAAAGGGTGATTACTGCGACATCTATTCGAAGGTTTGATTGAGTGAGGATGATAGAAGAAATTATAGAAAGAAGAAAACTTGGGCGGTAGAGGGATCGAACCTCTGACCCCACGCATGTGAAGCGTGTGCTCTAACCAGCTGAGCTAACCGCCCGCGAACTACGCCCGCCCCGTATACTCCCCAGTATCAGTATTGACCTTAATATCCGTTCCTTCGTCAATAAAGATAGGGACGTAAACCTTGAGTCCGGTCTCACAGATAGCTGGTTTCATGTTATTGGAGACCGAATCGCCCTTTACCCAGGGTGGGGCCTCCGTGATTTTCAGCACAACCGTTTTAGGGAGCTCAGGGACAAGGGGCTTTCCATCGTGAAAGTCAATTTTTAACTCCATGTTATCTTTCAAATAGAACTTTCCATCCCCCATCATTTCCTCGCTGAGGGCAAAATTTTGATAAGTCTCCATGTCCATAAAATGATAGCCCTCGTGATCCTTATATAAAAATTGGCAGGGGCGCGGATCAAGAATGGCGCGGTCTATGGGATCGTCCGAGGAAAACTTATTACTAATGATTTTTCCCGTCTTCAAACTTTTCATCGTAGCTTGCACAAAACCACGTTTGTTGCCGGGCGTGTAATGACGGAATTCCGTCACAAGATATAACTCGTTTTGGAAAACAATGGTGGAACCCTTACGGATATCGTTGGCCTTCATAGTAATGAAACCTCCTGAGGAAAAGAGTAGGAATTATACCACGTCTGGCCGGATTTGAATAATGGAGAGCATGCGTTCGAGGGTTCCCTTTTCACGGCGAGCGGAAAAAAAATCGCGGGCGTTACAACTCGTACAAAAACCGGTATCAAATACTTGGGCTTCGTCGATCCCTTCTTGACTTAGTCCGAAAGATACCGCCGCGATCAAATCCATTTTGCCTTGCGTTTCACCCGCTTGCGGAGAGATAAAAAATTGAGGAAAAAATTCAGAGAATTCATCGCCGACGAGATAACAGCAAGGGCGAATGGCCGGACCAAATGCGACTTTGATGGATTGTGCTTCAGAGCCAAAATTTTGACGCATCGCCTGAACCATTTTTGGGATGATTCCCTGATAAATCCCCCGCCAACCGGCATGAGCAATGCCAGCCGCTTTTCTTTCTTCGTCCCAGAAAAATACAGGAACACAATCCGCGGTACGGATGCCCAGCGTGATGCCGGGCGTTTTCGTGAGCATGCCGTCCGCCTGGCAATCGGGGCTGGGACGCTGATTGGCTTTTATGAGGACAAGATTTGCGCTGTGGACTTGCTTGAGCTGGACAAGACTATCGACGGACACGCCGGCATCTTTTAAGAATTCGCTCCGCCGGTCCTCCGTGTAGTCGCGACCGGAAAAAGAAGCGAGGACCGAAGGGCCGAAAAAACCGATCGAATAAACGCCAGACGTTTTGTCGCCTTTAATCATTCAGTTGGGGTGGGCGGGGTCTTTCGTTCCGCAGGAGTTTCTTCAAAAAATTTTTCGGAGGAGAGAAGTTTTTCGCCTTGCTGCATGGCCGGATCACTGTGGAAGCGTTTGCGGATAATGCCATCATTTAAATAGTTATTAATCGCAACTAAAATCATTCCCTGGTCCAGCGCGAGATATTTTCGCGCCACAAGACCGGTGGAGACAGTCACCGCATCATAAAATCCGTATTCGCCGTAAACTTCATAGTTTTCAATTAACTTACGCAGATTCTGGATGGCTTCTTCGGGAGCAAACTCAAGCGCTAACACGGTGGCATGCGGCGTCACGACACCAGCCTTATAACCTTTCGAACCAAACGGCTTCGCCCCAAATTCGGAATAGCCGCCCTCGGGGACGGAGGAAGGGCTCATTCCCCAAACCGGCTGCTTGAGTTCGTCCAGCGCATAATGGATCTGACCTAACACATGAATCTTGTCATTTAACCCCAGACCTTCCGGCGCCAGCTCCTTTTCTTTGATGATGAGCGTGGGCATGAGGGCCTCAAACGCGGAACCGCCCCAACTGGGTACATACTTCAACCCTTTCCATTCGTAATAACCGCCAAAATATTTATGGCCAAGCGTGGTGCGTTCCACGCGATTTTTCGGCTCCTGTTCCTGCCAAGAATATTCCGAAGGAAATGTGCGGACAAGGCCTTCGAACCAGTGCTCTTCCGGCACATCTCCCCGTGCAATCGCAAGATAACTCGTGGCACGCGGTTCCGTATAAAAAGAACCATAATGATAGTCAGAATAAACTTCTAGGTGATCGTAATAGCCGTGCCACATCTGACGCTCAACCGGATCATAAAAAAATTTGAAATTTCCCCGGTTGATCATTTTATCGGCTTGCACCCCTAGCTCTTCCGGGAAAGCGTTTTTGACCACGTAGAGGCCCGCAACCAGCCAACCGCTGTCCACGAGCGAGACAAAGTAACTCGTGCGTTCGAGGGTTGTCGTATCGTAATAATTATAGGGGAAGCCACTCGTGTGGTGCTCCAGGCTTTCCACCGTGTTCATCGTGAGCTGGATCCGGCGAATAGCTTCTTCCTTGGTAAGAAATCCTAAGTCGTAGGCGGAGACGAGGCACATGAAATAAACACCGATATTCGTAACGTTCGTATAATCCCCCACCCACGTGCCGTCGCCTAAAGCCTCAGTTTTTCCCAGCTGAATGGTGTCCAGCGGTAAACCGTGCTCTTTGTCGACGATTTCATCAAAAAAACGCCAGGTATCCTTGGCGATTTCACGAATAAATACCTTGTCATCTTCCGGAAATTCTTTTTTGACCACCAACTCTTTCGGGAAACCACCGAGACGACTGATTAAGAATTTGGCGAAATCCAGACCTTCAATTTTAGTAGGTGTTTTTTCTTTTTTTCTGGGAGGAAAATCAACTGCAGTGGGGCCAGGATTTCCGGTCTTTACAAATCGCACATTGTCCAAGTAGAAAACACCCTTCTTTTTTGAAACGTGCCGGTCCTGCAGGACAATGACGAATTCATCCAAATTTTTACGGGCGATGGCGGGATTCTCCCACGCCTTTGGATTGGCAAAATCAATGACCCCCGTCATCTTATTGAGTGGAACACTGATTTTTTGCCACTCGCCTGTCACGGGAACTTCAAAAGAACCTTTGATTTTTTCGATCCGCTGCTCATCTTTGTATTTTTTGACTTCAATCCGGAGCTTGTCCGTAAACCCGGCTTTCTCGTCTCCCTTGATTTCAAATTCCAGGTGGTCATAAGGCTCGGCATCGAAATTTCGAAGTTTTGTCCAAAATCCATTTTGAGCCGGCAATGGAGAATCAACGCTGTAAGTTAGTTTTAAAGCTTTGGTGGGTTTTCCGTTCATGCCTGCCATATCGATCACTTCCGGTTCGGCATAAGCATTCATTTCATCGTCCGGATTGAGATTCCATGCGCCACTCTCACCTTCCAGATCATTTTTGAGTTCACCTGATTCAAAATCTGCCACAAGGACGGAATCGGGAGGAGCGGGTTTTGCCGCTTCTGAGCTGGACACCTCGGCCGCAAAAAGCAGCGAGGACGTTAAACTAAAAATGAAACCGAATAAAATCAAATGATTGATTCGCATTACGACCTTTGACGTTTGCGGGATAGCTTTATTCAGGGCCTAAACGGAGGGGTATTATAGATAACGTTTTAGAGTTTTCCAAGTAGAAGGTCCGACCACTCCGTCAACCTTCAGGCGCTTGGCGCTCTGAAATCTCTCGACCGCCCGGATGGTCCCGGGCCCAAATTGCCCATCGGAAGGACCAGGATTAAACCCCGCGCGTCTCAAAGCGATTTGGATTTTTTTCGCTTCATATCTTGACCATAACTTACGATTTTGGCGGATTTTAAAAAAAGACGTTCCGAATTGGTAATCGATCAATGTCCGCAAATCCTTCCACAACCGGTGGCTACCCAGCATGGAGACAAACACCTCGCGGGTAGAAAAATGTATCCGGCCCACGAAGCAGTGCCTTGCGTTGATCGTATACCCGGTCTTTCCGATGACTTGTTCGTGGGCGCGCCATAAGAGTTTATTGTGATTCTTAAGGAAGATTTTTCTTCCTCTGAGACTCCGAATAACTCGTGTACGAGTCTTAAAAGTGTCGAGTAAAAAGGAGTGGCGCTCTGCCTCACGCATAATGAGGGCCATATCATAGGCAGTCGAATATTGATTGCGTGCGGGAAGTCCGCTGGCGTTGACAAAGTGAGACCGTCGGCAGCCGAGGGACTGAGCCTTTCGATTCATATGACGGGCGAAATCATTTCTCGATCCGGCTGAAAGATGGGCCAATGTTTCGGCGGCATCGTTGGCAGAGTTGATCAGCATCGCACGGACTAAATCACGAACGGCGTAACGTTCCCCTGCTCTTAGATAAATTTTCGAAGGCTCGATGGATTCGGCAAATCCAGGAATGGTGACGACTTTATCAAGAGGTAAGAGATCCAAAACAACCAATGCGCTGAGGACTTTCGTCGTGCTGGCCGGTGCACGTTTTAAATGTGGGGTTTTTGCAAAAATGATGCGGTTGGTGGTGGCATCCAATAAAACAGCGGAAGATGCGGTAATAGAAAGCGGCGTCGAATAGGCATATGCGGAATCGACGGGGGCAACGACCAAACCAAACAGCGTAAGAATTAAGAACCAAGAAGCCAATTTTTTCATCGTTATCATGGGTTTTATTATCGGCCTAATCGCGGCAATGCTTTACAGACCGCCTAGGCGTAGATTTGGTAGCGGATGTCTGGGAAAATGTTATCAACCTTTTCGATTTTCTCCAACGAGACGGGGTCCACTTTCCCGGCCATCAGTTCATCATAGAAACGCAAAAACCGGAGCAAATGATCGCGTGTTCGTTGAACCGCGTAAGACACCATTGTACCCGTTTTCATAATGAAGGCCCAGTCGCTGGCCTCCGCCAAGAGTAATTCTCTGGCTGCCTGATTGAGCGCTCGTCGTTCCAATTCGTTCGGCGATTGAAATTGCCTTGCGAGCTGCTGCATCCGTTCTGATGCCGCATGCAGGTGACGATAAATCCAGTCGTTGGACCCTTCAAGCCACACTTCGGCATAACCCCGGTATCCCCAACTCGAATAAGAGGGTTGGGAGGGCTGATGATCCGGGATCGCAGAAAGATACCCCGGCGCCGTTACCAGGTCAAGGGATTCCGAATCCCTCACGATTTTTTGAATGAGTCCTTCAAGAAAATCCGGGCCTTCAAACCACCAGTGCCCAAAAAGTTCGGCGTCATAAGGCGCGACAATGACAGGCCGCCGGCCCAAATGGTTAAATAGATACTCGACTTGTTTCTCCCGATTAAACATGAAATTGCCGGCGTCCTCAAAAGCTCTTTGTTTTGCCGCTTGCGGGTCATAAATTTCTTTGCGATCTGTCTTACCGGTAATCCGGTAATACTTAATACCTGTATTGATCCGAAATCCATCTGGATGAATATAGGGTTTGATGTAGGAGTAATCGAGGTCAAACCCAATATCGCGATAATACTCGCGGTAGCGGACGTTGCCCGGATAGCCTTCTTCCGCGCTCCAAACCTGTTTAGAGGAGTCAATATCGCGGCCGAAGGCGTAAGCGCCAGCCGGCGTTTGCAGGGGCGCAAACACACCGTACTTGGGGCGCGGCTCTGCATGGAGGATTCCGTGTGCATCGAGAAAAAAATAATCAATACCGTTTTCTTTTAAGATTTTATCGTAACCGGGATAATAACCGCATTCCGGAAGCCAAATCCCCCGCGGTCTGCGGCCAAAAGTTTTTTCATAATGATCCGCGGCAACGGCGACTTGCGCACGGACAGAGGCGGGTACGGGAAGCATCAACGGGAGAAACCCATGCGTCGCGGCGCAGGTAAGAATTTCCAGTAATCCCGCATCTTGAAATTTCTTAAAGGCCCGCAGAAGATTTCTTCCATACCGGTCTTGAAAAATATGCCGGGATTGTTGAAAACGGTCACGATACATGACGGCCAGCCGCTGAAAAGAAGGTTCGTGTTTTGTCCGATCAATTTCTTTTTCTGCGAGCTCAATCAGCCGGTTGAGATGGCGCGCGTAACGTTCCTGGAGAAGCGGATCGCCCAACATCGTGGCAAGCGTCGGTGTGATCGACATCGTCATCTTGAAGGTAATCCCGGAGGCCATCAGCCGGTCGTAGAGGCCGATCAAGGGAATGTAAGTATCGGTAATCGCTTCATAAAACCAACGCTCTTCAAGAAATTCCTCATGCTGGGGATGGCGCACAAAAGGAAGATGGGCGTGCAAAACGATTAACAGGTATCCTTTTTTCATGGGGGTGTGCACAAGAAGAAAGTCAGGGTTTCTTGACGCGGGAAGAAAGTTCTGAACCATGACGGGTGTGGCCGCCACCGGACAAGCGATAAATCTCGTCAAACTGGCTCGTGTCCCATGCGGGAGCAATCACATCAGAGGGCCGGTCCCTGGGGGTTTGGATGCGGTTGCTGCGAACGATGGAATGAAATTGGCCCCGCGGATCGAGCAAACCAAGTTCGAACTCAAAAGTCGCACCGGGCAGGTTGAGATGGACGTACCAGTTTTTTGCTTCAAGATCCACATCAAGGTCAAAATTTCCGTTCTGTTTGAGATTATGGATTCGCAAAACTGAGCGCAAATTGGGCTCTTGCTGCCTTTTTGACACTATCCATTTCCAGGACTTCTCACTAAAATCCCAATAACTGTAGGCCCAGTAGGGATCGCGAACGAGAAGGGTCAGTTTCGTCTGATTATAAGAAAAAGGGAGTTCGTTGTGGATTGCTTGCGATTGAACCGGTGCCCGGAAAGATTGTATCGATTTTTTTCGTCGTGCGGAAAGAGGTGCGCGTTTGCGTTTCGTCTGTTTGCTTTTTGTCTTGCGGCGCGCGAGCTTTCTTACAGTTTTCTTTTTCATGAGATCGAGCATGCCTTTTATAAGACCTTTACTACGGCATTTCTCGTACTGCATTATAAGCAGGCATCACTTCCCATACAACGCTTTTTTAAGTATAATGCCGCGCGCTATAAGAACTTACACATCTTTATCATTCTCGATCACCCTCATGGTGGGCGTAGCTCAGCTGGTTAGAGCACAAGGTTGTGGACCTTGGGGTCGCGGGTTCGATCCCCGTCGCCCACCCCAGTTGTTACCTGCCCGCGAACCGGGGCACAGCCGGTTCCACAGGCAGTTTCGGATTCAGGCACGATGCGAGCGGCATCAATGTGAGATGCCGCTCCTTCTTTTCCATTTTTGGATAGTTTGATTTTCTTCGATTTGTTTAATGATTTACCGTATTGCACTGCGAGTTCCTGAAGACATTCATTCCAGGTTTCAGCGTTTGCTCCTCCGACAAATGGTCTTCCAAACAACCCCACATCCAGCCGCCCAATCCCCTTTTTCTTATCTATAATATGACACACAACGTAATTGATGAATCTAGGCAAAAGCATTTTTATTCTATCGAGC
>ORMF010777133.1_pt1 | contig 18477 bp, 17 predicted proteins | sample 1779871 | NCBI WGS metagenome assembly ORMF01 (sample SAMEA104232316, study PRJEB22302) | groundwater metagenome | biome: forest; feature: aquifer; material: groundwater | place: USA | collected 2011-08-07 | depth 5.4 m | reverse complement strand
CGGGAGAAGACCTTGGGACCGGAGCATCCCAGCGTGGCTACAAGCCTCAACAACCTGGCAGAACTCTACCGAGCTCAGGGTAAGTACGCTGAGGCGGAGCCACTCCAGAAGCGCTCGTTGGCGATCTATGAGAAGGCCTTGGGGCCGGAGCATCCCGAAGTAGCTACAAGCCTCTCCAACCTGGCCGTGCTCTACCGAACCCAAGGTAAGTACGCCGAGGCGGAGCCTCTCTACAAGCGATCGTTGGCGATCTATGAGAAGGCCTTGGGGCCGGAGCATCCCGACGTAGCTACAAGCCTCAACAACATAGCGCTGCTCTACGACGCCCAGGGTAAGTACGCCGAGGCAGAGCCGCTCTACAAGCGCTCGTTGGCGATCAGGGAAAACGTCCTGGGGCCAGAGCATCCCGACATAGCCACCACATTAGAGAACTATGCCGAATTGCTCCGAAAGACGAACCGGCAGACCGAGGCGACAGAAATGCAAGCGCGCGCCAAGGAAATCCGAGCGAAGCGCCGCTGAAGATAACTCTTGCCCGGCGAACATTGAAAATGGCAAAGTCAGTCGGAACTCCTAAGGATGGAAGACTTAAAACCGTTTTGTGACCCTTCGCGGTGCGCTTGCCGAACCACGCGGAGAAAACCCAACAGCACTCACCCTTCGATAGGGTGAACGGAACTCTTAACGAGGAGCAGCGGAATGAAGATAAAACTATTACTGGTCGTGGCACTCACCTGGTTCTTAAGCACCGGCGCCGCCGCGCCGGTACGGATGACGCCGGTCAAGATCGCCGACGGGATATATATGTTCCAGCACTCCCAGGGATCGGGGAACTCCACCGTCGTGATCACGAACGACGGCGTGTTGGTTCTCGATTTCCACATCGACAACGCCGATCAAACGCTGGCCGGTATCCGCAAGCTCACCGACAAGAAAGTCAAGTATTTGATTTCCTCCCATAGCGCCGGCGACCACGCCTCCGGTGCCTGGCACTTCCGCGAAGACAAGCCAATCTATATCGCGACCAAGAATCAAATCCACGATCTGCGCATGCAGGAGCTGAAAGAATTCAACGAGCGAAAAAATTCCAACGACCCGCGCTACGCGGGATTTAAAGGAAGAGAGTTGATTCCTCCCGATATCGGTTTCGACGGCGCCATGACGCTCTACTTTGGCGGTCTCACCTTTCAGATGACCGCCGAGGGCCGCGGCCATAGCACCGGCGATCTCACGGTCTATATCCCGCAAAAGCGCGTCATGCTCATGGGCGATCTGTTAGACACCGAGATTCATCCGGGACAAGGCGAATCGGCGGGGGTTTTTTTCTCGAACGTCAAGGGATGGCTGCAAATCCTCGATAACATCACGGCCAGGAATCTACCCGTGGACACCTACGTGCCCGGGCACGGCCCCGCCCACATCGGCCGAGGCGTCAAAGACCTCGAAGAGCAGAAACGCTACTTCGTGGTCATGCGCGACGAGGTCGCCAAGTTGGTTGCGGCGGGCAAAAGCCTTGAGCAAATCGAAAAGGAATTTAAGATCCCGCAAGAATTCGCGCATTACACCAGGCCCGAGCGGCTCAAGTCCTTTTATAAACTGTTTTATAACCAGCTGATGGAAACCGGCTACTAGCAGGTTGGTGAAAGAAGGTTCGGAATGCTTCGAGAGCCTCAGCATGAACGGAGAACCCCCAATGATATCAACCCCCCTCCGTTCGTTCCTTCGTCAAGCTCAGGACGGGCTCTGAGCACCGTCGAAGGACTCCGATGGGGTTTTTCAGCAACCTGCTAGCCAAGCGGCTGCATTTACAGGAGGGAACTCATGAAACTATCGATCACCGTTTTCGTCGTTACCGTCGGGTTGCTTTCAACCGCATGGGCGCAAACCGGCAAGCCGATGTCGCTCGCCCAATTGGCCGCCTATAACAAGCCCGACCGTGAAAAGATTTTGTACGCGGGGGCCAAGGCGGAGGGGAAAATCACCTGGTACACCTCCCTCGCCGGCGACTCCTACAAGAAACTCGGCGCGGCCTTCGAAGCCAGATACCCCGGCGTCGCGGTCGAAACTTATCGCGCCACGCGCCAGGACATGAGTGCGCGCATCCTGGCGGAAACCCAAGCGCAGCGTTATATCGTCGACACCATCGAAAGCACGATTCCGCTGCTGAAGCTCCTAAAGGAGTCTCAACTCCTGGTGCCCTATACCTTTCCGACGCAAGCGAAGTTTCCGGACCATGTCAAAGAAAAAGCCCCCAAGGGTTTGGTTTTCTGGGCCATCGACCGCGAATCGCATATTGGTCTCGCGTACAACAAGAACGTGATTCCGCCGGCTCTGGTGCCGAAGAATTATGAGGGGCTCTTGCGGCCCGAGCTGAAAGACAAGATCGCCTTCGCCGGCAGCGATACCGGCGTCACCGTCGTCGGTGCCCTGCTCAAGTTCAAAGGCGAGGAGTTCGTCAAAAAACTTAAGACGCTCAATCCGGCCATTCATAATGTCTCGGGGCGCGCCTTGCTCGACATGGTGATCTCCGGCGAGGTCGGGGTCTCCCCCAGCACGTTCCGTAATCACGTCGAAGTCTCGCTCAAAGTCGGCGCGCCGATCGAATGGATTCCGATGGACGTGGTGCCTTCCAACTCCGGTTCCACGGCGGTTTCGGTAAAAGCGCCGCATCCCCACGCCGCGCTGCTGATGGCCGACTTCATCCTTGGGCCCGGCGGGCAGAAAGTGCTCGAAGAGTACGAGTACGGCAGCCCGATCAAAGAGTACGGTTTTAAACGTTGGTACCCTGAACAGGGTCTGAGCGCCGAACAGATCGACAAGCTCGAAGAGCGCTGGCGCAGCACGCTGCGCGACATGACCAGGCGATCTTCCTTTTAGATGGTAACCACGGAGTTGTTAGACGGGACCAGTTTAAGAAGAGGTATCGCGCCACTCACGAGCAAAACAAATCCGAAATCCGAATATCGAAATCCGAAACAAACCGAAAGGCAAATAACATCTCAAATCGAGAAAATCCAAAACACGAAATCTGAAGGAGGCTTGTTTGGATTTTTACCTGTTTTGATCATTCGGATTTGTTTCGAATTTCGGATTTCGTGCTTGGCATTTTAATTTTTTTTGCGAGAGGTAAAATCCTTTCCTCTTGTGTAAAGTGAAAATTTTAACGAGGTCATCATGCATACAGGCTCTTACGTCGACGGCAAGTGGTTTCATCCGAAATCCAGCCGGCTGGTGCGCAACTTGAATCCCGCCGATCCCGACGAGGTGATCGCTGAATTTCCCGCCGCCACGGCGGACGATGTCAACCATGCCATCGACGCCGCTCAAGCTGCATTCAGAAGCTGGAAGAAAACCCCCGGGCCCGAGCGGGGGCGCGTCCTTTGGCGCGCCGCGGACATCGCCCGGCAGCGCGCCGACGAGATCGCACGCACGCTCACCCGCGAAGAAGGAAAGGTCTTGAAGGAAGCCAAGGGCGAAGTGATGAAAGGCATCTCGCTGCTCGAATATTACGCCGGCGAGGGCTTTCGCATGCACGGCAAGACTCTGCCCTCGGAAGCGCGCGACACCTTCACGTACACGATCCGCCGCCCCCTCGGCGTCGTCGGACTGATCGCGCCGTGGAACTTCCCCTGGGCGATTCCGGTGTGGAAATCGGCGCCGGCGCTGGCCGCGGGCAACTGCGTGATCTTCAAGCCGGCGGAATTGACTCCGGCAACATCGACGCTGCTTACGGAAATTTACGAACAAGCCGGTTTGCCTCCCGGTGTTTTCAATATGCTCGTCGGCTCGGGCTCCGTTGTCGGCGAAGCGATCGTCCATTCGCCGGTGCTGCGGGCGATTTCCTTTACCGGCTCCAACGAGATCGGTGGCGCGCTCTACGTCAAGGCGGCCCAGCGCGGCGCCAAGGTCACCTGCGAGATGGGCGGGAAGAACGCCGTGATCGTCATGGCTGACGCCGATCTCGACAAGGCCGCGGTCGCCATTCATGGCGGTGCCTTCGGCTCCACCGGCCAACGCTGCACCGCAACTTCGCGAGTGATCGCCCACCCATCGGCTAAAGACGCGCTGCTGGAACGACTGGTGGACGCTGCCAAAAGAATCAAGATCGGCTCCGGCTTGGATGAAACCGTCGATATGGGTCCCGCGGTGGACGATAAACAATGGAAGACCGACCTCGATTATATCAAGATCGGCCAGCAGGAAGGCGCCCGCTTAATTCTCGGCGGCAAGCAGCCGGAGCATCTCGGCAAAGGCTACTTCGTCGAGCCGACGATCTTCGATAACGTGACACCGACCATGCGCATCTTCAAGGAAGAAATCTTCGGACCGGTGCTCGCCGTCTCTACGGCGAAGGACCTGAACGAAGCTCTCACGTACGCCAACGGTGTCGAGTACGGGCTCACGACCTCCATCTTCACGGAAAATATCGACACGATCATGAACTTCGTCGAAGAAGTGGAAACCGGCATGGTGCACGTCAACGAGCCGACCATCGGCGGCGAGGCGCAGTTGCCTTTCGGCGGCAGCAAGGCGACCGGCGTCGGCGAACGGGAGATGGCCGAAGAGGGATTAAATTTTTTTACTGAACTAAAAACCGTCTTCATCAACTACTCGGGCAAAGCCGAACGGCTGATGATTCGCTAACGCGCCTGGCGGCGCGCCGTTCAAGGTTCAACGGTTCAAAGTTCAACGTCAGAGGCCGAGCCTTGTAATTTGAACAGATTTCTAATCAACCGGCGGTGTGCCATGACACTGGCGTTGGATGGAGCTGCGCTAATCGACACCCGGACTCCTCACTCAGGCGGCTCGAACATTAACTCGTCCGATTACCAATTCTTCTTCCTGAGGAACTATTTGCCCGTCATCTTTCAACCCCTGAATGTGACATTCGATTGCGTCTCGCGCACTACTCATGGCCTCGTCGATAGTTTCACCCTGACTAAAACAGCCAGGCAAGGACGGGACTTCAACCCAGTAACCGCCTTCCTCCGCGTTATGAACGATCACCGTGTATTGCATGTCACTTCCTCCTTAGAGAAGGTCCAAGAACTGGTCATCCGTCAAACCCGCTTTACGAACTGCCGCTTTGAGTAGCCCGATTTTCAATTCGCGGTGGTTCGGGATCGTGATCAATTGTCCGTTTGGCATATTGATATTTACATGATCGCCTTTGCCGTCCCGGCGGACTCCGCCGGCCTTAACAAAAGCTTTAATCGCTTCATCTCCAGATACTCCTCTTAATTGCCGACCCGCCATCTCCGCTCGCCTCTCACTACCCGGCTGTTTGCTCATGATAAAATACTACGCCGATTCTTCATTCGCCAGTCGAAGATCTGAGCGGCGAACCTGCTTCACGACGACGTTATCCAGGTAAACACAAAAGCCCCGCAGGTCGGTTTAGGACGTGGCAGGCGATACCACCATTTGAAAGACGAGGACGACGCGGCATTTAAACATTGCATCTATCGCTTGGCAGGCTTACTCGTCAAGAAAACACTCCCGACCCCTTTTCTGCGTCCCCGACATTGAACTTTGAACCCTTGAACCTTGAACGAATCTATTTCTCGATCGGCGCGGCGCCCTGCCAGTGGCCGACGTCGACGACGATGCCCTCCGGGCCGACGAACTTGTCCTCATAATAAGCAGTGCCGAGATTGATCGCCCCGGCTTTCTTGGCGCCGGCGGCTTCCATCATGCGAAACTGCTCTTGATCGTTCTCCGCGGTGAAGCCGATATGGTCGATGCCCGGCTGTCTCGTCGGTGCGCCGTCCGTCGTGCCGGCCCGCAGCGGCAGGACGGTGATGTTGACCGAGCCGTCGCTCAAATCGATGGCGTCGTTCTTGCGCTTCTGGATCAGCGTCATGCCCATGGCATCAACGAAAAACTTCGCCATCGCGTCCACGTCCGCCGCCCGATAAGCGATATGTCTGATCTTAGCCATAAAGTTTCTCCCAATTCTGTCCTCGACTAGGTCTCTCTTGATAACCCAAAACCTTGAACCCTTCGACAGGGCTCAGGGCGGGCATGGAACTTGGAACCTTAAACGTAAGCGCCACATTGGCGAGACCGATTCTATGGGAGCGAACTTGAATCCGCAAGCTTTTGTTATCGAGCGATTAGCGGCTTAAGATCGGTTACGGGAGGCACTCGGAAAGCTAGAATGACGTAAACGTTGCCTTTGAGATCGAAGTCGCCGACGTCGATCATGCCAAGCCCGGCGACATGGGCCAGCAATGAATGCGGATTGCTTCGCGAAACAAAGGCGACACCCACTTCAAACTGCCCGGCCAGATCCTGTTTCTGAGCCTCGTAAAGCCCGCGCAGCAGGCCGCGCCGGCGATGCTCACGCGCGATGCAGACCGGTCCGTAAATATAGCTACTGAAGGAGTTTAATGGCTTGTCTTCGAATGTTACCCGGTCATAGGAATCGAGCATCTTGGCGATGACCGGCGACCCGGTGTCTAACTCCCGGCGAAACGCGCAAAGAAATCCGGCGAGACTATTATCGACGACGGCGACCATCGTGCCGAGGTCTTCGGCGATTTGTACGGTTTGCTCTAGGGTGAATTGCGCGGACAAAAACCCCTTTTTGCGCTCTTCGTCGGAAAGATTCGCGATGTAGTTAGCAGACTGCAACCGGAGAATGGCCGCGCAGTCTTCAGGCACTGCCCGCCTAAAAACGGATTCGGAGAAATTTCCGTGCGCCTGCGAGCTAATGTCCACGACTACCGAGTGCGCTGCGGCGAACCGCCGCCCGGCGCTATTCCTCCAATCCCTTTGAGCATCTCCGCGACAAATCCACCCAGCGCTCCTGCCGGGATGATCGAAATCACCGAGAGGAACCGAAACCACTCCGGGATGACGACGGGGTCTTCTTGCATCGCCTGTTCGATTGCCGAAAAAATCAGCGAGCCAAGCCCAACGAAGGCTCCATGCTTGATCTCGATCTTCCCCGCCCTGCGCGCCGCGACGAAACCGCCCAAGGCGGTACCTAAGGCGCCGATCGCAAAGCCGATGATCAGCCCCTCGTCGGATAGCATGTACGTGGTGATGACCTCCGGCGAAACTTCCCCTCGCTTGCCAAGCTCATTCGCCACGTAGACGAAAAAGTAGGCGTACATTGCGGCGTAGGTCGCAATGTAATCGACCACCACTCCAACGATGATCGGTAGGATTTGGATACCGGTAAAGAAGCCCGTCGGTTCGACGGGTGCCGGCGGCGCGCCGGTTGGTCTAGGATTGTGGTCCATCTAACTCCTTTTCTCTTAAGGATATGCACGCATCTGTGTGGCTGACCTGGCCAACGCTGTTTCTTTCAAACGTCTTGAACGATTGGAACGTTTTGAACGACTTGAACCCGCGCAACGCGGTCCGATCGGTCCCGCCCAGGCGGCGTCGATTTACGTTCCAGTCCATTTGCGCCCGCATCAGACTACCATTTCTTCCATTGCGGCACTTTTTCCCGGTTCGGTATGCCGTCGCCGAGCAGCGTTCGGCCACCGAGGGGAAATTTTTTCGGCGGCACGGCGCCTAGTACAAGGTAGATCACATCCTTGTTCGAGTCGTTGCCGAGCGCCCGGTAGACCTTGGGCGAAACACGAATGACCGTTCCTTCCGGCATCGCGATCCGTTTGCCGTCAAGAATGATCGTACCCGACCCTTGTAGCGTAATAAACACTTCTTCTTGCACCTTGTGACGGTGCACGTAGGCCGCGCCTTCGCCGGGTTTGTAGCGCACGAAGCTGAAGCCGACGCCCCTGCAGCCCATCGGGCGCGACAGAAACTCCTTTTCTTTGACTCTGCTAAGCGGCATAAAAAACTTGGTGTAACCGGTTGCCATAAAACCTCCTGTTTAATTCGGTAAGCGGTGCATCTGCAGATGACGCGCCATGCCTTCGATGTTGAGCGGGAGGTAATTTTTATAATTACCCCAGCCGCCGTACTTGTCCATTTTCACCAGTTGCTTGATGTCGTCCACCGACTTGCCGTCGCGCAAATATCCGAGCACTTGCTCGCGCAGTTCTTCGAGGTAGGCGCGCAGCGTGCGCACGTCTTCCTTCCGTCCCAGCTCCCCGTGGCCCGGCGCCAGGATGTCGAAGTCGAGGACTTCGGCCTTCTTGAGCGATTCGATCCACTCGTCAATGTAAGCGTCGGGAAAATCCCGAAACGGCAGGCTCTTCACCGGGATGAAATCCACCGCAAACAGCGTTCGCTCGTCGGGGAAGCGCATGACAATGGAGCTGTCCGAATGGTTCTTGCCCAAATAGAGCAGCTCGACCTTCTTTCCGCCCAATTCCACGGTCAGCCGGTCCGAGAACGTCAGGTCGGGCACCGCCGTGGGGCGGCGTTCGCCGAGAATGACGGCCTTGCCGTTTTCATGCGCGATCACCACGGCGGTGTCGGCAAAGACCTCGCCGCCCGAAATGTGGTCCGAATGGTCGTGGCTATAGACGATATACTTAACCGGCTTGGCGAAGCGTCGGGTAAGCTCGGCCTTGAGCCAGCGCGCAGCGTCGGCATCGATCGGGTCGGTGGCGATGATGCCTGCAGGCGTCACCAGAAAAACGGAGTAGTGACCGGCATTGCGAAAACGGTACAGATCCCCCCTGATTGGCATAATCTCGCGCTGCGCCTGGGCCTGCGCCGCGGCGAAACCCACCACCCAGAGGGCGACGACGAAAAGAACTCTTTGAAGCCGAGCCGGATTCATCATTTTCGATTAAGGGTTGACCTTGACCCCCCAGATAGGGAAAATAGCCGCTCGCGGGGGCAAAAGGCAAACGTTTATGTTTGAGGGTCGTCAGAAACTACCGTTTGGCTCGCGGCCGAGGCGCTCAGATCCTCGGTCTCGCGTCTCGGGTTTGAACTCGGGACTCGAGACTCAGAACTCGGAACTAGCCGTCGGGGCACTCCGCGACACCGTGGTAAATACTATTTCACAGTAAACTCGGAAGGGCTATGTTTTACCGCTTTCGCTGCGAATCCGAATTTTATCCGGCCTTGAGCCGACTGCCGCTTCACGTGCGCATGAAGCTCGACCTGGCCGGGATCAAATTTTCGCTCAAAGACTGGCTCGCCTTCAGCTTTGAAGAGCGCCAGGTCTTATGCCACTTTCCCATGGACACCGAGGACGAGCAGCAAGCCCTCATCGCTTACCTCGAGTTTCTATCGCGGAAACACCTCGGCGCGCCGTTGGCGCTCACCGCCCCGGTGAATCGCCTGCTCTGGGATAGTGCGGATTCCATACCGCAGCCCGTCATTGAAAAAAGCTCGGCGAGAAACCAAGCCGTGACCCGCGAGGAGTGGGCGCGGTGGAATTCGTGCTTCCGCTACGCGCTTTACAAGACGGCGATTTCCAAGAACGAACCCGAGGCTTTCTTTGACGTGCTCGGAGAGTTGCGTGAAGAGAAACGCTGACGGTCGATGGTCAACTTGAAATCCAACGATACCTGGCTCTCCCGCCTGGTTCGTTCATTCGACACAATGGGGACTAATCCATGAACGCTAGAACCGGGCCCACGGACCAAGAACTCTTCCCGCGCTTCTCCGACGGGGAATACGCGCGGCGTTATCGCGCGATTCGCGGAGCGATGCAGAAGGAGAACCTCGACGCGATATTGATTTCCGGCGCCCGCGGCTCCTCCGAGGTTCATTATCTATCCAACTATCTCCCCCAATCTCCATGCTGGCTGCTTTTTCCGCGCGAAGGGGAAGCAACGGTTTTTATCCACTTCTTCAATCACCAGCCCTGCGCCAAGGCGCAGGCGATCACTAATGACGTGCGCTGGTATGGGCCGGCGCCGTTACCAACGTTAGCGGAAGAAATTCGCCACCGCGGTCTTACAAAGAGCCGAATCGGCCTTGTCAGCATGCGCGGGATGGCCTACGGCCATGTGACCGAGCTTCAGCGGCTCTTTCCCGGAGCGGAATTCGTCGAATTCGGCCCGCAATTCGGTCGCATTCGGCGCGTGAGGAGCGAAGAGGAGCTGATCTATCTGCGTCGAAGCGGCTACCTCACCGATCTTGCCTGCGAAGCTCTTGAGGAACACTTAAGAACCGGCCTGACGGAGCAAGATATTTTGTCGATCGTCTACGGCGCTTATATCAAGAACGGCGGCGACCCGGGCATTCACTTCATCGCGACAACGAACATGGACAAGCCCGACCGTTTCGTCCCCTGGCAGCGGCAAACGCCGCGGGTTCTTGAAATCGGCAGCGTCGTGATCACGGAATTGACCGTGAGCTACTGGGGCTACTCAACGCAGATCCACCGCCCCTTCGCCATCGGCATAGAGCCTCCGCCGCTCTATCGAAAGCTCTTCGATGCCGCGCTACAGTGCTACGACAATATTCGGCGAATCTGCAAGCCCGGCACCACTAGCGAACAGATCATCGCAGCATCAGGCGTGATCGAAGAGAACGGCTTCACCACTTACGATAGCGTCTTTCACGGCGAAGCCGGAAAGTCCCCCGAGCTCGGCACTCGTAGCGCCGCACATCCAGTGGAACCGTGGACCTTGCAGGAAAACATGGTCCACGTGATCCAGCCCAATCCGATCACCAAAGACTCCAAAGCCGGGCTGCAATTGGGCGCCGCGGTCATCGTCAAGCCCGACGGCGGCGAACCGCTGCACAACTATCCGTTCAAGTTTCCCGTCTGCGGGTAAATCAGCGCCGGAAAACGAGCCACAGGGAAACCGGGGAGAGCCTGACGAGCTATGCCGGAGTAGCGGCAAACGCAAACTGTTTGATAAAAGTTTGAGAGCAATTATAATCCTATAAACGGTAGCTGCGGCAACGAAACGAACTATGAAAATATCAACCTCAGTGAAAATTTCACCAGCAGACTATCCCACCACGAAGGGCACGAAGGAAGGCAAATTCTTCTTGAAACCGTTGGCTTTGTCAATCCGGTTCTCCGTTCTTCGTGTCCTTCGTGAACTTCGTGGTGAAGAGACAAACTTTGGTCAGGTAAAATGAAACTTTCGCTCCGATGGTCGATTCTCGACGGGCTCTTGATCGCCGTCGTTTTCTTAGTATCGGTCTTGGCTTTAGCCCAAGACCCCCTTTCGCTTAAGCCCGCAGAGGCCCCAGAGAGGCATCTGCAAAACTTAAAGCAGCTCACCTTCGGCGGGCAAAACGCGGAAGCGTATTTTTCTTTCGATGGCACAAAACTTATCTTCCAATCGACGCGGCAGCCGTATGAGTGCGATCAGATTTTCAGCATGAAGGTCGACGGCAGCGACGTGAAGCTTCTAAACAACGGCAAGGGGCGGACGACCTGTGGATTTTTCTTTCCCGATGGCAAGCGGTTTATCTATGCCTCCACTCATCTGGCGGGCGACCGCTGCCCCACAGCGCCGGACCGCAGCCAGGGCTACGTCTGGCCGATCTACCCGTCTTATGAAATCTTCAGCGCCAATCTCGACGGCTCCGGCCTCAAGCGCTTGACCAGGAATCCCGGCTACGACGCCGAAGGAATCGTCTCTTCCGACGGCAAGAAAATCGTTTTTACTTCCATGCGCGGCGGCGATCTGGACATCTACACGATGAACGCCGACGGCAGCGGGACGAAGAGACTGACGACTGAGAAAGGATACGACGGCGGGCCGTTTTTCTCCTGGGACGGCAAAACCGTCGTCTATCGCGCTTACCATCCGAAGACCAAAGACGAGCTGAAGGAATACGAATCCCTGCTCAAGCAAAACCTGATCAAGCCGACGCGCGCGGAAATCTACCTGATGGCCGCCGATGGGTCCAACAAACGGCAACTGACCAACAACGGCGCAGCCAACTGGGCGCCCTTCCTGCACCCCAACAACCGGCAGATTATCTTTTCCTCAAACCTGCACGACCCTGAACGGCGGAGCTTTTCCCTTTATTCGATCAACGTCGATGGGACCGGCATGGAGCGAATGACCCACGGCGCCCGCTTTGACAGTTTCCCGATGTTTTCGCGGGACGGCAAGAAACTGGTCTTCGCCTCCACTAGAAACGCCAAGGAGCCGCGCGAGTTCAATATCTTCATCGCCGATTGGGTTCCGTAGAAAGCCATTGCCGTTCCCATTTTCCTTCCCAAGTGTATTCTTCCGCGGGTGATGACAACCGCGGCTTTTTTCAGTAAAGTCTTGAAGTCCGGCAAGACCCAGGTCACTCGGTAAAGGGCCGGTCAGGTTTTACTCTCGGAGGTATCCCGTTTGGAAACTGCCGCGCGTGAATTTCAAATCATGGTGAAAACGATCGGGGCGATCTGCAACCTCGACTGCCACTACTGCTATTACCTCAAAAAAGAAGATCTTTATCCCAAAGGCACGAATTTCCGCCTGAGCGACGAAACCCTGGAGCGGTACATCGCCCAGCATATCCAGGCGACACCGAAGGAGATCGTGAGCTTTTCCTGGCACGGCGGCGAGCCGACGTTGCTCGGCGTCGAATTCTTCCGCAAGGCGGTCGAATTTCAGAAAAAGCACCTGCCGGAAGGCAAAAAACTCATCAACGGCATCCAGACCAACGGCACGACGATCGACGAGGAGTGGTGCGAGTTTCTCGGCAAGGAGAACTTTTACATCGGCCTGAGTCTCGACGGCCCGCGGGAGCTGCACGACTATTACCGCGTGACTAAAGGCCAAAAGCCGACCCACAAGCAAGTCGTCCAGGCTTTTCACATGCTCCGCAAAGCGAAAGTGCACGTCGACCTGCTCTGCGTGGTCCACGACGTCAACGTCAAGCATCCGACGCAGGTCTACCGCTACTTCAAGGAGATCGGCGGACAGTATCTCCAGTTCCTTCCGCTCGTAGAGCCGAACAACGACACACCGGGATCGATTCACCCGCGCTCCGTCCCCGCCGCCGCCTACGGCGAGTTTCTCTGCGTGATCTTCGATGAGTGGGTGCGCAACGACATCGGCAAGATTTCCATCCAGCTCTTCGACGAGTCCGTCCGCCCGTTCTTGGGCATGGAGCACGCGCTGTGCATCTATCGCGAGACCTGCGGCGACGTGCCGGTGATCGAGCACAACGGCGATTTCTATTCCTGCGACCATTACGTGGTACCGGAATACAGGATCGGCAACATTTACGAGCAGACACTGGCGGCGATGGTCGAGGATCCGCGGCAGCGCGAGTTTGGCGAAAGAAAGTGGACGAGCTTGCCCCGTTACTGCCGGGAGTGCGAAGTGCTGAGCATGTGCAACGGCGGCTGCCCGAAGGACCGCCTGATCAAAACGCCGCACGGCGAAGCGGGGCTGAATTATCTCTGCGCGGGGCTGAAGCGTTTCTTCACCCACAGCAAGCCATATTTCCAAAAGTTCGCCGAGCTGGCGGAGGCGGGCGAGCCGACGGAGAAGCTTATGCAGATTGTCCGCGAGGCCGACGTGAAGACTTCGGTGCGCCAGGCCGGTCGCAACGATCCCTGCCCCTGCGGCAGCGGCAGGAAATACAAACGGTGCTGCGGCGGAGCGCGACCTGCTGTGTAACGCATGGGCGTTCTCCTTGTATTCTTCGTAAGGATGCGAGCCAACCAATTGTAGTCTCACCACGAAGGTCACGAAGAGCACGAAGTTAAGAAGTTTAGAAATATCTAACTTCCGAAACCTTCGTGTGCTTCGTGGTAGATTATTGTTTTCATAGCATTCAGGAGACCGTATGACCCTCTACGACGACATGATGCAAGGCGCCATCGACGACCATTGCCATATCGATTTCGAATTCTCCGCCAAGGAACGCAAGCGCGAGCCGGAGTTTCTCTGGCTGCCCAAGGCCGAGGCGATGGGCATGCGCGGCGTGGTGCTGAAATCACACTGGTGGCCGACGGCCAACGTGGTGCCTTACATTTTATCTTCGGTGCAAACCAAGGTCGCTCTGTGGTCCAGCGTCACGTTGAATCTCACCGCTGGCGGCCCGAATCCCTGCATCGTGGAGGCCTGCGCGGAACTGGGCGGCAGGATGATTTTTCTGCCGACCTGGAGCGCGCGCAACGATGTCGAGCGCAAAGGCTTCAGCAGCCGGTTCAAATCGTACTACAAGAGCCACGCCCAGTTGGAGAACCCGAATTATTACTTTCTCGACGACAAGGGGCAACTCATTGCTCGCGGCCGGGAAATCATCGAAGCTTGCAAGGCCCATGATCTAACTCTGGGCATGGGACATATCTCGTGGCAGGAATCGCTCGCCTTCATCGAAGCGGCGCGGGAGATGAAATACAGCCACAGAGTCGTCGTCAACCACGTGCAGAGCCACATGATCGCCATGCCGGTGGACGCGATGAAGCGCGCCGCGGAAATGGGCGCGTTCCTCGAAGCCTGCTGGAACGCATTGGCGCCGGGGCGCATGGACTCGCCGGATCTGGTTAAGCAGTTTCGCGAAGTCGGCCTGCGCCAGATCGTCGTGAGCACCGATTATTTTCGCCCCTACAGTCCGAATCCGGCGGAACTGTTCCGCATGTACTTGGGGATGCTGCACGAAGGCGGCTTGAGCGTGGAGGAAGTGAAACAGGTGGCCGGCGCCAATCCGGCCAGGCTCATGGGGATGGTGTAGTCGTTTTCGATTCCGCGTTAGGCCGAGGCGAACAGTTGGTTTTCTTCGTCAAACGCTTTGCGCACCTCTTGAGCCAACGCCTCCAGCGATTCGGCGTCCTCGCAGCCAAAGACATGGGTCATTTCTGCCGCGGGCGGCGGCGGCTCGGAGAAAAAGCCCAGGTCGACATTGAAGCATAAATAATCGGCCATCTTGAGGATCGAAACCAGCGAGTCGGCATCGATGCTGTCGCCATCGTAATGATGCCAGTACGTGGCCTGGCCGATCCGTGAATCGATATCCCAGAAGTCCAGCAGCGCGAGACCGATGGAGGCATGATCGAAGGCGTATTTCTCCCGCTCTTTGATGACTAAGGATCCGTGGTCTCGTCGGACTTCTTCCACCATCTCCTCAAATCCGCGCGGATCACCGTTAAGCAGCACGATCTCGCCCACGTCGTGCAACAGTCCGGCGAGAAAGGCCACTTCGGGATCCGCGATCCCCGACCGTTCGGAGAGCATGCGCGCCGCCAGTGCCGCGGCCAGCGAGTGGCGCCAGAGCTTTTCGGCGACCTTGTTGGTCCGGCTCAAGAAACTTTGCGCCGCGGCTGCCATCACGATGTTACGCAGGGTGTGAAATCCCAACACCAAGATCGCCTCATGGACGGTCCGCGGTTGGCGGCGCTGGGCATAACGGGCGGTCCGCGAAACCGCCAGCGTCCTGCCGGCGAGGGCGGCGTCGTCCGAAATGATCCGCGAAAGCTGGCGCACGCTGAAGTCGGGATCCTTGAGAGTGATCAGAACTTTGGTGACCACCACCGGCAGCGAGGGCAGCTTGTACCGCTCCATAACGTCGCGAAGGTGTTCACGGACACTTTCCTGGGCTGTCTTGGACATGTAACCGAACCTTCCGGCTTCCACTTGTGCTCCTCCCGCGTTTGGAATCGGCGGAAACTGCCAAAACTTTACCGGCGCGGAAACTTATCGGGGCACGGGACTATCGTGGGCTTGGATACGGTCCCGCACCGCCTCAAAGCGGCATCTTTCCTTCTGGCATAAACGATCAAAGGTTCCTCAGCGCTCCCGGAAAGGGTCGGGGCTAAGCCGGCCTAAAAAGAGCACTCTCCTCCTGGAAGGCCGAACGAATCGCCTCAACCGTTTCTGCTAGGGCTTCGTCGCCATCACAGCAGCACTCGGCCAAGATCGCCGCGGCCGGGACCGGAGCTTCGGCGAAAAATCCCAAGTCAGCCTTGCAGCTCAAATAATCAGCTACGGCAATCATCCCGGCCATCTGGTTGGCATCGTCCCCGGTGACGTCACTGTGATGGTTGAGTACCGCGCGGCCGATTTGGGAGTCGATGTTCCAGGCATCCAATAGCGTCAGCCCTATCAAGGTGTGATCGAATCCGTAGACTTCCTGCTCCTTGTCGATCATCTGGCAGCCCGCCCGTTGAACTTCGGCAGCGAGCTTCGCGAAGCCAGTTGGATCGCCGTGCAGCAATATCGTTTCGCCGACGTCATGAAGCAATCCGGCGAGAAACGCCTGTTCCTCGTCTTGAGTGCGCAACCGCCGGCAAAGCATCCGCATTGCTAGAGCGACGCTCAGGGAGTGGTTCCACAGTTTTTCCGACACTCCATTTCCTCTGATGCAAAGACTGTGCGTGGCGCTGGCGACAACAACGTTACGCAGAGTGCGGAATCCCAGGACTTGCACCGCTCCAAGTAAAGTCTTCGGCAAATTGCGCTGCGCGTAGCTGGCCGAGCGGGAAACCGCCAGTATGCGCCCCGCCAAAGCGGCGTCATCGGAGAGGATACGGCAGAGCTTTTGCGCTTTTACATCCGGATCCTGAATCATTTCTAATACCTTGCTTGCGACCAGCGGCAACGACGGCAGTTTGTGGTTCGCCACGATATCGTTGAAGTAGTTGCGCACCCTTGCTTGTGCCGAGGCGTTCGTTGATTGATCCGGAGTGGCTCCCATGGGTGTATCCTCCCAGATGAAATATCGGCACCGAGGCGAGCACCTTTAGGGCGGTTCAGGTCATTTGCGCGCAAGTGAACTGAGGTTATGAGCGGCGGCGGGCGGGCGAATTCGTTTCCTCGCGGGGGAGTTGCGCTTTCGCCCGCCCAGGCAAGTGGCAGCGGCGCGATATCCAGAAACGGTTGTCCGCGAAGAGCCGGTAGCCGAGGTCGAACAGAGTCCGAAAAATCGGCAAGATCGAGAGCAGATAGAGCGGCGTCGCCCAGCCGACGCGCCGCATCAAGTAACGATAGGCCGCGGCGCCCGCCAGTTGCTCGCCGTTGGCTAACAGCACACGAAAGTCCGTCGCCAGGTCTGCGTCGGACAAGTGAAGTTTTTCAGCCACCCAATCGGACTGCAGCGGCGCGATGAGAAAACCGCGCTTGGCAAGCGTGCGCTCCCAGGACGGCGCCCAACGGCTACAGAAGCCGCAGGCACCGTCGTAAAGCACCCAGCCTTTAATTTGCGCTGCGCCGGTTGTTACCATCCGATGACCTCCGGTGGCGTCTCGGAGATTCGTCGCGGATTCTAGAAGTCATTACTCCCAAGCCTTTTCTAAGCCGAGCGCGTTTTTGTCGCTCGCAAGACCTCTACGATCAATTCTGCCAGGCCCACAAACGTGACCGACACCTCGCCGTAGTTTCGCCTGAAAGAGCGCTTCACATCGCGCGCAACCACCATGTTTTTGCCCTTAGGATATTGCCTTCTAAAGGCCGAGAGACCGGCGGCGTCAAAATCGGACGCGGACCATTTGCATTCAATCACCAGCGCCGGTTCTTTGCGCCGAGCAAGCACGAAATCCACTTCGTGCCCTCGCTTATCGCGCCAGTACCGGACATCCCGAGATTGTAGATGAGCATGGATTTCATTCAGGACGAAGTGCTCCCACAGCAACCCAAGGTCCTCGGGCCGCAACTCAGACCAACCGTGGTGGTAACAGACAAAGCCCGTATCGAACCCATAGACCTTTGGGGCGGCAACAATTTCGGTCGGACGATACGAACTATGCGGACGGACGATGTGCGCTACAAAGGTCGACTCCAACACCGCCAGATAGTTGGAGATCGTGGTGCGGCTCACTTCACAGAGTTGGGCAAATCTTGTTGCCTCGAAGATTCCCCCGCTCTGCGCCATCAGGAGCTCGACGAATTTTTGAAACGAATGCCTGCGCTCGATGCGGAAAAGCTCAGCTATATCTTTTGCCCAGTAGGCATCCATCCACTCCTGGAAATCTCGCTCGGGCAGCTTTTCGGCCAGAAAGAATGGAGGAATGCCTCCCCGGAGAAAGCGGTGTTTGAGGTCCAAGCGTCCGAAATCTTCCAGGTCCGAGGCGATCATCGGCGTGAGCCAGATCTCTTCCTTACGGCCGGCCAGGGTATCGCGAAATTTTCTAGACGCCCCGAGAGTCGAGGAGCCGGTGGCGAGAACCCGAGTCTCAGGATAATGATCGGCGGCGATCTTCAGGACCTGCGATGGATTTCTAAGCCGGTGAATCTCATCCAAAACAATTCGGCGACGACGCAGGCTCTCGAGAAACCCCTCCGGGTCCTCGATCATCCGGCGCACACGCGGGAGTTCGCAGTCAAAATACTCGATGTCAGGCAAACTCTGCGACAGGACGGTCTTTCCCGCCCTCCGCACCCCGGAGAGCCAAAGGACGGAGCGTCGCTTCCATGCCTCTTCGATCTGTTTGCTCCAAAATCGCCTCTGTACCATACGCCGGGAATGTAGCAAATAGTGCTACTATTCGCAATTCTGCTTGCATATAGAATCACCCCTTTCTGCCTTCCCATCCCCATCGCGCATCCCGCATCCCTTCTCTTCCAACTAAAAACTCAAAACTGAAAACTCTTTTCCCTTACGCGCTTTGCCATCGTCCATCCTCAATCCTCCATCCTCGATCTTCCCGTATCGTGAATCGTGAATCGTGAATCGTGAATCGTG
>ORMF012545434.1_pt1 | contig 18478 bp, 11 predicted proteins | sample 1779871 | NCBI WGS metagenome assembly ORMF01 (sample SAMEA104232316, study PRJEB22302) | groundwater metagenome | biome: forest; feature: aquifer; material: groundwater | place: USA | collected 2011-08-07 | depth 5.4 m | reverse complement strand
TCCGGGGGCCCGCCCCGTCGCTGCACGCGCGAATTACCATACGGGCTCGTGGCGCCCCCGCCCACGCCGAAGGCCCTGTTGTAGCCGGAGCCACGCACCGACAGCCGCGTCGCGGACGTGAATTGATAATCGAGCCGCCCGAGCGTCTTGTGCGTCATGTCGGTGTTCGCGAAGTCCTGGTTGAAGCTCGGATACGGCGTGTTGTACGTGAACGTCTTCGGCTCCCGTTCGAATTCATACGCGCCGAAGAAGTGGAAGCGATCCTTGATGATTGGTCCGCCGAACGTCATGCTCACCTGCTGGTTCGAGTACGGCAGCACCCGGCGGCTGACGAAGTCGGGCCGATTGAACTTCGAGTCGCGGAAGTATCCGCCAAATGTGCCGGTGGGCATGTTCGTCCCTGACTTGGTGATCGCGTTCACGACCATTCCGGCGGAACGGCCGATCGTCGCCGCGAACTGGTTCGCAATGACCTGGAACTCGCCGATCGCGTCCCGGCTGAAACCCGTCTGCTCGTCGTCGCCGCCCGAGTGATAGATGGTCGTCACCTGCTGGCCGTCGACGTTGGTCTGCGAGTAACCCTGACGCGGCTGGACGTACCCGCCCCCCTCGTTGCGCCGCGCCCCAGGCGCGAGCAGCGTCAGGTCCATCCAGTTCCTGCCGTTGATGGGCAGCTCCTGCATCTGCGTCGGGTCGATGTTCGCGCCGATGGTCGATGAGCGCGTGTCGATCAGGGGCGCCTCACCCGTGACCGTCACGGTTTCAGTCAGCGTGGCCGGCGACATCTTGAAGGTGAGAACGGCTTCGCGACCCAGGAGGAGCTGCACGCCGCTCTGAACGACGGTCTGGAAGCCGGAGAGCTCTGACTTGATCTCGTACGTTCCAACGCGGACGGGCAGCCGGAATGCACCTGCTCCATCGGTCACTGCGACAAACGCATTGCCCGTAGCCGAATTAGTTGCGGTAACCGTGACACCGGGAAGAACGCCTCCCGTCGAGTCGGTGACCGTGCCGGTCAGCACCGCCTCTTGCGCGAACGCGCGGTGCGCGACAACCAGCAGCGCACATGTCAGTAGCACCCTCGTGGTAATCCGCCAACGTGCAGTCATGTACCCTCCCTGGAATCATTACGAAGTAGGGCAGACCAATGCAGCGTCGGGTGGAGCGGTAGGTCTGCGCGCCTGTTTGAGATAAATAGGATAAATAGGGCGACGGATTGGCAGTAGTCAGAACCCGCCGAATGCTCCTCCAGCTCGCCGTGATCATTCGATGTCCCTCCTGAGCCGCGCGCCTTCAGGGCGCGGACCATACCTGCGCTGTGTAGGCGGGGTATATCTGGTCCAGACCGTAATTTCAAGCAAATGCACGCCGGATGTCTCTCAATCCGGTGTCTCTCAATCCGGTTGACCGGCTGCCAAGCATGAGCTACGCTGCGCGCGCAATCCTACTGCTACTCCCCAGAAGCATGCAATCGCGCCCCGCAACGTCGCTGTACGCCATCGCCGGATACCTCGCGCTCGCGCTGGCGTTCTCGTGGCCGTTGCCGCAGCACATGACGACCCACCTGACCGGGCCACCGGATGGCGACACCGGCGTGTACGTCTGGAACCAGTGGGTATTTCACCGCGAAGTGGTGGAGCACCACGAGTTGCCGCTGTTTACTCGAGAGATCTTCTCGCTGACCCGCCCGGCGAATCTGTCGCTCCACAATTACACGCTCTTCCAGGATCTGCTCGCCCTGCCCCTGTTACGGGCGCTGGGCGGCATCGCGACGTTCAACGTCGTGTACCTGCTGATGGTGATTCTCGCCGGGTACGCCGTCTTCCTGCTGGCGCGGCATGTGACCGGGCGGCCGTTTGAATCGTGGCTGGCAGGAGCGCTCTTTTCGTGGAGCCCGTGGATGGTCACGCGCGGCATCGGCCACTTCAGCCTGGTCGCGGCGGCACCGCTCGCGATCTTCATCCTGCTGCTGCTGCGAAGCAGCGACCGCGCGCGGCTGCGCGACGCGCTCGCCCTCGGCGCCACCATCTGCTGGGCCGCGACGACGGACCCGTACTACGCGGTCTACTGCGTCATGATCGCCGTCGTGTACCTGGCGGTGCGCACCGTACACGTCTCGCGCGACACGGCACACGCAATCGAATCGATCCCGCGCGCCCTCGATCTCCTCCTCGTGTGCGTGGGCGGCTTCGCGGCCTCGCTCCTCATCGGGCAGGGCTGGAAGCTGAACGTCCTGGGAGTCTCTGTCAGCGCCCACGCGCTCTACACGCCGATGCTGCTCTTGACGGTCCTCGTGCTGCTGCGTCTCGCCTGGCCGTACCGGCACGTCGCGGTGTCCGTGGATCGCCCGCAGGCGTTAAGACTGGTGCGGCTCGCATCGGTGGCCGCGCTCCTCGGCGGAGTAATGCTGTCGCCGGTCCTGTATGCGGTGGGTGTGCGCATACGCGATGCCGGATTCGAGTCGGCCAGCGTCCTGTGGCGAAGCAGTCCCGCCGGCGTGGATCTCATCACCTACCTCCTGCCCAATCCGAATCACCCGCTCGCGCCGGCGTGGCTGCGCGCGTGGCTCACACCGCGGCCGGACCGCTACCTGGAAAACGTGGCGTCGTTGACCTTCACGGCGATCATCGCGATCGTCGCGGCGTTGCGGACCGGGTGGCGGCCATCGGCGTTCTGGATCGCCTTGACGGTGGCATTTGGACTGTTGTCACTCGGGCCGTTCATCCACGTCGGCGGCGCGAATACGCACGTGCCCGGCCCGTGGGCCCTGGCCCGCTACGTCCCGCTCGTGGGGCTGGCTCGTACCCCTGCACGCATCGCCGTCGTCCTGATGCTGGGCATTGCGGTGCTGTTCGCCGCAGCGATCTGCCAGCTTGGTGAGCGGTGGCCGCACCGGAAGCGGGCGATCCTCTCCGCGGTGACGCTCGTGCTGTTGTTCGAGCTGCTGCCCGCGCCGCGGCCCCTCTATTCGGCGAGCATCCCGCAATTCTACGGGCGTATCGCCGCAACCCCGGGTAACGCGCGGGTGCTCGAGCTGCCCTTCGGCGTCCGTGACGGCACGTCAAGCGTCGGCAACTTCACGGCTCGATCCCAGTTCTTCCAGACCGTGCACGGCAAGCCATTGATTGGCGGCTATCTTTCGCGGGTGTCGCGGCGACGGGTGGCCGAGATTCGCAGCCTGGCCACCCTGGATGCGCTGATCACACTGAGCGAAGGGCGGAGGATCGACCCTCAACGTGAGGCCGCGCTGATCGCGGGCGGGCCGGACTTCGTGAAGAAGACGCCAATCGGGTTTGTAGTGATCGATCGCAAGCGCGCCCCGCCCGACCTGCAGACCTTCGCACTCCGCGCGTTCCGGCTGGTGCGCGTCGACGGGGACGCGCAGTTCGATCTGTACGTTCCCGAACCGTAATTCCCAACCTCCAACTCCCAACTCCCAAGGCGCCTTGGGAATTGGGAATCGGGAGCTGGTGACGCGTCTAGAACTGCATGCGGAAACCGAACTGCAGCATCCGCGGCGAGTAGGCCAGCGTCGTGCTGGCATTCGGCTGACCGTACTTCGCGTTCTGTTCGTTCAACGTGAAGAGCGTGGGATCGTAGTTTGCGCGGTTGAACAGATTGTACACCTCGACGATCCCGTCGACCTTGAACTTCTGCGTGATCGACACCCGTTTCTGCAGTCGCATATCGACGCGGTGGATCGGCGGAAGGTTCAATCCGTTCCGCGGAATCAGCGTGCCATTCGCACGGAGTCGCCCCTGCGCGGACGTCTGCCCCGTTGCCCCCTGGTTCCGGACGTCGACGCCTGCCTGCGCGGTCTCCCATCCGTTGTCGCCAAAGATGTACAAGCCGCTCAGTTGGACACCATACGGCGCTTCCCAGATGCCGTTGAACGTCACGCGATTGTGCTGTTCTCTGGCCGGATACCACGCGTTCTCCGAAACGTCAAGAGGCAGCGAGACCGCCACATCGCACCGCGCCACGCCAGAGCCAGCGACCGTTGTCACGGGGTACTGGCAGCCGGGATTCAACGGCAGTTGATCGAACACTCTGGTCCGCGAATACGTGTAGGTGGCCGACGCCTGCCAGTGATTCGCCATGCGCTTTGTGAACGCGGTCTGCAAGCCGTTGTAGTCCTGCTTGCCGTCGCTCCGGTTCATCTGGATCGTGCCCCATCCCGGATACGGGCGATTGATGTAGTTGGCCGCCGCCGTCGCGCCGACGAGCGGATACGGCGCGCCCGTCTGCGGGTTGTAGGCGACGTTGATGTTGCGCGTGTTCAGTTGCGCGCGGTCGCCCGTGTAGACCCAGTCAGCCTCGAAGGACATCTGCGGGCCGAGTTGGCGCGCGAAGCCGAGGGAACCCTGGTGGCTCCACGGATCGACGAGGTCGGGCGCCGCGAAGTTCGCCGTGCTGTGGCGCCGGTTGCAGGTCGGAGACGCTGGGTTGGGCTGGTTCGCGCAGAGCGCCGCGAACGCCTGGTCGTAGGTCGGCGCCGGTCCGTTGAATGGGTTCGACGCGAAATCGGGGCGCCCGTCATTGAGCACGGTGAGCGCGATCTGCTGCACGTAGCGCAACGTGAAGAGCGGCGGCTGCCCGGTCGCGGTGCCATAGTAGATGCCGTAGCCACCACGAATCACCGTCTTGTCGTTCATCGCATAGTTGAAGCCCATGCGCGGCGCGAGGTTGTTCAGGTCCTGCGGCCTGCCGGCTTCGATGAACGGCTTGAACTCCACCCAGTTCACGAACTCGTCGATGTTGGCGTCGTAGCGCACGCCGAGATTCAGGGTCAGCTTGCTCGTAGCCGCCCAATCGTCCTGCGCCCACCACGCCACGACATGGCGCGGCGCGTATGCCGTAAAGCCGTTGTTGCCCGCCGGTCGCGAAAACGGCGAGCTCGTCATCGCGATATTGCGGATGTACTGCGTGGTCACGGCTGACAGCGGAGCCAGATTCCAGGTCGCCACGTCGTTGACGTCGGTGATCATCGACTGGATCACGTCCGCCGTCAGCGATCCGTTGTTCGCCGTGAACTGGCCCATACATGTCTGACAGGTGGTCTCCCACGTGAAGTCGTGCATGTATTCGCCGCCCGCCTTCAGGTCATGGCGCCCCTTGGCGTTGAAAGACGCCGTGAAACTGTCCTGGATGTCCCAGTCCTCCTCGCGGATGTTCTGCGGTGTGATCGCATGCGTCTGGCCGAGCGTGAACCCTCGCAGGAGGATAACGGGTGCGCCGAGGCCCTGCGCCTGACCAACGAGGCTGTCGGCATTCTTCACGTGCGCAAACTGGTTCCAATGGAACAGCGAGTGGCCTCCCTTGATCTCGTTGACCATGCTCGAGCCGAGCACCTGGGTGAAGCTGCCGAATTCCTGCTCCGACCGGCGGTTGGTTCCGATTGCCGACGCCGGCGTGCGACCAGAACCGCCCGTATAGCGCGAGTCGTACGGAATCCGGTTGTCGTACCGGTTGCCGCGAATCGAGAGGCGCATCTTCGGGTTGAACTGAAAATCGAAGCGCCCCATCTCGGTGTCCTGCCGCCTGGCGCCGGTCAACGTGCCATTGAACTTCGGGTAAGGCGTGTTGTAGACGTAGGTCTGCGGCTCGCGCTCGAACTCGTAGCTCAGGGAGGAGTGAATCCGATCCTTGACGATCGGGCCGCCGAACGTCGTGCTGACCTGCTGGTCCTGATATGGGAGCACAACCTTCTCGACCGGATCCTTCGAGTTGAACTTCGAGTCGCGGAAATAGCCCGAGACGGTCCCGCCCGGCGTGTTGGTGCCGGACTTGGTGATCGCGTTCACCTGGATGCCACTCGAACGTCCCTGCGACGCGTCGAAGCGATTCGACACGAACTCGAACTCACCGATCGCGTCGCGGCTGAACCGCGGCTGACCGAAGCTGAGGGCCACCTGGTTGGTCACCTGCTGGCCATCGAGGTTGAGCTGGAATGGAATGTTCGAGCCGGTCGATGAGATCGGCGTCTCAGCCACCGAGTTCGCCCGGCTGCCAGGCGCAAGCAGCGTCAGGTCCATCCAGTTGCGGCCGTTGACCGGCAGTTCCTGCATCTGACGCGGATCGACGTTGGTGCCAAGGCTCGAATTCGTCGTGTCGATGAGCGGGGCCTCGCCGGTCACTGTGACCGACTCCTGCACGGTCGAGGGGGCCATCTGAAGATTCACCACAGCGGTCTGGCCGATGAGCAGCTCGACGTCGCGCGTCACGGCGCCGAAACCCGGGAGCTCCGCGGTGACCTTGTGCAGCCCGACACGGACCGGGATCCGGAAACCGCCGCGTTCATCGGTGACCGCGAGGAAGGTATTTCCCGTCGCAGTGTGCGTGGATGTGACGGTCACACCGGGCAACACGCCGCCGGTGGAGTCCGTGATCGTGCCGCTGAGAACTGCTTCCTGTGCGTAACCCGTGAAGGGCAGCAGCGCCATGAGCGCGAAGACCATTAGTACTCGCCTGACAATACACACGTGCATTCGTCTTCTCCCTTGGAGGTCCAGGAACGAAAGAAACAGCCCAACTTTGTAGCTAATCCGTTGCGTGAGGTCAAGCAAATAACGGCCTGAAAATTTCCCCTATCTTGTTGGCTGCCCTGAAGATGACCGATCCGTCCATCCAGAGGATTGAACTGAACTCCAAAAACTTGGAGCGACATCGCCGCTCTTGACACGTTCGACCGACGGCGCGATAGTCCGAGCGCTCGAGAAGGAGACGGACCATGAGGCAAATCGCGGCGCTTGGACTCATTGCGCTGACAGGCGTGTTGACGGTTCCGCTGGTGGCGCAGCAGCGCCCCGCGGCGGCGTTCGAGATTCGTGCGCTTTCCGCAAAGCCCGAGCTCGTGAGCGGTGGTGACGTACTGGTGCAGATCGCCGGCCCGGCGAATATGACTGCGAAGAACGTGTCCGTCCGCCTCAATGGAAAGGACGTGACCGCGTCGTTCAAGCCCGTGGCCGAATCGAACGCCGTCGTCGGCCTCCTCACGGACCTCCAGGTCGGGTCGAATACCGTCCATGCCTCGATGCGCGGCAGCAAGGCGACCGCTCAACTCACGATCGTGAACCATCCGATCTCGGGACCGGTCATCTACAGTCCGCATCAGACGCCGTTCGTGTGCGAGACGCAAGCGCACGGCCTCGGCGCGCCGCTCGATGCGGATTGCACGGCGACTGCGAAGGTCGAATACTTCTATCGCTCCAGTGCAACGTCGGCGCCGGGCGCCGGCCCGAACAATCAGGGTGACCTTGCCGCAGCCGACAACGCGAACGGATTCGGGGGCGGCGCGGCAGCCAACCCGTTCAAGCCGCTCGATCCGAACGGCCCACGTCCCACTGACATCGCGATGACGACGACCACCGAAGGCAAGACGGTTCCCTACATCGTTCGCCGTGAGATGGGGACCATCAATCGCGCGGTCTACTCCATTGCGTTGCTTCACGAGCCAGGTACGCCTTTGCCATCGCCGTGGGCGACGGGAACCTGGAACGGCCGCCTGGTTTACACATTCGGCGGCGGGGTCGCGGCCGGGTATCACCAGGGGCGCACGATAGGAGGGCTGAACGGCAATCGCGGCAATCTTGAAGACGGTCAGCTTGGCGACTATCCGGTCGCAAAGGGCTACGCGCTGGCGGGAGCATCGCTGAACGTCTTCGGCACCCATGCGAACGACGTGGTGTCGGCCGAGACCATGATGATGGTGAAGGAACACTTCATCGAAGAGTTTGGCGTGCCGCGCTACACGATCGGCAGCGGCCGCTCCGGCGGATCGATGCAGCAGCACATGATCGGCAACAACTACCCCGGGTTGCTCGACGCCATCGTCCCGACGGCAAGCTTTGCCGACACGCTGACGTTCCAGACCGGGATGCTTGACTGCGATCTGCTCGATCGCGCGATGACGGCGTCCAAGCTGCCGTGGACGACCGATCAGAAGACGGCGGTCTCGGGCTACAGCCATTGGGACTACTGCATCAACAACAAGCTCCGCTACGCGGCCGTGTCGGCGGACATCAACTGCGACGCGACGACGATCCCGCAGTCGATGCGGTTCGATCCGGTGAGCAATCCCAAGGGCGTCCGCTGCACCTACCAGGACAGCCTGGTGAACGTGTTCGGGCGCGACCCGAAAACGGGCTTTGCGCGACGGCCGTTCGACAACGTCGGCGTCCAGTACGGCCTGAATGCGTTCAACGCGGGCAAGGTCAACTTCGCCCAGTTTCTCGACATCAACCGCCTCGCCGGCGGCCACGACATCAACGGCAACATCGTCGGCGAACGAACGGTGGCGGATCCGGACGCGCTGCGCCTTGCCTATGAGACGGGACGCATCAACGACGGCGCCCAAGGCCTGAGCATGATCCCGATCATCGACATGCGGCCGTACACCGAAGGGCCGGGCGGTAACGTCCACGACACCTACTCAGGAGTGATCGCCGGTGCGCGCGTGATTGCGGCCACGGGCGGAGCCAATCGAATCTCGCGCGTCTACGAACCCGGCGCGTCGGTCGTCAAGGCGCAGGACGGCAACCTCGACATCCTGGACACGTGGCTCGCTGCGGTCGCGCGCGACACTGCCCCCGGAAGCCAGCGCGAGAAAGTGCTGCGCAACAAGCCGGCAGGCCTCACCGATTCGTGCTTCACCGCGAAGCTGGAAGAGATCAAGGACGCGGCGAAATGCAAAGCGATGTTCCCTGTGTATGGGAACCCGAGGGCTGTCGCGGGCGCACCGGCAACCGCCGACGTCATGCGGTGCGAGCTCAAGCCGATCGACAAGGCTGACTACAAGCGGCCGGTCACTGACGCGCAGCTTGCCAACCTCCGCGCCGTGTTCCCGCAGGGCGTGTGCGATTACAGCAAGAAGGGGGTGTCGCAGCGTCCGCCGCAGACCTGGCTGACGTACCCGGCGGCGGCGGCGCAAACCGCCACGACAAGGTGAGTCGGGAGCCGGGATTCAGGACTCGGGATTCGACGCTCGAGGGCAAAACGCTTTTCATCACCGGCGCGAGCCGCGGCATCGGCAAAGCCATTGCGATGCGCGCGGCGCGCGACGGCGCACGCATCGTCATCGCGGCCAAGACCACCGAGCCACATCCCAAACTACTGGGCACGATCTTCACCGCCGCGGATGACATCCGCGCGGCCGGCGGCGAGGCGCTGCCGATCCACGTGGACGTACGCGATGACGCGCAGGTGGAGAACGCCGTTCGGCAGGCGGTCGAGGCCTACGGGGGCATCGACGTGCTGGTGAACAACGCGTCGACGATTTCACTGACCGGAACACTCGACACGCCGATGAAGCGCTTCGACCTGATGCAGCAGGTCAACACGCGCGGCACCTTCCTCTGCACGCAGAAATGCCTGCCGCATCTGAAGCGAGCCGCCAACCCGCACGTGCTCAACATCGCGCCGCCGCTCAACCTCGATCCGCGCTGGTTTGCGCCGCACGCCGCCTACACGATCTCGAAGTACGGCATGAGCCTCTGCGTGCTCGGGATGGCCGAGGAGTTCCGGGCACAAGGGATCGCCGTCAACGCCCTGTGGCCGCGGACCGCCATCGACACCGCGGCGATCGTGCACCTGGGCGGCTCGGCAATCGCCGACCGATGCCGTACACCGGACATCGTCGCGGATGCAGCCCACGCCATCCTCACTCGTGATTCGCGAGCGTGCACGGGCAATTTTTTTATCGATGATGAGGTGCTCCGCGACGCCGGGGTCACCGATTTCGCCCGATACCGGCAGGCAGGCATCGCGGACAGTGAGTTGCTGCCTGATTTCTTCGTATGAAGGCCGGTCTGAAAAGACCCGCCCTACCCGGTACAACAACTTGAATTAGCTGCGGTTTCGCTATACCGTCTGCCACGCAGCTTCACCGCGTCCTGATTGGAGGGCCTTATGTCGAGAAAGTTCGGATTGCCGTTGATCTTCGCCGGTCTCATGGCGCTGACTGGCGGGTCAGTAGCCACACAGCAGCAGTTTCCTCCTGGCTACGTCGATCCGAAGCCGCTTCTCGACGCCGCGATTCAGGCGATAGGGAACGACAAGCTCAATTGCGTCACCATTTCCGGCACCGCCTATGACGGCCCCGTCGGGCAGCAGAAGGAAGCCGCCAAGAACGTCGACTGGCCGCGTATCGACTCCCTGGCGAACTACACCCGCACAATGAACTGGCAGGCGCGGACGATGAAGGAAGAGTTCGACCGCAAGCCGGGCCTCGTGCCGGCCTCGTGGAAATACGGCGTCGGCTGGCTCCACGGACCGCTGCAGCAGAACGCACATCAGATCTTCATGCTGAACGCGTCGGGCCCGAAGCCGTTCGCGTGGCACATGGACGGCCCGACGGGTCAGCCGGTGCCGAACGAGCCTGATGTCGCCGAGGTCTTCCCCGTCGAGCTCTGGATGAACCCGCATGGCTTCCTCAAGGCCGCGCGGCTGCCCGGCGCGAATCCGGTGGCGACCTGGCGGTGGGAACTGGGCGAGATGGGCCGCGACGGTCCGACGGCCATCCCCGAAAAGATGTACGTCGTGCAAATCACGGCGCCCGGCGGCTTCAAAATCGACGCGACCATCAACAAGGAGCACATGCTCCAGCGCATGCACACGCTGGTGCCCGATCCGACCCTCGGCGACCTTAACTACGAGCACGAGTTCACCAACGCGAGCTACATCGACATCGGCAACGGCATCAAGTTCCCCACCGGCTGGCACTCGCACGAGGGGTACGACGACAACTTCCAGACACAGAACATCAGCGCCGGCCACAACGCGTTCGGCGGGACGATGAAGGACGTGAAGGCCAACGTCTGCCCCGACCCGGTCGCGGTGCCCGATGCGATTCGCACTGCGCAGTTTCCGGTCGAGCCGACGATGACCAAGCTCGCCGACGGCGTGTATTCGTTCGAGCGGAGCGGCTACAAGAGCGTCGCCGTCGAGTTCCCGCGGTGGATCGCGATGTTCGAGGCGCCGCGCAGCGAGGATTTCAACCTCCGCGTTATCGAGGCTGTCGTCAAGCAGATCCCCAACAAGCCGATCCGTTATGTCGTCAATTCACACCAGCACTTCGACGTCGCGGCCGGCCTGCGGACCTACTTCCACATCGGTGCCACGGTCATCACGCACTGGAAGAACTGGGAGCTCTACAACCGCGACGTGATCAACTACGCCGCGCGGACGAAGCGTCCCGACATGACGGCGCTCTGGCCGCCGACCGAGCTGGCCGAGGGCTACTACTACGAGACGGTGCGTGAGAACTACACGCTCGAGGACCAGGGACGCGTGATGCACATGTATTACGTGAACCCGATCAACCATGCGGAAGGTATGTTGATGGCCTACCTGCCGAAGGAGAAGATTCTCATCGAGAACGATCTCCTCAACACCGACTGGCCGGCGCCGGCGATGCCGACGCGCGAGATGAACACGCTGCGCACTGAGGTGAATACATTGAAACTCGACGTGCAGCAGATCGTGCCGATTCACGGCAGGCCGATCGCGTGGAGTGACTTCCTGAAGATGTTCCCGCAGCAGCCGGGACAAACGGCGAGCGCGGGAAACTAGTTGGCCTAGTTGGCAGCTGGCAGCTGGCAGTCACACCTGCCTGCTGCCGGCTGCCGACCGCAGGCTCACAAGGGAGCTGGCGATGATTCGCACCACTCTACGTATGGCGGCTCTGGGAGCGGGCACGATCCTCGCGCTCGCGACGCTCGCCTCGCCTCCATCGTTGGCGCAAGCGCCAGCCGGCGGCCCGGTCGCCTTCACGAACGCGCGCATCATCGACGGCACCGGACGCGCGCCGATAGAGAGAGGCACCCTCGTCCTCACCAATGGCCGCGTCAGCGCCGTCGGTCCAACCGCATCGGTGACGATCCCGGCTGGAGCACACAGGGCGGACAAACAGGCACATGACGCTCGAGCACCGGACGACGAGAACCGTTGAAAAGGGCGATTCATTCCCGCTCGGCGCCACGCTCGCCCACGATGGAGTGAATTTCGCGCTCTACTCGAAATACGCTACGGACATTTTTCTCCTGCTGTTTGAGAGAGCGGACGGCGAGCCGACCGACGTCATCCAGCTCACAGAGCGTGACAAGTTCATCTGGCACGGATGCGTCAAGGGACTGCGGGCGGGCCAAGTCTATGGCTACAAGGTCCGCGGCGAGTACCGGCCCGAATGGGGACGGCGGTTCAACGAGGCAAAGCTGCTTCTGGATCCGTACGCAAAGGCGGTGACCGGGAAGTTCCGCAATACCGACAACCTGCTGCTTGCCTACGACTCTCAGCCGGGCGCAGGCGAGAGTGTCCCCGACATCCGCGACAGCACGACACTCGTCCCGAAAGCGATTGTCGTCGACGATCGCTTCGACTGGCAGGGAGTACGCGCTCCCAAGCTGGCATTGCAGCAGTTGGTCATTTATGAGGTGCACGTGAAGGGTTTCACGGCGCACTGTTCGTCCGGCGTCGAGTCGCCGGGCACTTATCTCGGATGCATCGAGAAGATCCCCCACTTGAAGCGCCTTGGTATCAATGCCGTTGAGCTCCTGCCCGTCCACGAGTACTACGTGGACGACTTTCTCGTCGACCGGGGCCTCACGAACTACTGGGGCTACAACTCGATCGGGTTCTTCGCGCCGGAATCCTCGTACGGTAGCGGGAAAGCGCCAGGCTGCCAGGTTGCGGAATTCAAGACGCTCGTCCGCGAGCTTCACCGGGCAGGAATCAAGGTGATCCTCGACGTGGTTTATAACCACACCGGCGAGGGGAACGAGATGGGCCCTTCGATGTGCTTCCGAGGGATCGACAACCCATCCTATTACTCCCTGACGGGCCCGCCGGAGGCGCCGGGGCGCTACTACACGAACTATACCGGCTGCGGCAACAGCCTCAATTTCGACAGCCCCGCCGTCATTCGACTCGTCATGGATTCGCTGCGGTACTGGTTCGAGGTGATGCACGTCGACGGGTTCCGCTTCGACCTCGCGTCCGTGCTCGGGCGCACGGAGGATGGCGCCTTCCGATCCTCAGCGGGCTTTTTTGACGCAGCCTCACAGGATCCGGTGCTGAACCGCGCGATCCTGATCGCGGAGCCGTGGGACCTCGGGACGTACCAAGTGGGCAACTTTCCCGTGGACTGGTCCGAATGGAACGGGCGATTCCGAGACACGGTGCGGAAATTTGGCAAGGGCGACGAAGGACAACTGGCCGAAATGGGTTGGCGGCTGACGGGATCGGCGGATCTGTATGGCGAGGACGGGCGCTCCGCCTACAACAGCATCAACTTCGTCACCTGTCACGACGGCTTCACGCTCAACGATCTTGTCTCGTACAACGCGAAGCACAACGAGCGGAACGGAGAGAACAACCGGGACGGCGCCGACGACAACAACTCGTGGAACTGCGGCGTCGAAGGCGAGACCAACGACGTCGCTATCGGGGTACTGCGGAAGCAGCTGATGAAGAACCATGCGTGCTGTCTCCTCTTCGCGTCGGGAACACCAATGATTCTCGGCGGCGACGAGTTTGGACGCTCGCAGGGAGGGAACAACAACGCGTACTGTCAGGACAACGAGATCAGCTGGTTCAACTGGGATGAGGTGTCGAAGAACAACGACCTCGTCGAGTTCTATAGAAAGGCGATCGCGTTCACGCGACGGTTTCCTGTGCTCCAGCGGCGGAAGTTCCTGCTCGGCAGGGATCTGGACAACGACGGCGTGGCCGACTTGAAGTGGTTTGCGCCGGACCATGGCGACGCGCGATGGAACGACCCGACCGCACGCACGATCTGTTATCAGCTCGACAGCAGTGAGGACGGCGCGCGCGTGGCGGTCGCCAGGCTGTTCTTCATCCTCAACGCCAACTACGAGCCTCAATGGGTCACGCTGCCACCGCTCGTTTCGCCGCACGGCTGGCACCGCGCAATCGATACGAGCTTGCCGAGCGGAGCCGACTTCGCCGACCCACGCAAAGAGGTACGCGTCGACCCCGCCGATCACTACATCGCCAATCCGCGAAGTACGGTTGTGCTGCTCGCGCGCTAGTGGAAAGTGAAAAGTAAGTGGAAAGTGGGGCCCACGAATAGAATCTCCGCATGAACAGCGCACCGCAACTGTACAAGTGGGACGACATGGTGCTGGAGAAGGTGACCGACAGAATCTCCAGGAAATACGTGGCCGGTGACCGTGAGATGGTCGCGCAAATCTACCTCACCCGCGGCGCCATCGTCCCCACCCACTCACACGAAAGCGAACAGCTCACCTACGTGCTCACGGGCGCGCTCACCTTTACGCTGGATGGACGCGATATTACGGTTCACGCCGGTGAGCTGCTGCGAATCCCCTCATGGATGCCACACAGCGCCGAGGCGGTCGAGGACACCTTCGAGCTCGACCTGTTCAGTCCGATTCGCCAGGACTGGATTGACGGCACTGACGACTATTTCCGCAAGTGACCAAGGCACTGCGGCAGCCGGGCGCGTCAGCCTGCTCGCCGGGACTCTGCCTGGACGCGCACCGGCGGACAGAACGTAACGGCGACTTACAAGTTTGCGCATGCGTACACAATATTGTTAGTAACGGGACGCGATCTTCGACGGATCCGGCCGAATACTGAGCATTCAGGCTGGTCTATGACTTGCGCGTTCGAGCTTGGACATGGGCCGCAGGATCCTTCTTGTTGACGACGACGGCGCCACCCGATGGGGGTTGGTCGCCCTCCTCGAGGAGGCTGGCTACACCGTCGTCGCGGCGAGCACGCTGCACGCGGCGAAGCAGGTCCTTGTCGCGGAGGAACCAGACCTCCTGATCACCGATATCCGCCTGGGCGCGTACAACGGCTTGCACCTGGTGGTGGCGCGGCGAACTCCAATCCCCGCGATCGTGATCACCGGATTTCCGGACAGCGCGCTGGAAGCGGAAGCCCGCAGGATGGGTGCGGAGTTCCTGGTGAAGCCCATCGCGCCGGCGGAACTTCTCTGGCTCATCGAGCGCAAGCTGTCGGATACGGAGCCGGAGCCGTTTCAACCAGCCCGGCGCTGGCAGCGGAAACGTCTGACGACGGATCTCCCCGCGCAAGTGGACGACGCGGCCGTCCGCATCGTCGATATGAGCTATGGCGGGCTACGGCTGGCAGGGGACCTGGCACCAGGCGTCGTGCTTGCGCCGTCATTCCGCGTGACGTTTCCGACGGCGGCAGTGTCCGTCAGCGCCCGCGTCGTCTGGCAGGAAGCTCACGAAGCGAGCTGGGTCTGCGGCGCCGTCATCACCGACGAGACCGAAGCCACCTGGCGCCAGCTGGTGGACGCGGCTTCATAATCAACTCGCAATCACCAGATCTCACGCCGCGTCTGCCGACTTCCGCCTTTCCCGAGCGGTAAACAAAAACGGGTCTACAAGGTGCATTCCGCGGAGAAACCGGCTCACGCCAGAAATCGTAAACAAACCAGCCTTCGGGGCGTATAACAGGATGCATGCGCCGGCTCCTCATCGCGGTCGTCGTCCTTGGCTCCGCGGTGGCTCTCCTCCTGGCATTCGCGGCAGATGGCAGATCCCAGAATTTCCGCCAGGCGCGGGTGCGCAACGACGCGCACGCGGCTCTGCCGCGCGTGGCTCGAGCCCCGGCCGCCAACCCGGGTAACCCGGACAAGGTCGCGCTCGGCCGCCTGCTGTTCTGGGATCCGATCCTCTCGGGCCACAACGATGTCGCGTGCGCTACCTGCCATCACCCGCAGTTCGGGTACGCCGAAGACCGCGACCTGTCGATCGGCGTCAACGGCGCTGGAATGGGCTCGGGACGCCGCTTCGCGGCGGGTAATACTGTTCCGTTCGTCAAGCGGAACAGCCAGACCATTCTCAACACTGCGTTCAACGGGATCGACGAGGCGGGCGGGCATGACCCGGCAGCAGCACCCATGTTCTGGGACGTCCGCGAGCGGGGCCTCGAGGCTCAGGCGCTCGAACCGCTGAAGGCCTTCGAGGAAATGCGCGGCGATGCGTATCCGGAGGACAAGGCGGTCGAAGCGGTGGCGGCAAAGCTGAATGCGAATGCCGAATACCGGCAGTTATTCGCCAGAGCGTTCGGCAGCCGCGAAGCGATCACCGGTGACGCCGTGGGCCGGGCGCTCGCCGCATTCCAGCGCTCGCTGACTGCGACCAACGCGCCGTTTGATCGCTACATGCGCGGCGACCTCACGGCCATGACCGACGCGCAGATCAGGGGCATGCAGCGGTTCGAGCGGATTGGATGCGGCAATTGCCACACCGGGCCGATGTTTTCGGACTACAAGCTCCATGTGCTTGGTGTCCCCGACAATCCCCAACTCCCGGCGTCCGATTCGGGTGTCGACGGATCGTATGCGTTTCGCACGGCATCGCTGCGCAACCTTACGGACACCGCTCCCTACATGCACAGCGGCATGTTCACCACGCTTCGCGATGTGCTCGAGTTCTATGACGACGTCTCGGGACGACGGGGCCGCGCGCGGAATGGACATGTCAGCCGGGAGCAGCTCGACCCGCTATTGCGGCAACTTCGAGATCCTGACGATCGGGCCGGCGATCTGATCGCCTTCCTTCAGTCGCTGAGCGACGACTCCTTCGACCGCACGATTCCCACCAAAGTCCCCAGCGGCCTGCGGCCAGGCGGCAACATTCAGTAAATCCCAATTGCTAATGATGAACTCCTGGAGCTTCATGCCCGGTGCGCGCGACGTATTCGATATACGACCCGAGGTAGGCATGCGGCTCGGCGTCGGTGCCGCTTTCGCCACCCAACTCCAACACACGGTTGCTCAACCCGCGGAGGAATGTCCGGTCGTGCGACACGAACAGCATCGTCCCCTCGTAGTCGTCCAGTGCGTCGACGAGCATCTGCTTGGTCGCCAGGTCGAGGTGGTTGGTCGGCTCGTCGAGCACGAGGAAGTTCGGCGGGTCGAGCAGCATGCGCGCCATCACGAGGCGTGTCTTCTCCCCGCCTGACAGCGCGCGGATCTTCTTGTCCACGTCGTCTCCGGAGAACTGGAATGCGCCAGCGAGACTCCTGAGCACGCCAATCGACTCGTTTGGAAAATCGCGCTGGAGCTGCTCCTCGATCGTGAGATCGGGATCGAGGAGGTCGAGCGCCTGCTGCGCGAAGTAGCCCATCTTGAGGCTGGCGCCAAGCTGCACCGCGCCGGCATCGGGGGTGACTGCCCCCGCTACCATCTTGAGCAGCGTCGACTTCCCCGCGCCATTCTTCCCCATTACGCACCAGCGCTCGCCGCGCCGGACATTCAGGTTGAAGTCCTCGTAAATCACGCGCCGGCCGTACGCCTTCTTCACGTGTTCGATCGTGACGACCTGCTCGCCCGATCGCGGCGGTTGACGGAAATCGAACTTCACGACGCGGCGGCGTTTCGGCAGCTCGATCTTCTCGATCTTCTCGAGCGCCTTGACGCGGCTCTGCACCTGGGCGGCCTTCGCGGCATGGGCGGCGAACCGCTCGATGAAACGCTGCTCCTTTGCCAGCATGGCCTGCTGGCGCGCGTACGCCGCCTCGCGATTGGTTTCACGGATCGCGCGCTCGCGTTCGTAGAAATCGTAGTTGCCGCTGTAGACCGTGATCTCGCCGCCGTCGATCTCGGCGACCTTGGTCACGACCCGGTTCATGAACTCGCGGTCGTGCGACGTCATGAGCAGCGCGCCCGGGAGCGACTTGAGGAAGTCCTCGAGCCAGACAATGGATTCGATATCGAGGTGGTTCGTCGGCTCGTCCATCAGCAGCACGTTTGGACGACAGAGGAGCACCCGTGCCATGGCGACACGCATCTTCCAGCCGCCCGACAGCTCGCCGACGTCGCCGTCGATCCGCTCGTCATCGAAGCCAAGGCCATGAAGGACTTCTCGCGCCTGGCTTTCGAGTGCGTAGCCGCCAAGATGCTCGTAGTCCTCCTGGACTTCGCCGAAGCGCGCGAGGATCCTGTCCATCTCCCCTGAGCGATCCGGGTCGCCCATCGCGTGCTGCAACGCCTCGAGCTCGTGGTGCAGATCGCCGACGCGTCCGCTCCCGGCAATCGCTTCGTCCAGGACGGAGCGGCCCGACATCTCCTCCACGTCCTGCCGGAAGTAACCGATCGTGAGTTTCTTCGGAACGGAGACGTCGCCGTCGTCCGGCGATTCCTCGCCGACGATCATCCTGAAGAGTGTGGTCTTGCCAGCGCCGTTCGGGCCGACAAGGCCGATCTTCTCGCCGGGATTGAGCTGAAACGATGCGTCGACGAACAGCACCTGCCGTCCGTACTGCTTGTTGATGCGGGAAAAGGAGATCATCGGCCCGCGATGGCCGGCTGGGGCGAAGGCGCGGATACGGGTCCCGGACGGCGCTCGCCGATCTGCTGCCGCCACATCGCGTAGTAGAGGCCCTTCTGCTCGAGGAGCGCGGCATGCGAGCCCGACTCGACCACCCGTCCGCGCTCGAGGACGGCGGTGCGGTGGGCGGG
>ORMF010023490.1_pt1 | contig 18482 bp, 18 predicted proteins | sample 1779871 | NCBI WGS metagenome assembly ORMF01 (sample SAMEA104232316, study PRJEB22302) | groundwater metagenome | biome: forest; feature: aquifer; material: groundwater | place: USA | collected 2011-08-07 | depth 5.4 m | reverse complement strand
TGAAAAATCGCGGATAACCACATTCCCGTTGTAGCTGTGGCTTACCCCAGTCGCCTCTATAACCAGCTTGCCTGTGCGTTCCGCTTCCTGCGTCTGCATGCGCGCCACACCGATCAACTCTCGCCGATCGCTCCTCGTTCTGCGCAGTTCCATGAGCGCACGCACGCGGCCTTCATTGCGCGTCCTGCGCGCCTTGACACCCTGGCGGATCCAGATCTCTTCAGTGGCAAGCTTCTTGTCAAATTTAGCATTCTCTACAGCCTCTCCATCGAGCGCCGCCTGTTTAAGCTCTATATAGGTCTGATAATTGCCGGGCCAGCTCGTGAGTCTGCCCCGGTCGAGATCAACGATCCGTGTTGCGAGCTTCTGTAGCAGCATGCGGTCATGAGTCACAAAGAGCAATGTCCCGCCGAATGAGAGCAGAAATTCCTCGAGCCAGGCAATGGCATCGATATCCAGGTGGTTCGTCGGCTCGTCGAGGAGCAAGAGATCCGGTGCGTCTGCCAATGCCCTGGCCAGCAGAACACGTCGCTTGAGACCGCCCGAGAGTTCCGAGAACTCAGCGTCTTCGGGAAGCTGCAATCGCGTCAGTATCTCATCAACGCGCTGCTGCATCTGCCACCCGCCCGCTGCCTCGAACTTGTGCTGCACATCCTCAAGCTCGGACATCAGCTTCTCGCTGTGGTCATGGGCCAGTTTGGCGCTCACGTGATGATAGGCGGCAAGCAGTTTCCCCTGCTCGCCGAAGGCGCTCGATACCACGTCGAACACGCTGCCGAAAAGCGCATGGGGAACCTCCTGCGTCAGGAGCGTGATGCGCACGCCCTGCTGGAACACGATATTGCCGCCGTCGGGCTTTACCTCTCCGGTGATGAGCTTCATGATCGTTGACTTGCCAGTGCCGTTCCGTCCGACCAGACAGACCCGCTCACCGCGGTCGATGGAGAGATCTACTCCTTCGAGCAGCAGCGGCCCGCCGAAGCTGACCTTGACGTTCTGTAAACTCACTAATGCCATGCAATACCCCTTTCTTTATCAACTTGTTGCGCCAGCACAATGTACTCCGTGGCCTGCTGAATTGCAACCTAAAACATGGGTTAACTGGAAAACGAAAAGGAGGGCAGGCAAAGAAAAACGCCCATAAACAACTTGATTTATCTCATCTTCTATGTAAAATATGATTATCATAATTTTGCGGAGGATTGAATGTTTGACGAGATTCAGGAAAGACTGAAAGGGCTTCAGAATAAATTGATTGAAATCCGGGGTTATCTTTGACCTGGATGCAAAGGGTAAAAGATTAAGCGATATAGAAAAGGCCGCCGCAGACCCTGCCTTATGGGAAAAGGCTTCAGAGGCGCAGAGCCTTCTCAAAACGCAGGCAGCGCTCAAGGCAGAGCTTGCAGCAGTAGCCGATATTGAAAAAGGTCTGGAAGATGCGTCTATCCTGCTGGAACTTGCCAATTCAGAGAACAGCCCTGAAACCGCAAAAGAGGCAGAGGCGAAATTATCCGATACTGAAAACTACATACATCAATTGGACATCCAGAGGATGCTTGGCGGAGAGCATGACAAACTGAGCGCCATCCTCTCCATCCATCCGGGCGCTGGCGGCACAGAGGCGCAAGACTGGGCAGAGATACTCCTCCGGATGTATACCCGATGGGCTGAGAAAAAGAGATATAAAGTTAATGTGGTTGATTATCAGCCCGGAGAAGAAGCAGGCGTAAAGAGCGTTACCTTGACCGTCGAGGGTGAGTATGCCTACGGCTATCTAAAGGCAGAGGTTGGCGTGCACCGCCTTGTCAGAATATCGCCATTTGATGCAAATCAGAGAAGGCACACATCGTTTGCATCCGTGTTTGTCTATCCTGAGATTGAAGACGATATTGAGGTTGATGTGAAAGAAGCAGACCTAAAGATAGATACTTTCAGGTCAGGCGGCGCAGGCGGCCAGAATGTAAATAAAGTGGAGACAGCAGTGCGGATAAGCCATATTCCGACTGGTATAATCGTTGCGTGTCAGGCCGAGCGGAGCCAGCATAAAAATAGGGAACTGGCCATGAAGATACTGAGGTCAAGGATTTATGAATTAAAATTAAAAGAACAGGAAGAAAAGATGCAGGAGTTTCACAAAGGGAAAAAGGAGATTACATGGGGAAGTCAGATCCGCTCCTATGTATTGCAGCCGTACCGTTTGATAAAAGACCATAGAACAGGTGTGGAAACAGGCAATGTAGACGCAGCGCTTGATGGAAAGATAGATGAGTTTATAGAGGCGTATCTTTTGCAGAGGAAATAATGGAGTGTAATGACCCCCATGAAGATTAAATGTCCTGTGTGCGGCAAGGAGGCCGTGTGGGAAGGAAATCCTTTCAGACCCTTCTGTTCAGAAAGATGCAGCCTTATTGATCTGGGAAAATGGGCTGATGAAAAGTATTCTGTAGGGGCAGGGGATAAGGAGGGGGAGAAGAGTGAGTGAGACGGATGTCATAGAATCTTTAAAACAAAAGGAAGAGGAGCTTGATAATATTTTAAATGAGACAAGGGGAAAGGCCGCACATATTAAAAAAGATGCGCTTCTTAAGGCTCAAGAAATAAGATTGTCTATGTCAAAAGAAGTTGACGCTGCGCTGGAAAACTATAAAAAAGAAGAATTGGAAAAGATAGATAAGGAGGTTCTGGAAATAAAGGCAGGGGCAATAAAAAAAAGCGAAGGGCTGAGACTTCTGGCTGAGAAGAGATTGGAGAAAGCAGTTGATATGGCGATGCATTATATAATAGAGGGCAATAATAAATGATAAAGGTAATGAGTAAGATTCAACTCATCGGGCCAAAGAGGTTATTGGATGATGTGATAAAGACGCTTCATATCCTCGGCATTGTCCATATAGAGAGCATACCTCAGAGGATTAGCCCTGAAGATTCTTATTTGAGAAGGATACATATTGAAAGGGAAAAGGCTGTATTTAAGGAGAGTATTGAAAAGATATTAGAACGGCTTAAGGGGATATATCTACTTCTACCTGTATCGGATGTGGAAAAAGAAGGATTTGTGCTCGCAGACATTACATCCAATGCCTTTTTGGACGAAGTGGATAGACTGGAGAATGAGGTTAAAACCTTGCATGTTGAAAGGGCAGGGCTTTTAGAAGAGGCTTCGTCCATTGAACGTTATGAAAAGATATTGAAAGGCATTGCGCCTCTTGTGGCAAAACTGAAGGCCCTTAATAATTTTGAAACAATAGGCATCACCATTGACAGGGCCAAACAAGACATTTTACCCTTGCTTGAAAGCGAGATAAACCGCATTACAGATGGAAGGTATCAGTTTATTGTCCGGGATATAGATGAAGAAATAATCGGTGTTGTTATTACATATCCAAGGCAATACGATGCAAGGTTAAAGTCCCTTATATCCGCTGAGGCCATATCAGAGATAAAACTTCCGCAGAGATATGCTGATATGACCCTCTTTGATGCGCTCAAGATTATGGTAAAGAGGAGAGAAGAGATCCCCGCCCTTATAATGGATATTGACAGCAGGTTAAAAGGGTTGTCAAGTGAATGGTATAAAAAACTCGTGGGGCTTATGGAGGTTCTGCGCGACACAATTGATGAATTGAAGGCGCTTGCATACTGCGCGCATACGAGATTTGCATTTGTTATTGCCGGATGGATTCCAAAGGGAGAATTTAATATTTTAGCCTATGCCCTTAAACAAAGATTTGGCGGCAGCGTCATGGTGCGGGAGGTGGAAATAAGGGAAGATGAGATAGATTTAATACCTGTTTATATAAAGAACCCGGCATTTTTAAGGCCGTTTGAGATCTTTATCAATATCCTGCCGCCGCCAAAATATGGCTCTATAGACCCAACGCCGTATCTTGCATTGTTTTTTCCGACCTTTTTTGGCCTTATGTTAGGCGATGCGGGCTACGGCGGCATACTTTTAATTACGAGCCTTTATATGAAAAGAAGGTTTAAGGGCCGGGATTTTATCTTTAGCCTTGCCTCTGTTTTTACAATATCAAGTCTTTTTGCAATTGTCTTTGGCATCCTCTTTGGCGAATTCTTTGGAGACCTGGGAGAGAGGCTTGGACTTCTCCATCCGATAATCTTTGACAGGATAAAGGCGCTGCGGGTCTTTTTGACGCTGGCAATCGGAATAGGTTTAGGCCATGTAATCCTTGGGTTTTTACTTGCAATAACAAACTATATCCACAGAGGCAAAGTCAAACAGGCTGTGGCAAAGGCGTCTGCATTGATATTGGTAATTACACTGCTTATTATCCTTGCCGTTCTGGCAGAATATCTGCCAAAGGGTTTAATGACGCCGGGCGCATTGATTATGATAGCGGCCTTAGCTGTCCTTATACTGCTTGAAGGCATCATCGGGCCATTGGAGGTGATAAAGGCAGTCGGCAATATACTTTCATACGCCCGTATAATGGCCATAGGAACTGCATCTGTGGTATTGGCCATTGTGGCAAATAAATTAGGCGGATTAACAGACAATGTAATACTCGGCATTCTTATCGCAGGCGTAATCCATATCATAAACATATTTCTCGGCATACTCGGCCCAACCATACATTCATTGAGGCTTCATTATGTGGAATTTTTCAGCAAGTTTTACGAGACAGGAGGAAGGAGATATACGCCGTTCAGGAAACATAGTAAACAATAGGCAGTAGGGCAAGGCTTTAGCCTTGCTTGCATTAAAGCAACCCTAAAGGGCTGCCCTACACTAAATCATATGGAGGTGTTTATGGAAAAGGGTCTTATCGCATTGGCTGCTGCTGTAGCCATAGCAATCCCTGCGCTGGCAACTGCATGGGCACAGAGCAAGATAGGCTCTGCCGGAGCCGGGGCTATAGCTGAGAAACCTGAGCTAAGCGGCATAGTAATTATTTTAGTGGCTATCCCTGAGACAATGGTAATACTCGGTTTTGTTATAGCCTATCTTATTCTGTCTTAGAAACCGGTTGTTAGTTGTTGGTTTTTAGTTTTTTAGAAAAAGGCCTATCCTGATTCAGGTTTGTAACCTGAACCAACTGAAGACTTTTCCAACAACCAACAACTAACAACTAAAAACAGGTGGAGAGGCGGAGAAATGAGCGAAAAGGAATTCTTAAAAGCCCTTGAGGACGATACAAGACGGGAATGCGCTGTCATGCTTGAGAATGCCCAAAAAGAGGCGGAGAGCATTATAAAAACAGCAACAGAGGAACAGGAGAGATTTAACAGGGAGAGGTTTAAAAAGGCCGGGGCCGATGTAGAAACAGAAAGGATAAGGATGCTGGCAAACGCAAAGTTGTGTGCAAATGAGGTTATACTTAAAGAGAGATGGCTTGCGATAAACATGGTTTTTGAGAGGGTGTCTGATAGATTCAGAGAATTGCGCATGGATAAAGAATATCCAAAGATATTGGAAGGGCTCTTAAAAGAGGCATTTGCCGGCTGGAGAGGCCGGATGTCTTCAGACAAAGAAGCTGTAGTAATGGTGTCAAAACAGGATATGCCGCTTTTGAAAGGGTTTATCCTGAACTTGCCGAAGGGGTTTAATCATGATTTTAACTGTGAGGTTGTTGCTGATGAAACAGGCAATGTGTCAACAGGCGTGGTTATTATGAGCAAGGACAGGAGATATAAGATAGTAAATACACTTGATTCAAGATTAGAAAAGGCAAGGCCGGAACTTGTTTCAATGATTGACAGGATGTTGTTTGGAAATACAATTACGAATTAAGAATTAGAAATTAGGAATTGATTCATAATTCATAATTCCTAATTAATTTTATCTATATGGATTTAAGCTATTTCAACGCAAGGATACGGGCATGGAAGGGCAATCTCTTGCCGCAAGAAAGCTATGACAGGCTAATCGGCGCATCTGACACCAAAGACTTAATAAGCCATCTTAAAGAAACCGTCTATGCAAGGGATATGGAGATAGCCTCTGCAAGATATGAAAGAGAAACAGATATTATGGAAGGCGGCCTCAGGGCAAATCTTGCAAATACATTTAAAAGATTGTGGGATTATGCCCCAAAGCCAGGCAGGACAATGCTCAGGGGCGTATTTTCTATATGGGAGGTATATAACTTAAAGGCAATATTGCGGGCAAGGGATAAAGGCATTTCACCTGATGAAAACATTTTCATACTTATACCGGCAGGCGATATGGATGAGGCGGCACTGAAGGAATTAAACCAGGCAAAGGACATAAAGGGCATCCTCAATCTCCTTTCTACATGGGGAAGTCCGTATGCAAGGCCGATAAGGGATGTTTTAGAAAGGTATAAAAAAGAAAGGCAGTTAATCTTACTTGAGCTTACCCTTGACCGCTTTGCGCATGACTACTCCCTTTCTTCCGCATCAGGCGATGACATGAACAGAAGGGTAATTAAGCATCTTGTAAAGGAGAGGATAAACAGCATAAACATATCAACGCTTATGAAACTATGCGGAGAGGCGTTGTCTCCAGCTAATATTTACAGCTATTTTCTTGAAGGCGGCGGCATGATTGATAAGGATAATTTTTTAAAACTGGCAGAAAGTAAAGACAAAAGAGAGCTTATGCAGAGGCTTGTGGACTTGGTCAAAGACAGCCGTTGGAAGAAGATAATCAGAGCGGCAGACACTGATGAGGCATTTTTTCTGGAAGAACAACTTGAAGAATTCATAAAAAAAGAGATTTGCAGGCTTTCTGTCACAGAGCCATTAAGCATTGCCCTGGCTGTGTGCTTTATTTATAAAAAGATAAGGGAGATAAAAAATTTGAGGCTTATTGTAAGGGCAAAGGTTTTTGGCATACCTGCAATTGAGCTTAAAAGATTTATCTTATTATGAAACTCCTCATAATTACATACCCTGACACATCCCTTGGCTTTAACCTTGCAGGCATTGAGGTCAAAGAGGTTAAAGAAAATGAGGATGTTACAGCGATTTTGAACGATATCATAAAAACCGGAGACTATGGTCTGATAGCCATTGAAGAGGGGCTTTTGTTAAAGGTTGACGAAGGTATTTTAAAGCGGATCAGAAAGACCGGCATACCCGTGATAGTTCCAATAAATACGCCAAAGTCATGGCATGGCGAGCCAGAGACAGAATCATATATAGCCAGACTTATACGAAGGGCAATAGGGTATCAGGTGAAGATAAAGAGGTAATATGCAAACAATAAAAGGTACAATTTCAGGCGTTTCAGGGCCTACTGTTACGGCAAAGGGGATGACAGGCGCCAAGATGCACACCACTGCCTTTGTTGGCAAAGACAACCTTCTTGGAGAGATTGTAAGGATAGAGGGCGATACTGTTATATTGCAGGTATATGAGGATACAACAGGACTTTCCCTTGGCGAGGAGATTGTAAGCCACGGCAAACCTCTTACTATCAGGCTTGGCCCTGGACTTTTATCAGGCGTCTTTGACGGCATCCAGAGACCGCTTGAAACATTAAGGCTAAAATCAGGCGATTTTATAAAAAAGGGGGTAAACCTTGATGTTCTGCTGGATAAAAAATGGGAATTTATTCCAGGAGTAAAAAAAGGCGATGCAATTGAACCTGGAGATATTGTTGGCATTGTCAGAGAAAATGAGCGTATTGAGCACAGGATACTCGTTCCTCCGGCCAAAAAGGGTGTTGTAAAAGAAGTCCGCAAAGGCGGGATTACAGGCGATGAGCCTGTTGTAATTCTTGGAGATGGCAGCGTCATATCGCTTTATCAGGAATGGCCTGTAAGACAGCCAAGGCCGTTTAAACAAAGACTATCGCCAGACACGCCTTTTCTTACAGGCCAGCGCATCTTTGATACGCTCTTTCCAGTGGCAGAGGGCGGCATAGCCATTGTTCCGGGCGGTTTTGGAACAGGAAAAACCATTGTGGAACAGGCCCTGGCCAGATTTGCAAAGTCAGATATTATTGTTTATGTCGGATGCGGAGAGCGCGGAAATGAGATGACAGAGGTGCTCTCAGACTTTCCAAAACTTTCAGACCCTTCCACAGGACTGCCTTTAAGTTTAAGAACCGTCCTTATTGTAAACACATCAAACATGCCTGTCGCGGCAAGGGAGGCGTCTATCTTCATAGGCGTAACCATTGCCGAATATTTCAGGGATATGGGATTCAATGTTGCGCTTATGACAGATTCTATATCAAGATGGGCAGAGGCATTAAGGGAGATTTCTTCCAGGATGGAAGAGATGCCCGGAGAAGAAGGCTATCCGCCGTATCTTGCAACCCGCCTCGGAAACTTCTATGAAAGGGCTGGCAAGGTAGAATGCCTTGGAAACGGTTCAAGTTCCAAACTTGAACCCGCAAGAATAGGCTCTGTTACCATCGTCAGCGCTGTATCGCCGCCTGGTGGAGATTTTTCAGAGCCGGTAACTCAGGCATCTCTGCGGGTTGCTGGCGCCTTGTGGGCGCTTGATACAGACCTTGCATACAGGAGACACTTTCCGGCAGTTGACTGGAATAAAAGTTTCAGCCTTTATTACAATTCGCTTAAAGATTGGTTCTCAAAAGAGGTGGCAGAAGATACGGTATCGTTGAGAGACAATATTATGGCAATACTGGAAAGAGAGGGTGAACTAAAAGAGATAGTTCAGGTTATCGGGATAGAGGCATTGCAGGACAGAGATAGACTTACCATGGAGATAGGAGGGATAATCAAAGAGGTATTTTTGAGGCAAAGCGTATTCAATGACGCAGATGCATTCTGCACCATGGAAAAGCAGTACTGGATGATGAAATGTATAATTCAATTTTACAATAAAGCAAAGGAAGCCCTCAGCCAGGGAGTTTATCTGGAAAAATTACTCACAAGTCCTGTAATAACAAAGCTTATGCGGATGCAGGATATACCGAGTAATATGTTTAAGGAAAGGGCAGGGGAGATGATAGGAGAGATGGATGAAATTACTCCCAAATAATGTGCTATGAATTTATTAACCTTTGAATATCAATCCATAGTCAGCATATCGGGGCCGCTCATATTTGTTGAAGGCGTGGCGGCTGGAAGCCTCGGAGAGATGGTAGAGGTTTGCCTATCCACAGGCGAAAAGAGAAGGGGGCAGATTCTCCAGATTCTGGAAGGCCTTGCAGTTGTGCAGGTGCTGGAAGGCACATCAGGGATTGATACAGCGGCATCAAAGATTATCCTTAAAGGAGAGATCGCAAAACTCGGCGTATCTCTTGATATGCTGGGCAGATTCTTTAACGGCCTTGGCGAGCCGATAGACGGGCTTTCAGAGATTATACCGGAGAAAAGGCTTGATATAAATGGCCTTCCCATAAATCCTGTTGCGCGGGATAAGCCAACTCACTTCATACAAACAGGCATTTCAACGATAGATGGTCTTGCTACCCTTGTCCGCGGGCAGAAGCTGCCTATATTTTCAGGGGCAGGGCTTCCTGCCAATGAGATTGCATCGCAGATAGTAAGGCAGGCAAAGGTTCGGGGCACCCATCCGAAGGATGGGTCGGGTGAAGAATTTTCTATTGTCTTTGGCGCTATGGGGATTACATCAAGGGAGGCATTTTTCTTTAAAAATGCCTTTGAAGAAAGCGGCGCTGTGGAAAGGACAGTCGCATTTATAAATATGGCGGAAGACCCTGCTATTGAAAGGCTTTTCACACCAAGGTGCGCCCTGACTGCCGCCGAATATCTTGCATTTGAAAAAGGGCATCATGTCCTGGTAATACTTAGCGATATGACAAACTACTGCGAGGCGCTGCGCGAAATCGGAAGCGCCAGGGAGGAGATACCCGGAAGAAGAGGCTATCCCGGTTATATGTATACAGACCTTGCTGCAATATATGAAAGGGCGGGCAGGATAAAAGGCAAAGAAGGCTCGGTTACACTTATCCCCATACTCACAATGCCTGACGATGATATAACTCACCCCATAGCGGATTTAAGCGGCTATATAACAGAGGGGCAGATTGTCCTGAGCAGACCCCTTTTTAGAAAAGGGATATACCCGCCTGTGGATGTGCTGCCGTCGCTTTCAAGGCTTATGAATCTTGGTATAGGAAAAGAAAAGACAAGGGATTATCACAGGGGCGCGGCTGATCAGTTATATTCGGCCTATGCAAAAGGGAGGGATACGAGAAGGCTTTCTGCAATCATAGGTGAAGAAGGGCTCACTGATATAGATAAACGATATTTGAAATTCGCGGACGAATTTGAGAAGGTATTTGTTGGTCAGGGCGATATTGACAGGTCAATAGATGATACATTAAATATTGGATGGAGGCTTTTATCAATGCTGCCTAAGACAGAGCTTATAAGGATAAAAGAGGAGTTTGTGGAGAAATATTATTCCCATTCTCCGTAGTGGCGGGTCTTTAGACCCGCCATCACCGACCTAAAGGTCGGTGGCTACAGTGGAGAAAAGAGAGGGAATTTATGGAAAAATTCGCACCTACACGAATAAACCTCCTGCTTCTCAATACGCAACTTTCTGTATTAAAAAGCGGGGCGAGGCTTTTAAGGAGCAAGAGAGAGGCCCTGATGAAGGATTTTTTAAGGCGTGTTGGGGAATGTCTTGAACTCCGGTCAAAGTTAAATTCACAACTTATGGATGCGACATACAAACTTCATCTTGCCAGGGCGTTTCTCGGCGACACAATTTTTTCAACGGCATATGCGTCAAAAAGGGATATGTCACTTGATATTAAAATAAAAAATGTCTGGGGAATAAATATCCCTGATATAGACCAGAAGGCATTTGTCAGGAGCATAGATGCAAGGGATATATCGCCCATTGGAGAAGGGACGCTGGCAACTGACACTGCAAAGGATTTTGAAAAGGCAGTGGATGCCATTGTTTCCATCGCGTCAAGTGAAATAAGGCTTAAGAGGGTGGGGGAGGAGATAAGGGCTGATACAAGAAAAATAAATGCCCTTGAAGAGCTTGTTATGCCATCTATTCAGCGCAATATGAAGACTATAAAGAATGTCCTTGAAGAAAGAGAGAGGGAGGATATTTACAGGTTGAAAAGATTTAAAAGAAGGAAAAAATATTGAAAAATGCAGATTGCAAAATGCAAACCGTATACGTGGGATAGCTTTTCAATTTTTTAATTTAAAATTTGCACTTTTCATTTTGCAATGGAGCGAAGCGACCATGCTGCTATAACGGCCTACTGGAACTACTGCGATTATAAGTGCGAGAAATGCGGCCATGACATTATCAAAGTCCGGTGGGGTAGTTGGTAACTTCTTGCATATCAAACAGGTTTATGTTAGTTAAGTAGCCTGATTACACTAATCTTGCCTCATTTCGTATTGGCGTAAAATATATGCTTGAAATGTATGTCTTATATGGATTATTTGCCGGTATTGTTACGCTCATAGCCGGCCTTCTTCCGCTTTTTATTGATTTTAAAGGCATCCGCTACATAATCGCTGTTTCTGCCGGGGTTGTTATTGCCACAGTCTTTCTGGACCTTCTCCCTGAAGCAAATCTCAAAAAAGACGCATGGGTGCTCGCCCTCGGTTTCCTGTCATTCTATTTAATCGGCAAACTTACTGTTCTTCATTCATGCGGAGAGATGGAATGCGAGCAGCACAGCATAAACATGGTTTCTATATTTGGCATGGCTCTGGATAATATAACTGATGGCGTTGCTATAACAATAGGCTATCTTACGGACCCGAATATCGGGTTTATCATTATGGTCGCTGTTGTTATCCATGAGATCCCGCAGGATATCACTGCAACTATTCTTATGAAGGACATTGGTTACAGCACCAGGAAAATGCTTGTTCCCATTATACTTGCGGCCATTGCCTATCCCATTGGCTCATACACAGCGGTCTTTATCCCGGAGACGTTCCACGAACCTGTTATTGCGTTTGTTGCAGGGGCATTCATTTATATAGGCGTGGGTGACTTATTGCTTGAGGCCCACAGAAAGTTTAATATAAATGTGATACTATCTGTTTTATCCGGTTTCGTTCTGATATTTATGATAGAAGCAGTTATGGGACATTAAAGAAAGGATGTTTTTATGATTGAAAGATATTCCAGAAAAGAGATGTCCAAAATCTGGGAGACGGAGAATAGATTTAAGAAATGGCTTGAGGTGGAGATTGCTGCGTGCGAGGCGTGGGCGCGGCTCGGCGAGATTCCCAAGAAGGCGCTGGATACCATCAAGTCAAGAGCTGACTTCAACATTCAGCGAATTGACGAGATTGAGAAGACAGTCAAGCACGATGTAATTTCGTTTCTCACATCGGTTGCGGAGTTTGTCGGGCCTGATTCAAGATATATCCACAGAGGGCTGACGTCTTCTGACATCCTTGACACATCCCTTGCGCTGCTCTTAAAAGAGGCTGCGGATTTGATTATCACAGATATAAAGAAGCTTATGGATGTAATTAAAAAGCGGGCATTTGAGCATAAAAATACCGTGATGATTGGCCGCTCTCACGGCATCCATGCAGAGCCCATAACCTTTGGCCTTAAGATGGCCTTATGGTATGAGGAGATGAAAAGAAACCTTGCAAGGATGGAAAGGGCAAGGGAGATAATTTCATACGGAAAACTTTCCGGCGCAGTAGGCACATTTGCCAACATCCCGCCGTCTGTTGAAGAATATGTGTGCAAAAAAATCGGGCTCAGGCCTGCGCCTGTTGCAACTCAGATTATCCAGAGAGACAGACATGCGGAATATTTCACAACCCTTGCCATCATCGCCTCATCCATTGAAAAGATTGCAGTGGAGATACGACATCTTCAGAGAACAGAGGTTCTTGAAGCAGAAGAGCCGTTCACCGAGGGACAGAAAGGCTCATCTGCTATGCCGCATAAGAGAAATCCCATCCTGTCTGAAAATCTTACAGGCCTTGCAAGGCTTGTAAGAAGTTATGCTAACGCAGCAATGGAGAATATGCCGCTATGGCATGAAAGAGATATAAGCCATTCTTCTGTTGAAAGGGTCATTGCGCCGGATGCAACAATCCTCGTTGACTTCATGCTGACACGGATGACAGGGCTTGTCAGAGACCTTGTTGTCTATCCTGAAAATATGAAAGAGAATCTAAATAAACTCAATGGTCTGATATTCTCGCAAAGCGTTTTGCTCGCCCTTACAGAAAAGGGCGCTGCAAGAGAGGATGCATACCAGATAGTCCAACGTAATGCCATGAAGGCATGGAAGGAAAAGAAAGAATTTAAAGGATTGCTGTTAAAAGATAAAGAAGTAACAGAGCGGCTTTCTCAAAAGGATATTGAGGCATGTTTCGATATTTCAAGGCATGTTAAAAATGTGGATTATATATTTAAGAGGGTGTTTAAGAGATAGGGAGAGGGGTTATCTAACTTTATGTTCAAGAAAATAATCATCGCTATTTCACTCTTTGCAGCCGTTGCTTCCGGTATATGGTTTTTCCTGATAAAGGCAAGTCATCAGACAATAAAATACAAAACTGCTAATGTTGAAGTTGGTTCCATAGAATCAAAAATTTCTGCAACAGGCACGGTCAATGCCGTTGTTACTGTTCAGGTAGGCAGTCAGGTTTCAGGAACAATAAAGGAACTGTATGCGGATTTTAATTCTGAAGTGAAAAAAGGCCAGGTTATAGCAATGCTTGACCAGAAAACATTTACAGCGCAGCGGGATCAGGCAAAGGCAAACCTTATAAATGCCGTGGCAAATGTTGAAAGGGCCAGGGCGGATTTGTTTGATAAAAAAAAGAAATTTGAAAGGTTGTCTAAATTATTTAATGAGGGTCTTGCTGCCCAGAGCGACAGAGACAGCGCAGAGGCGGCCTATCTTTCCAGCGGGGCGCAGGTGAAATCAGCGGAGGCGCAGGTGGAGCAGAATAAGGCCGCTCTGGAGCTTGCAGAGGTAAATCTTGACTACACCATTATAAAATCGCCGGTTGACGGCATAGTCATATCCAGAAATGTTGACATAGGCCAGACTGTGGCCGCATCGTTTCAGACCCCGACGCTTTTTACCATAGCCAAAGACTTGACAAAGATGCAGGTTAATACCAATGTTGACGAGGCCGATATAGGAATGGTAAAGTTGGAACAGGAGGGGCACTTTACTGTAGATGCCTTTCCTGAATCGGTTTTCAATGGAAAGGTTTCACAGATACGCAACGCCCCTATTATTGTCCAGAATGTTGTTACATACGATGTTATTATTGAGGTGTCCAATAAAAACATGGAATTAAAACCGGGCATGACTGCCAATGTGTCTATCGTAACAGCAAGAAAAGATAATGTAATTAAGATACCCAATGCCGCTTTGCGGTTTAAGCCGCAGGAACAGGAATATGCCAATCATAAATCAGCCAAGCAGGAAAGAGGCTCAAAGGTATGGCTGCAAGGCGGTCAACAAATAAAACCGGTATCAATAAAGACAGGCATCAGCGACGGCAATTTTACGGAGATTAGGGAAGGGGAAATAAAGGAAGGGGATGAGGTAATTACCGACACCGCTGTCAAAAATAATAATCAGCCGGGCCGGGCCGGCGCCGGCAGATCTCCTCATGGCTTAATGAGATAACTATGGCGGAGCTTATAGAGGTTGAAAATCTTGTAAAGATATACAAGATGGACAATGTGGATTTTCATGCCGTCAGGGGCGTTTCCCTTGCCATAGATGAAGGAGAATTTGTGGCAGTGATGGGGGCGTCAGGTTCAGGCAAATCCACATTCATGAATATCATCGGTTGTCTTGACAAACCCACTGCCGGCAATTATATGCTGGATGGACATGAGGTGGGGACTTTAAGCAAGGACAATCTTGCAGCCATACGCAATAAAAAGATAGGCTTTGTGTTTCAGAGTTTTAATCTCCTCCAGCGCATGTCCGCGCTTCAGAATGTGGAACTTCCGCTCCTCTACAACAATTCTACATCAAACGAAAGAAAAACAAAGGCTTTGGCGGCATTACACTCCGTCGGTTTGGAGGGGAGGGAATACCACAGACCCAGCCAGTTGTCAGGCGGACAGCAGCAAAGGGTTGCCATAGCGCGTGCATTGATCAATAATCCCTCTCTGATTTTAGCGGATGAACCGACCGGCAACCTTGATTCTCAAACCAGCGTTGATATTATGATGCTCTTTAAGAAGCTGAACAAAGAAAACGGCATCACCATTGTCATGGTAACCCATGAGGCCGATATTGCCGCTTATGCTGACAGGCATATCATTTTTAAGGATGGAACTGTGGTAAAAGACGATAAAACCCCTTAAAATCCTCTTTTAACTCTCTGGGCTGACAACAGCGTCATGCCACGCCTCGTTCCATTAGGAACGAGCTGTATTTCATGTCGGCCCCGAGGATATGGTTTACCCACCAGTCACCTAAGAAGCGCAGAAGTTCCTCAGGAACCGATGCGTTGCGATCCATTGTATCTTGACAGAGAGCCACGACTTTCATGCGGTAGGCCTTATGGGCCTCTTTGTGAGTAGCCAGCTCAGGGTATCCGTATTCCACAAGAAGTTGCTCTTCCGTAGTGAAATGGCCGCTTGCGTAATTCGTCAACCTCGTAAGCAGTTCGGACACCGTCTCAGAACGAACATCCACTTCAGGCTTCGAACGTAGCAGATTGATCATGGCAATGATCTTCTTGTGCTGCTCATCGAGCTTCGCAATGCCAACACTGAACGACGGACTCCAAACAATCAATTCCATGTCTGACCTCCTGATCGCCATTAGCCCGCCATGGCGGGCTAATGATATAAATAACCGGCGCAGTTTCTCATGTGTCCAGTTGATTGATTCGTTAGAAGATTTTTATTTATATGTTAAAGGATATTTTTCCGGATTATCTAAAATTTCCGTAGATAAATCCACATCTAATTTTGGCCAGTATAAATGATGATTATGAATTACTTCCACATCGATTATTGACGATACATTTGCATCTTTAAACCATGGATATTCATTAAAAGAAACAAAGTATTCTTTATCTTTCAAAAATATCCAAAATCCATGTTCTGAAATATTAGTTATTTCCGGTTTTGAAATGTTCTTTCCATTTTTTAATAATTTCATTTTTATGCCTCTCAATAATTTTTTGTAAAGAATTTAATTGGGTTTTGGAAAAACCGGAATAATTAACTAATGCAATAGTAGGCTCTAACCAAAACTTTGCTTCTCCTTCAGGAGAAATAATATGGACATGAATTCTATTTTCTTCTTTAGAGAAAAAGTGAAACCGGTATTTTCCTATTTTAAATACTGTTGGACTCAAAGTTTATTACTCTCCTTTGAATGATTTTACCATATTCTTAATTTTATTTTCTCTTCTTCTAACGCCAAGTTAACCAGCCCGCTTTAGCGGTTCCGGTTGAACGACGTGTTAGGCGCGTTGCGCTTCCCATTCTTTTCTACGCATAGTTATTGATTTTAACGACATCCTCATAAGATAACATGCCGACAAATTACTGACTCCATTTGCAAAAATGGCATGACAACATTCCACCCCTCTTTTAGAGAGTTGACCATTATTCTTGAAGTTCTTTGGGTGATTTGGCTGAATTTCTTTAATAACATTTTGATGTATCGTTTCAATCTCTGCTTTAACTTTTTCTGATTCACTTTCTCTAATAGCAATAAGTCTACTAATTCTCTTGTCAAGCCGCCTAAGTTCTTGTTTAAACGTATTCTCTGCCGATTCAAACAACAATGGATTAAAGGTTAAAGGCAATATGTAATTCCCAGATAACCCCTTGTGAATTTTTTCTTTATAGAGTTCAAGCCTTTTCAGGCTTTTGTAATCATACGTAACGCCATAAGACTCAATGAAGTCCTTATTACTATCTATATCAAAGGTCATCTTCTGAATGGCATGAGCTATATCGTTTCTATAATCTATGATACTTTGTATGCCATTGCTTTCTTCTTGAGTAATAACCCTTTCAGAAACCAATATAGCCCACATTTTTTTATACATATCTTTTGTTCCATCCGGGAGTCTATGTTGGCTTTTGTCATGGCCGTAACGAATCTTATCTGTTTCTCTAATCGCACCAAGAATAAATGACTTTAATTCTTCAACATGAAAAAGAATAATTAACATTTCAAATGCACGATACTTGAGAATATTCTTCTCTAATGCAGGTAGACATTTTCCTTTTGGGTAAAAGTTTCGCACACTATTTTTCTGTCCGCACTAACCCATATATTGAGCAATTTTCTGGACTTTATCAGAATTTTACGAACAGTTCAAGAAAAAATATAAATTCAAGTTGACGCAACTGTCTATTTTGATTATAGTTATGCAATTGGATAACATCCATTTTGCGTGCTTAGACAGTTTCCGGCCAACATCATATGATTTCTATTGCAAACGAAATCCTGATGCACAATCAGGAGGATGTTAAATTATGAATACGATCGCAACCGTAAAAATAGCAGTCAATGCCCTGAGCATCAACAAGATGCGTTCAGGGCTTACCATGCTCGGCATCATCATAGGTGTCGCCGCGGTGATAGCCATGATATCCGTGGGTTCAGGGGCAAGGGAACAGGTTGCAAAACAGATTGCAAGTATAGGTTCCAATCTTTTGATTATACTGCCTGGAACCGCCACCAGCGGCGGACTCAGAATGGGTTTCGGATCAACTCCCACGCTCACATCAGACGATGCAAAGGCTATAGCGCAGGAGATGCCGGATGTGGCGTATGCTGCGCCGCTTCTGCCCGGCACGGCGCAGGTGGTTTACGGAAACCAGAACTGGAGCACGATTATTACCGGTACGACGCCGAGCCTGTTTGATCTGAGGGATTGGCCTGTCGCGTCCGGCGAGATATTTACACAGAGGGATGTTGACGGAGCCACAAAGGTTGCGCTGGTCGGCAAGATCGTAGTTGAAAATCTCTTTGGCGATGAAGACCCGCTGGGAAAAATTATAAGGATAAAAAAGATACCGTTTAAGGTTATCGGCGTTTTATCGGGAAAGGGGCAATCGCCAATGGGTCAGGATCAGGATGACAGCGTCTATATCCCTGTTACCACCGCGCAGAAAAAACTTTTCGGCACAATATTTCCCGGCATGGTAAGGATGATTACGGTAAAGGCGGTCTCTCCTTCGGTTCTTAAAGATGCTGAAAAGAATATTGCGGCTCTCCTCCGGCAGCGGCATCACATTCCCACAGGCAGGGAGGATGATTTCACTGTCCGCAATCTTACAGAGATGCTGGCAACGGCTGAACAATCGGCAAAGATAATGTCAATCCTTCTCGGTTCAATCGCGTCTGTTTCTCTGATAGTCGGCGGCATAGGCATAATGAATATCATGCTCGTATCGGTTACGGAAAGGACAAGGGAGATAGGCATACGGATGGCAGTGGGCGCAAGGGGAGCGGACATACTCATGCAGTTTCTGATAGAGGCGGTAGTGCTGGCCGTTATCGGCGGCGGCGTAGGGATTTTATTCGGCATGGGCGGCTCATGGCTCATTTCATACTTTGCCGGCTGGGAGATATCCATATCTGCTGT
>ORMF010572881.1_pt1 | contig 18488 bp, 11 predicted proteins | sample 1779871 | NCBI WGS metagenome assembly ORMF01 (sample SAMEA104232316, study PRJEB22302) | groundwater metagenome | biome: forest; feature: aquifer; material: groundwater | place: USA | collected 2011-08-07 | depth 5.4 m | reverse complement strand
CGGCGGCGACGATTGCCAACTGAATCGCACGTCTCATTGCTCTCCTCCGATTGTCGTCTCGCGCGCGCCCGCCTCGAGTACCGGCGCGCGATATAGGCTTGCAAGACCAAACAGCCCGAGCACCCCCATGCTGAATGGTGCGAGCACTGGCGGCGCCGTGGCCCGCATGACCTTCGTCAGCACGGTCAGCCCACTCATCCCGGGGTCCGACTCCAGTTGAAACGCGCGGCTTCCCTCGAAGTGAAGCCACGATCCGGCGGCGCCTCCGCCGAGCAGGATCAGCATCGCCGTTTGAAGGAACCGGGCCGGCGTTCGACGCGGTGAGAAACGGTGCCATGCCAGCGCCAGCAGCGCCACGCCGACGGCGCCAAAGGGAACCAGCTGCCACGGGCTCTCATAGTGCTCGATCAGCGCCAGCTCGGTGGCGACGCCAATCAATCCCAGCGCGACGCCGCCCTGCACACGCGTGCGCAATCTGGCCGTCACGATCGATTCCGCCGGTCGCATCACGCAAGGCTAGTCTAGCCCGTTCCCTGCTTGATTATCCCGGGGCTCAACCGCACGTAAGCCAGGTCGCCACGGTCTCGCTGGGAGGGACTGGCCTTTCACCAAGAGGGGCGCGTGAGGCGGCATAGTAGACTACCCGCGGTGCGATGACGCCTGCCGTATGAATCGGGACGACGCGGCGCTGCTGGGCCTTCTGAAGGCTGTCGCGATCGCTTCCAACGAAGCGTCGGACCTTCGATCCGCCGCCGCCGTATGCCTGGACGAGATCCGGCGGCTGACCGGATGGCCCGTCGGCCATCTTTACCTGACCAGCTCCGACGGCGAGTGGATGGAACCGAGCGGGATCTGGTCGGTTGCCAATTCCGTGGACTACGCCGCGTTCCAGGAAGTCACCAACCATCTGCCGCTCCAGCGCGGCAAAGGCTTGCCAGGACGCGTCCTCGCCACCGGCGCGCCGCATTGGATCGTGGATACGCCGAAGGACCCCAACTTCCCTCGCGCCGCCGTTGCAGCGAGCGCGGACCTCCATGCCGGGCTCGGCTTCCCGATCCTCGCTGGATCGGTCGTGGTGGGTGTCCTCGAATTCTTCGCGGCCGAAGCCCTCGATCCGGACGAACCGTTGCTCGATCTGCTCGCGCAGGTGGGCCGTCAGCTCGGAAGGGTGTCGGAGCGCGAGCAGGCCGCTGAACGGCTGCTCGCCTCCGAGAAGCGCTTCCGCTCGGTTGCGCAATCGGCCGCAGACGCGATCGTGGTGGCGGACGGCACCGGCAACATCACCTTCTGGAACCGGGCGGCGGAGCGGATGTTCGGGTACAGCCACGACGACGTGATTGGCCGGCCGCTGATGGTGTTGATGCCGGAGCGCTTTCGCGCAGCGCACAATGCCGGAGTCGCTCGCGTCAGCAGGGGCCACCATTCACGGCTGGCAGGCCAGACCGTCGAGTTTACGGCGCTCCACAAAGATGGCCACGAGTTCCCAATTGAGGTCTCGCTGTCGACGTGGGGGGAGCACCGCGGACGATTCTTCAGCGGGATCATCAGGGACATCACCGGACGAAGGTCTGCCGAAGAGGCGGCGCGCGAGCAAGAAGGGCGGCTTCGCCAGGCGGCCAAGATGGAAGGCATCGGGCTGCTGGCGGGCGGGATCGCGCACGATTTCAACAACGTCGTCATGGCCATCGCCGGGTGCGCCAAAATCTTGGTCGACGATGTCCCCGAGAGCAGCCCGTTCCGCGAGAATGTCGTCACCATCCGTGATTCCGCCGAGCGCGCGTCGGCGCTGACGCGGCATCTGCTCGAATTCAGCCGGAGGCAGAACCTGCGTGTGGAACCGATCGACTTGAACGCCCTCGTCGCGCGATCGCTCAGGATGCTCTCGCGCCTGCTCCCAAGCTCGATCGAGATCCAAACGACGCTGGGCGCCGATGTTCCGCCGATCCGGGCCGATTCGACACAAATCGAGCAGATCATCCTGAACCTGCTCGTCAACGCGCGCGACGCCATGCCTGCGGGCGGCCGTGTATGGATCGAAACGTCGAGGGTCGAGCTGGACCAGTCAACCAGAGAACATCCGGGGACCCGAGCTGGCCTCCACGCAGTCATCACGGTCCGGGATACAGGAATCGGAATGGACGCGGAGACTCGAACCCGCATCTTCGAGCCGTTCTTCACCACGAAGGGAAAACTTGGTACCGGCCTCGGGCTCTCAACGGTCCACGGAATCGTACGAGACAGCGGGGGTAAAATCTTCGTCGACAGCCAGAAAGGCCAAGGCGCCGCGTTCAGGATCTACTTGCCAGGTTAGAATCGGGCCTAGCTATCGTTCTCTTAGCCAGCTTCAAATAGTACGAGCACACGAGCGAGCACGCTGCGGCTCTACTTGTTCAATCCCATATATTTGTGCGCGCCTCGCACGGCTCCCTTCTGTCATCAGCCGCTGGAGCTGCGTCTGGACATTGGTATTGCGGTCCTCACTCATGAGCCGCGGGGTTGAGCGGCGCGCGCACTTTTTGCCCACCTTCGCAAAGACATGTGCCCCGGTCATTCCTGCCGTGAAGCTTCCCGGATTAGGGTTCTCAACGAGCGACCGGGGGATGTCTTGCTGAAGCGACTCGTGCCGCGTTTGAGCGTTTCGTGTCGCAAATTGTGGTCGACACCCGGGAGCTGCTCTGGAACGAGCTTCAGGAGGAGCTGATTACGAATGGACTATCGAGCTCGATGGCCTGGGAATCTTCGAGATTCTGAGGCCCGCAGGAACATGAGACGTGCCTTACTCTCTCGCTCCTAGCTTGCGAAGGAGGTCGGCAGCGCCAGAGTCTTTGATGAGATCAAGGTCCAAGCTACGGACGTCCTCCTGGCGTGGTCGACGCGTTGCGATGGCCAATGCCGTTTGTCCGCCCTTGTTCTTCGCGTCCAGCCTGGCTCCCGCATCGGCGAGAATCTGAATGACGGTTTTGTATCCTTTGGAGGCCGCGACGTGCAGCGCTGTGTCGCCCTTCTCGTCCGCCGCGTTGACATCGTTACCTAGGTCGAGTGCCGCCTTGACGGCTTCCAAGGTCATGCGCTCGTCTTCTTCCGGGGACGGCAACTGCAGCCCCTCAATGCGACGATCCCGGCGGTCACCCCTCGTCAAACCCAGTCCCGCAGCCACCAGCAACGGCGTTTCACTTTTCAGTGCGAAGGTCGGGTCCGCGCCCCCGGTCGCCAGCGCGCGCATGATGACTGCCTCGCCATATCGGGCGGCGAGCCAGAATGGCGTGGCGCCGATAAAAGTATCGGGCAAACCATAATCCGTGCTCCAGCGCCGAACCGGAGTTCCCTGCATGAGCTTGGCATTTGGGTCGGCCCCATGTGCGAGCAGTCTCTTCACGAGCTCGAGATCGCCTCTCAACACGGCGGCATGCAGGGCGGTGTAGCCACTGGCAGTCCAATTTGGGTCGGCGCCTTGCTCCAGTAGATAAGCCGCCAGCTTGCCGTGGCCACTGTGGGCCGCCACGATCAAGACGCTCGTGCCGTCCGGCGTTGCCTCATTCACGTTCGCGCCAGCCGCCAGCAGGAATCCGGCAGCTTCCACATCGCCTTGCTGGGCCGCGAACAGCAGCGGGGTGAAACCGCCGGTTGGAACCTCAGCAAGGATCGCATCTGCTGTCCGGTTCTGTTGGGCATACCGGTTTCCCCTGCTGACCACCAAGGTGGTGACCTGCGTTCGAGCGTGGACATCCGCGCCGCGCTCGATCAGCGCCTGGACGACCTCAGGATGTTGGCGTGCCACTGCCCACATCAGGGCCGTCTGTCCTCGTCTAGGCTCCTTCACGTTCACGTTCGCATTGTGAGCCAATAGCGCCTGTACGGCCTCGGCGCTACCGGTACGGGCACAAGCCATGAGCACGGATTCGCCCGACGAGTCAATCGCATTCGCATCCGCTCCGGCCTCCAGCAACTTGATGACAACAGTCGCGTGTCGATTGGCGCAAGCGAGATAGAGCGGCGTTACCGCGAGATCGTTGACTGCGTTCACGTTTGCGCCAGCGCGGATCAGCAGATCCAGCGTCTCCTGATCACCCCAGTAAGCGGCCCAATGCAGCGCAGTCGCTCCATCTGCCTGGGGCGCATTCGAGTCGACGTGTTCGTTGAGGAGAGCGCGCACCGCCTGAGTGTCACGGTTCTTGGCCGCCGTAACGAGTTGGGGATCGGCGGCGGCCACAAGGCTCGCCGTTGACAGCAGAAGCCCAACTGCCACACGTGTCCACTTGTTAACGATGGCGAGAGGCAGGGTTGTCACTTCTTCACTCCATGAATGACCATCCCCGATGCTCAAGCCTTCCTGAGCGATGTATCCAACGCGGGAAGACTTGCGCCTGGCGCTCCGGTAGGATGTTCAGGACGAGAGGTCGAGCGCACCGGTGCTGTCACCGTGACGCGCAACGTTCACCCCTAACTTGTTCAGCAGCGTCACGTGCAGATTTGCCAGCGGAGTCCCCTTGGCAAACCGCAGGTGACGACCGCCCTTGAGCTGACCTGCGCCTGCCCCAGCCACCAGCATGGGCAGATTTGTGTTGAGGTGGGCGTTACCGTCGCTCAGACCAGATCCGTACAGAAGCATGACGTGGTCGAGGAGAACACCATCACCGTCCGGGGTTGATCGGAGCTTGTCGAGGAAGTACGCGAACTGTGTCATGTGCAGCGTATTGATCTTGGTAAGTTTCGCGAGCTTCTCAGGATCGCGCTCATGGTGCGACATCGGGTGATGCCCATCCGCGACACCGGATTCGGGATAGCTCCGCCCGCTGAATTCGCGGGCGATCATGAACGTGACGACCCGCGTCAGATCGCTCTGATAGGCGAGCACCTGCAGGTCGAACATCAATCGGGCGTGCTCGGAAAACGTAGCCGGAATGCCAACGGGTTGGTCGACCTGGGGCAGCTCCACGCCGCTCTGTTCCTCGGCCTTCTGAATACGCCGCTCGACATCGCGAATCGCCTCGACATACTGACCGAGCCTCACACGGTCGGCAGCGCCGAGCGTGCGCTGCAGCTGGGCAACTTGCTGCGTCATACCGTCAAGAATGCTACGGTTCCTCTGAATGCGAGCGAGTCGCGTTCTCGAGTCCGTGTTCTCGCTGTCGCCAAACAGCCGTTCGAAGACGACCCGCGGGTTGTTTTCCATCGGTAGTGGTGTCGTCGGCGTGCGCCACGCGATCGTGTTCGTATAGGTGCAACTGAGGCCCGGGTCGCAGGCTCCTGCAAACGCGGACGGCTCCAAGCCGAGCTCGAGCGACGCAAGTTGAGTGTCCTGGCCGGTCTCTTTGGCGACCAACTGGTCAAGCGAAACCCCAGCTTCAACTTCAGCGGCCCCCTGCGTCCGTTTCGCGGGCATGCTAGTCAGGAACTTCGTACTGCCAGATGAATGGGATCCAGACGGCACCCGGTTCGCGTCAAGTCCGCTCACAACGAGCAGGCGATCTCTGAACGGCTCCAGGGGACTCAAGATTGGCGTGAATTCGAATGCGGACCCGTCCGCCGCAGGCGTCCAGTCCTCCATATGAATCCCGTTCGGCACATAGACCGCGCCGAAACGAACCACCGGCTTCGCTGCCGTCTTCGCGAGCGCGGTTAGTGGCGGCACCATGCCATCCAGCAACGGCAACGCCAATGTCGCGCCGATGCCTCGCAACATGGTGCGTCGCGGAATCGCCTTCTTAGTGATGATCATGACTCCGACCTCCGCATCTGAAAAGGGATGCTCTTGACAATTCCAAGAATTATCGACGACCACCGGTAGTCACGAACCTTAGCCTCACGAAGAATCTTGCGGACGGCTGGCATGTCGTAATACTCAACCCCGCGGCCCATCGCGTACATCAGGAGTTTTTCCGTGACGGTCGTGACGAACTCGTCGCGATGGCTCACCGCAAGCTGCTGCAAACCCGGCAGGCCGGCGAACCGCGTGCCATCCGGGAGCAAGCCAGACGTATCAACTGGAACGCCTTCCTCCGTCGTAGAACGCCACTTGCCGATTGCGTCGAAATTCTCGAGCGCGAAACCCAACACATCCATCCGCGCGTGGCAACCTGCGCATATCGGATTCGCTCGATGTTGTTGCATTCGCTCACGAATCGACAGACCCTTCACTCGGTCACGGTTCTCTGACAGCGCCGGCACGTTCGGTGGCGGCGGAGGTGGTGGCGTCCCGAAAATATTGTCGAGCATCCATTTGCCTCGAATAACCGGCGACGTTCGGTTGCCGTACGAGGTCACCATCAAAATGCCACCATGACCGAGGAGGCCTCCGCGGGGCGTGTTCTTATCGAACGTCACTCGACGAAAGCGAGTTCCAAAGACGTTCGGAATCCCATAGTGCTGAGCGAGACGTTCATTGACAAACGTATAGTTCGCCGTCAGTAAATCCATCACGGGACGATCTTCCCGCAACTGGCTCGCCACGAATAGTTCCGTTTCCCGCTGAAACGCTTCCCGTAGGTTCTCATCAAACTCGGGAAATAGCTCCGGATTTGGGGCTGCGGTCGCGAGCCGACGTAGTTCCAGCCACTGCGCGGCGAAATTGTCAACCAGTGCCCGTGATCGCTGATCGGCTAACATCCGACGCACCTGCCGTTCCAAGATTGCGGGATCCTCCAACCTGCGCTCGGCGGCTACCTGAAGGAGTTCGTCATCAGGTAAGCTGCTCCACAGGAAGAACGACAGGCGAGATGCCAATTCCAGATCGCTAACTTGATAGGCCGTACCAGCACCCACTCCGGAAGGATCACGCTCGATACGGAACAGAAACTCGGGGGCAACCAGAATCTGTTCGAGCGCCCCCTGAATTCCGTCTTCGAAGCTGCCTGCCCCTCGAGCCGCGCGGTAGAAGCGGGTTAACGTCTGAATGTCCCGTTCGGCGAGTGGTCGACGATACGCGCGGCGAGCGACTGTGGAAAGATTGCTCCTCGCGCAGCGGTCCTCGTCGGCGCGCCGGGTCGGGTGACACACGAATATGCGACGTCGACTCGGCGTGTCGATACCACGGGCTGGCTCATAGGGGCCGTTAACAGTAACGGCAGCAACTGCTGCGCCCGCAACTCCAGAAGGAGATGTACTACTGTCATCGATGCTGAGGGCAAAACCTGTTTGAGGCGGCTGGAGCACACCCTCGGGCAACCATGGCGTCTTAACAAACGACACTCCGACGACGCGCATGCCTGCGCGCACGGGGACGCGCACCTCTAGCGCAGCATCCATCGTGAGCATGTAGGTTTCCCATTCGGCGCTGGTGCCGCCATGGACGTCGAAATTCCCGCCCCATGTTGGTGGTGCCGGTCTGCCCAAATCTGTGTTGCCTATGATGAAGTGTGATGCGCTGGCCTGACCGCCGATATCGAAGACCTTCACTTTCTGGCCGTCGATTCGCACCTCGATCTGCTGAGGTTCATCGAGACCCTTAATGTAGGAGTAATTGTTGCGAAGGAGCGTAACTTTCACCAAATAATCACCGTCCAACGGAAACAGATGGCGAATCGAGATTCCGCCTCTGGACCCAAAGGGCAGATCATCGCTCATTCGATCTTCCTGGAAAAGCATCCTCGGGACGCTGTACGTCTTCGACATGAAGGCGGGACCGATCGTGGAATCGCCTACAGCGAGGCGACTGACTCGACGAGCTGCCGAGATATACCGCTCGAGCAGTGCGGGCGACACGGGGAGGGCACCCGCCATGTTATCGAAGCCCTCATTCACCTCGTCGGCGGGCAGTAACGTGGTGCCGTCGATCTCAAGCGCGAGCAGGTCACGGATGGCGTTCGTATATTCGGCGCGCGTCATGCGGCGCAAAGGGACCCGACCAGGATTCGAGCGCGTGGCGGCGGTTTGGTCAAGCGCAGCCTCAAGGTTGGCGCTCAGGACGTCATAGGTCGCCGCATCGGGGCGCGGCATGCCTGCCGGAGGCATGTCGCGGCTCCGGACCTTCCGGAGCACCTTTTCCCAGACTTCAGCATTTCCCGCGATATGCTCGACGTCAATACTGTCAAGGACCAGTCCTGCTGTTTTGGCACGCTGGTTGTGGCAAGTGACGCAATACTTATCAAGGATCAGTCGGCGCGCGACTGTCGCAGAAGAAGGCTGTTCGCCGGGGCGGACCTCAGGCTGGGCCGCGCCGTGGATTCCGCGAAGCCCTAAAAACCAGGTTACGAACGTGATGGCGAGCGACGCGCCGATTATCCGCCGTCGATTCGCCGAAATCACGGGTGAACTCCCGTAGCTAATCGCAAAGGAATCCCGAATTCAACCCGGACTTCCCCTGTGTCGCAATCTTCCATAATAAAGCCGACGATAGAAACGCTTTTGGCCTTCATGTTCTTCCTCCCTGCGTTCGAATGCCGACTCCTACACTACAAACGTGGCTTCACACCGCGGATTCTCCGATTAAAAGTCGAACTGGACGCCGAACTTGAAGAGGCGGCCTCCCAACACCTCCGTTGGTCTCCGCCAAGCGGCGCCGTACGTGCCGTTCTCTGCGATAATGGCCGCAGAATTGAAAATGTTGAAAGCATCCAACATTCCTTGCACGCGCGCCCTCCCCAGCTTCAGACTTTTGGAGAAACGCAAGTCAAGCTGGGACCAACGGTCTTCGAAGACGCTCCTCGGCTGAAGGAGATTCGCGAGAGTGGTAACCGTGGCACCAGACGATTGATTGCGCCCGAGCGACGGGACAATCTCAGCGGCGGTGTACGATCTGCTGGCGTTAATGCTAGTACCTGGGAGATTTTGGAATACGAAGCTCAGCTGAGAATTCAGCGGCAGCGGGTAGACACCCGAGAACTTGAGCTGCATCTCGGATGAGAACGCAGGACTCACGTTGCATCGCTCGTCATTTCGCGGTTGGTTGGCAGCGGACCCTGAGGCGGTCAGATCAGGCCGCGCGTTCTGATAACAGTTGTCGGTCGCGGTGCGCCCCATGGACAGGCCACCCCGGAGAAGTCCGCCTGTCCCGAATCGCGCGTTAAGACTGACGTCAAAACCGTTGTATACCTGCAGCTGCTTGCCGTACTGAGCCGCTTGGGTGATCAGGTTATCGACTTGACCAAATTTCGCTGGTTTGACGTCGTAGAATCCGCACAGCTGATTTCCCCCTCCCCCCGGGAACTGCTCATTAACGGGCAGTGTCACACAATAAGGGTCGAAGTCCTGCGCAGTGACCGCCCTGTTCACGGTTACAGTGAAGTTGCCGTACCAAGTGCGATAATAACCCGCATTAAGTGCGAAACCCGGTGCAATCTCATGCTGAATGCTGACCGTTGCTTGCCAACTGAATGGCCGGACACCAAAGCCCTCTAGAACGTCTGGCGCATAGCGGTTGACGACCCTCACGGTTCCGAACGCCTGATTGTCCAGCCTTCCGCATTCCCCGTTTGCCGCAAGGTCGGCTAAATTGCAATCAGGAATGAAATCACCGTTGATGTCGAGCCATGGCCGAGTCGCATCTTTGACAACGGCGTTTGCAGGAGTGTTGTTCAGGGTCAATCCGACGAGGTCGCCAACGACATACCGACCCAGCATTGCTTTGACCGCAGTTTTGCCATTGCCGAACAGATCGTAGGCCGCGCCCACCCGCGGAGATAGGTCCTTCCAGTTGGGGATGTTGTCGATTAGTTCGAAATTGCGCGCCGGCACAAAGACAGTCGCCTCGCGGCCCTGTGCGGGCGCCCATCCATGAAGGGTGTCGAAGCGCAACCCCAGGTTAAGGGTCAGTGCACCCATCGTCCACTGATCCTGCACGAAGGGCGAGAGAACTCTTCCTGCGGCCCTGAGGGACAATGGAGTATCCCACTGCCGGATGGATACGGGTCGCTCATTGCGGAGGGAGTAGAAGACCCCACGATTGACAGTGGCGGTATGTGTGTTGTCTGCGTGCAGCGCGAACAGCCCCACCTTAAGGGCGTGGGAACCGGTAACATACGACACACTGAACCGTTGATTGTCCTGGCTAGCCCAGCGGAGCCCATATTGATTCACGCTCAGGCCCCATGTCGCTGCGTTGTAGTTAAGGCCGGTCGATAGCTCGATGATAGCGATATCGTTGGGACTGATTTCCGGCGGCACCTCAAAACGCGTAGGATTGCGTAGGAATGTAGCACCCGCCTGCACGAGGAGCCTAGGCGTCGCCGCGTAGGTCCATGTCGTCTGCAGCAAGTTGATCGTCTTGTAATGATGGAACGTTGCCGCTTCCGGTGCGCGAACGGTGGAGAGTTGGTAGCGGCAGCTGCAGTTGTCTTGCCAGCTTTCGTGAATCGTCAGCTTATGTTTGTCGAATGGCTGCCACGTGAGGCGAACGGTGTGATCCTCGTTGTAGCCGTCGTAGTACCCCGGTCGACTTAGATCTGGGGCATACAGAGTCACGCCGCTGTTAGGTCCACCTACATACTGACCGTGGTTCTTGTTGAAGTAGGTTCCCGGCTGATTTTCCTGGGCACCCCACCAACGATGAGCGGTGAAAAACCAGAGCTTGCTTTGCTTGATCGGCGCTCCAAACGAGGCTCCGTAGTCATAGATCTTCTTCACGCTGGGCGCCGACGTGAGACCCCGGGCAGCCAGCTCGTCGGTCAAGTTATCGGCTTGAAACCGCCCACTTGTCCCATTGGTAACGGCAGAAAGGTTAAACACGTTGCTTCCATCCTTCGGCACCACACTCACCAGAATGCCACCGGTCTCGGCCTCGGCATCCATTCCGCGCAGCTCAAGAACTACCTCTTGCACCGCCAACTGATTGACAATGTAGTTTTTTCCAACTCCCCCGTTGCTACCAGAGCCATAATTGAACCGCATCCCGTCAAAAAGCAGCTTCTCGTCGTTACCGGAGGTGCCGTGAATACCTATCGCTGACGGGGTATCCCCTTTGTTGCCCCCTACATCTGCCACTCCCTGGCCGGAAACGCTTGCCCCCAGAGTCAACGCGCCAAACCCTTGTATCGTCTTGCCGGTCGGAAGGGTATCGATCGCTTCTCGTGTGAGCACACTCTGCGTGCGCACATTCTGAATGTCGACGACCGGACTCGCACCGGTAACAGTCACGCTCTCCTCGAGTGCTCCAACTTGAAGTTCGGCATTCACCGTCGCCGAAAACCCCGCAGATAGCTCGATCCCTTCCCGCCGGAAGACTCTAAAGCCGCTGAGCGTGAATGTCGTGGTGTACGTGCCTGGCCTGAGATCTATGATCCTGTAATTGCCCTGCGCATCCGTAACTACCGTGCGTACCTTTTCGATAAGCGCTGGACTTGAGGCCTCCACCGTGACGCCAGGCAACACCGCCCCGGTCGCATCCTTTACGACTCCGGCGATGCCGGCTGATTGGGCCCACAAACTGTGAGGCATGAAAAGACCCAGTAACCAAACGATCAATAGGGCTTCCCTTCTCATGGTCCATCTCCTGCAGTCAAATGGATTTACGGCACGCGACAGCTACTTCTGCTTTCGAAACTTCACGACGACGCTTAATGACAAACCGGGCCGTGTCCGGATCCGGCTGTGCGGTAGGGGGCCTGATTATCCGGTAAAGACAATATGGGGTTACTTGCTCAATCCCATGTACTTGAATTTCTGCACCCGCTTGCCTTCGAGGCTCTCGCTGACATAGATGCTTCCCTTGGAATCAACGCCAATCGCGTGAGCAATCGTGAACTGACCCCAATAATGGCCTGGGCCGCCAAAGGAACCGATCACTTCCATATCGTCGCGGCGGAGGATCAAGATTTTCGATTTTTGGTGATCGGCGACGTACATGAACTGCTGGGCCTTGTCCGGCGAGAAGGCGATGTCGGTCGCCACCGCTCCTATCACGGTCGGCGTGATGATCTTCTCTTTGACGAACGTCCCATCCTTCCGGAAGACCTGAATCCGGTCGTGCTCCCTGTCGCACACATAGACGAGACCGTCGTTGGAAATCCGCAGGCAATGCACGGTTGAGTACTGCTTGGCCAACGGTCTGTTTCCGGGAGCCACGGCGGGGTCGCGCTTGAGCACGACCGCGTCGTCCGGCTTCGCGCCGTACGCGCCCCAATGACGTTTGTAGGCACCGGTCTCGTTGTCGAACACGATCACCCGCCGGTTCGCGTACCCGTCGGCGACCCAGATCTCGTTCGCCGCCGGATCGTACACGAGACCCGCCGGCAGCCCGAGATTCTCGGTGTCATTGCTGCCCTTGCTCATTCCCTCCCGGCCGATCTGCCGAATGAACTTGCCGTTCCTGGAGAACTTCACGATGAAGTGGTCTCCTTTGGTCGGCGGAGAGCCATCAGTACGTCTGCCGTCGTTGTTGCCACCAACCCAGACGTTCCCCTGGTTGTCGATCGCGAGCCCATGTTCGCGGCTCGGCCAGTCGATGCCCTCGCCTGGATCGCCCCAGCCCTGGACGACATTGCCCGCCTGGTCGAACTCGATGATCGAAGGAGCCTGTTTCCCGCCCTGTTTCTCTCCACTTGTCAGGGTATGGGTGCGATTTGCGATCCAGATGTGATCCGTCTTCGGGTCGACATACAATCCGCCAATCTGCCCCAGAAGCCAGTCGTTTGGGAGCGGGAGCTTCGGCCAGGTCACGTCTAACTCGAAGCGGGGGACGCCCGCGCCGCCTTCCTGACGGCTGACGGCTCTCTGCGCCTGAGAGGTCAGGACTGGCCCCCCAATCCCCAGCATCAGCAGCGCGGCGCACGCGCCAAGTCCGATAACTTTCATGTGTCCCATTGCTGCTCACCTTCTCTTTCCGGTGATGACGAGACTACTGTGCGGCTTTCTCGGTAACGAGAATGTGGTTCAGTGTGGCGCGGTCCGGCGTCAGCTCGTTGCTGCCGGCCGGAATGCCGTTCTCCCGAAGGATAAAACCGATCACATCGGCGGCGGCCTCTGGACTCAGCGAACTCGGGCGAGTTTTTGGCATCGTCTTATAAATGAAATCAAACAGATCGGCTACCGTGCGCTGCTCCCAGTTGAGCAGGAAGAGCGCACCTTTCAGCGCGGGGCCCGATCGATCGCCAGACGAGCCGCTCAGGTCAGGATAGTGGCACTGCGTGCATTCGCGGAGATACAGCTGATGTCCGCGCTCTGCCTGGGCCTCCGTGTAGACACCCTGCCATACGTTGCCAGCCTGCATTCGAGCCGAGGGCCCGACCCTCGCCGCGACAAGCGTCCCTACAATCACGAACGCCGCTACGCCGAAGCGGCCCGAGCACCAAGAGAAAGGCCGGAACCCTTTGACGAGTTCCGGCCTGAGATGACAGACGTACCGCCCGTACCGCCGTCGGGGCACGCGAAAAATCACCGTTTCGGCTGCGGCTCCGCCTTCGCCGGCTGCGGTGCAGCCTGGACGTCCACCTTTTTGAGGGTGTCGAGCAGCGACTTGGACCGCGGCGGCAACCCATTCTCATCCAACCCTGGAGGAATGGGAATCCCTCGCGCGGTCATCTCCTTGACGAGCACCCGCGTAATGTGGGGCTGGCCGACCTGGTCCCCGCCATATCCGCAGGTCGTATTCGCCACCATCAGCGGCGTGCAGTCCTTCTTATTCTTCACGTCGATGTTGGCCCCGTTGTCGAGCAGGATCTGCAGGATCGGCACGTACCCGCGTTTTGCTGCTCCATGAAGGGGCGTCTCGCCGCCTGCATTGGGCGTATTCACATCCCCACCCAATTCAACCATCAACTTCAGGGCCTGAAACGCGTTCTCATCGTAGGTCGCCTCGTTCTGGAAGCCGCTCTCGACGCCGGCAGTCAGCATGAGGGGAGTCGTTCCCGTCCGATTCGGCAGCATCGGATCCGCCCCGGCGGCCGCGAGCAACCGCATCATTTCGACATCACCCCCGAAGGCGGAGAGCCAGAAAGCGGTCGCGCCGTTGCGATTCCCGCCTGCGCGATACCCATCTTTCATGTCGGCGATGGTCATGCGTGCGTTGACGTTCGCCCCCATTGCAATCATCTTCTTCGCGAGATCGAGGCTGTGCACCGTTCCCGTCGCTTGCGGCCATGGGAACTGCCCAATGCTCAGCGTCCGCGAACGGGCCAATTGATGAAGCGCATTCCAACCAACCTTGGCGGCGTTGGGGTCCGCACCACGGTCAAGGAGCACGGATGCCAATTCGTAGTGTCGATTGATCAGGGAGAGCACGAGAGCGCTCGCGCCGTCTTCCGTCATATCGTTCACATCCGCGCCAGCATCGAGCAGCGCTTTCGTCGCGTCGATGTGCCCAGCTCGAACGGCGAACAAGAGCGGCGAGAACGCATCAATCCGTCCCCTACGCCCGTAGTCGCGGAACTTGCCGATTGCGGGCGGCGGCGGCTTGTCCGGATCGCCAACTGGTTTCGGACCGTGCGATCGCATCGTCAGATTCGCGCCTCCCTCAACCAGCACTTTGATGGCGGCCACGTTGCCACGCGCCGCAGCCCACATCAGTGCGGTCTGCCCGCGCGTCTCCTCCTGATTGTTCACGTTTGCGCCATGCGTGATGAGCATCTTCACGGCGTCCGGCTGACCAGCCTGCGCCGCAATCATCAATGGCGTCTCGCCGCCGGGTTTCGCCACATTAGGGTCCGCGCCTGCCTTCAGGAAGCGCTCGATGATCTCCGCATTGCCATTCTCAGCGGCAAGTGCGAGCGGCGTCACGCCGTAGCGATTGGCCACGTTGATGTTGGCGCGGGCCTTCAACAGCAGGTCGACCGTGACGACGTCGTTGCGGTGGGCCGCCCAATGCAACGCCGTGCTCCCATCCGCCGCCAGCGCATTCACATCGACACGTTGCTTGAGCAGCGCCTCTACCGCCCTCGCGTCCGCATTCTTGGCTGCCTCCACCAGCAACTCCCGGGAACCCGCGGCGTTCACGCCCGCGACGCCCGCCAGGAAGACGAGTAAGCCCACCGCAACACAACGTCTCGGATCCATCACCGTTACCTCATCTCTTCGCGAACGCAGACATCCACTTTGTAGGCACCAGAGCGGCTGACGCCGCACTAGATTCCCGCAAGGCGTCCCGTACTGTCGCCGATGGACTTGAGCTCATGGAGCTCGCCACCAACCTTGTCTAGCAAGCTCAGACCAAGATTCATGAACGGGGTGTCGAGTCTGGCCCGCACGTGGCGTCCACCCTCGAGCTGGCCGTTGCCGCCGCCAACCAGAATCGTCGGAAGATCGCGGCAGATGTGACCGTCGCCCTCTGACATCCCGCTTCCGTAGAGAAGCATCGAGTGGTCGAGCAGCGAGCCGTCGCCATCCTGCGTCTTGCGCATCTTCTCGAGGAACTCGGAGAAGAGCAGCATGTGGTACACGTTGATCTTCGCGTTGTTTTCCATCAGCTCCGGGCTCAGCGCGTGATGGGATACCTCGTGATGGCCCTGCGGCACACCGATCTGGGGATACGCCCGGGCGCTGAGCTCTCTCGCAATCTGGAATGTGACCACCCGCGTGATGTCGGTCTGGTATGCCAGAAGCAACATGTCGAACATAATCCGCGAGTGTTCGTCGAATGAATCGGGAATTCCCATTGGCGGATCCAGAGCCAACGGGGAGCCCTGGTCGCGCTGAAGGGTGCGCTGAATACGCGTTTCGACGTCCCGAACCGCGTCGAGATACTCAGACACAGTCGAGCGGTCGCGCGATCCAAGTTTTCCCTGTAGCCGGCTCATGTCCTCGGTGACAGCGTCGAGGAGGCTGCGGTCGGTGCGAAGCTCCGCCTTACGCGTGGAGGTGTTGCCGTCGCCGAACAACCTCTCGAACACAGCGGATGGGTTCCTCTCCATCGGTAAAGGCATGGTCGGAGTCCGCCACGAGAAGGTGTTCATGTACGTGCAGCTATAGCCGCCTTCGCAGTTGCCCCTCGCGAAGTTGTCTTCGAGAGCGAGCTCGAGCGACATCAGCGGTGTGTCTTTCCCCAGGACGCGCGCGGCGTACTGATCCACCGTGATACCCGACCGGAGATCGCTTCCTTCCTCAGTGCGCTTCGGGCGAACACCGTTCAACCAGACCGCCTGTGCGCGTGTGTGCGGGCCGCTGCCGACATCCAGGGGCGCCGCTTCGAGATTCGAGAGGCCGCTGACCACCGTCAGTTGGTTCCGGAAGGGAGCGACAGGAGCGAGAATCCGCGACATCTCGAAGTTCGCACCCTCTCCCTTTGGATAGAAGTGGTCAATGCCGCCGCACTGGACGCCGTTCGGCACATAGAAAAATCCCATGCGCAACGGCGACTTGGCAGCTTGCTTCGCGGAAAGAGCCGGCACCATTGCGTCAAGGAACGGAAGTGCCAACATGGCGCCTGCGCCTCGCAGGACCGTACGCCGGGGCAGTGCGATCTTAGTGATGATCATAAACTCCCTCTCGAAAACGCAGTCAGTTCGGGCCCCGCTCTGCGGTTGCCACTGTGGTACCTGATTCACCCGCCGCCCTTCGCATTTGGAACGGCGCACTCTTCACGATCGCGATGACCAAGGCCGACAGCTGATAATTCCTCGGAGCGGCCTCCGTCACGATTTTACGAACCGTCGGCATGTCGTAATACTCGACGCCGCGTCCCACCGCGTACGTCAACAGCCGCTCAGTCACGGTTGTGGCGAAGCGATCTGGCCGGGCGAGAAGCGCCGCCCGGAAACCTGCGAGGCTGTCGAATTTCGTGCCATTCGGCAGCACACCGGATGGGTCAATGGGCTCATACGACTCATCAACCGTCCTGTAGCGCCCTGCCAAGTCATAGTTTTCGAGCGCAAAGCCGACGGGGTCGATCATTGCGTGACAGCCCGCGCAGACCGGATTCGCTCGATGGCTCGCCATGCGTTCGCGCATCGTCATGCTCGACCCGCTCGCGGTTTCCTTCGTTTCCGCCAACGGTGGCACATTTGCCGGAGGGGGCGGCGGCGGAGTGCCCAAGATGTTCTCCAGAATCCATTTGCCGCGCAGCACGGGCGACGTTCGCGTCGAGCGGGCGTTGAGCGTCAGAACGCTGCCATGCCCCAAGAGGCCGCGCCGGTTCTCGGGAGCGGCCACACGCCGGAAGTGGGTTCCCTTCACATTGGGAAGACCGTAGTGGACGGCGAGACGCTCGTTGACAAAGGTATAGTCCGCCGTCAGCAGCTCGAGGACGCTCCGGTTTTCACGCAACAGGCTCGCAAAGAGGAGCTCCGTTTCGCGCCGCATCGCCGTCTTCAAGCTGTCGTCGAAGTCCGGAACGAGATACTGAGAAGGATTGGCGCCTTCCAGACTGCGCAACTGCAGCCACTGCCCGACGAAGTTGTCGACCAGGGCGTCGGCACGTTCATCGCTCAACATCCGCCGCACTTGCTGTTCCAGCACGGTGGGCCGTGAGAGCCTGCCGTTGCGGGCAAGAGTCAGGAGCTCGTCGTCCGGAATGCTGCTCCATAGAAAAAATGACAACCGAGACGCTAGATCGACGTCGCTGATTCGATAGACGTTCCGGCCGGCTAGATTGGACGGGTCCCTTTCGATACGGAACAGGAACTCCGGACTGATGAGTAGTCGTCGCAGCGCCCGTTCCATCCCGACTTCGAAGCCCCCTTCGCTGTGGCCCTGCTCGTAGAACGTCAGCAGCCGCTGAACATCGGCGTCCTCCACCGGACGACGATACGCGCGTGTGGCGAGCGTGGTGAGAATGTTCCGCGCGCAGGCGGCTTCGTCTGCTTTCCCTGTCGGGCGGCAGGAAAAAATGCGCTTTCGGCTGGGCGTATCCCCGGGACCGTTCGCCGCGAACGGACCTCGGATTGTCACGGTATCGATAAACGGTTGATAGATGGCGTGATATTGGTGGACGAAGTTCCCATTGCTGTAATACGGCCGGAGCGTTCGTCGGAAACGGACCTCGACCTCCTCGATCGCCGGAAGCTGGAGGAACGTCGCACCAACCTCTCGCGGCCCGGCCTTGATCGCCAGCCGTACTTTGAAATCGGAGTCGCCGGATTCCAGCGCGTCGAGCGATGTCTCCTGCTCTTGCGGAAGAATGGTAAAGAGCTTGGTCCGCTCGCCATCCACGAGGATCTCGAGTTGGTGCGTATCGGCAAACCCCACCCCGCCGTTGCAATCGCCGTTCACGCCGCAGCGCAGCGCAACCTGAATCTCGTACTCCCCATCCTGAGGGAAGTTGAACGGAATCAGCATCCCGCCACGGGTACCAAAGGGCAAACCTTCGACGTGCTCGTACTGACGCTCCAATTCGGGAACGCGAAAGACTTGGGCCACGGGGGCACTCACAGTACCCACCGCCGCGCGGCTGATCTTCCGCGCCGCGGCCAGATACTGCTCGAGCACCGACTGATTGAGCTTGAGGACGCCAGCTATGTTGTCGAAGCCGTAGCTGGCATCGTCTGCGGGAAGAAGCGCCGCGACATCAATGTCCAGGGCAAGCAAATCGCGAATGACGTTTCGATACTCCGCGCGATTCAGACGGTGGAACGTGTCCTTGCGACCCGGATTCGGCGCCGCGGCGGCTGCCCTGTCCAGCGCCTTCT
>ORMF011357627.1_pt1 | contig 18489 bp, 9 predicted proteins | sample 1779871 | NCBI WGS metagenome assembly ORMF01 (sample SAMEA104232316, study PRJEB22302) | groundwater metagenome | biome: forest; feature: aquifer; material: groundwater | place: USA | collected 2011-08-07 | depth 5.4 m | reverse complement strand
GGTCGAGCGACCTGGGCACGACGTCGTTGAAGCCGAACACGGCGTTGATGGTGCTGACCTCGGGGTGCATGTCGCCAATCCACACCAGGCGGTCGCGCTTGATGCCGTCCCAGAGGTATTCCTGCATGTTGAGTTGAACCGTATAAGCGCCGACCTGCCAGATGCGGTTCAGCCGCTCGTCGTCGCAACGGAACGAGCCGATGTATGGCGCATCACGCAACACCAGCACCGCGCGCACCTGACTCAACGCCACCGGCAACTTTGGGTCCACCGCGTCAATCCGCACAAAACGAAAGCCGCTTGGCCCGACCGTCTTCTTGCCCAGCCACGGCAGCACAACGGTCTGATCGCGCACGGCATGATCATTCTGCGCGTTCTGTTTCCCGCCGACCTCAGCCATCGTCTCCGAGGCCGATTCGCCGAAGCGAATCCGCACCGGCACGGGCGTGTGGTCGCCAGTCATGGGGGTGAACAGCTCGAGGTAGCCCTGCACTTCGACGCCGAAGTCCAGCAGGATGCCGGCGGTTTGATTCGTGGTGGCCGTCAGTTTGCACGGCGGCGACGGTTCTTTGAGCACGGCCTGACCGGGTTTGGGTTGCAACAGGCTGTCCACGTTCTGCACCCCCGTTTCACTCTGCCAGACGATGCGCACCGGCGGCAGAAACCACGACCGCAACGGCGAAGCCTCCGCGCCCTGGCGCACCGCCGACGGAATGCCTGGCGGCAGATCAGGTCCGCCCGCGAGAACTGCCGGGGACAGCGCGACAACCCCAAGCGCGGCGGCGAGGATGGGGGCAATTTGTTTCCTGCCGACCGTTGAAGACAACCGGACAACGAAGCGTGGAATCAGGGGCGCGAAGTTCATGGCGATGCAAAGGATGGGAATGCCGGCGCAAAAATCGAGTTAATTGCGGCTTCAAGAAATTGATGAACCACGAACCACTCGAACTGATGAACCACGAACCACACGAACTATCCGAATCCGTTCAGTCGCAAAAGAACACAAAGAACGCAAAAGACGGAGCGCGATTGCCTCATTCCTGGGAGGAGAAGGCCGGGGTGAGGGCTTCAAAGTTTGGTAGGGCCGCGTTGCTGCGCGGCCCAAATATCAGGGCGGCGCGGCAGCACCGCCCTACCGTGAATCAATACATCAGCACCAGCACCGCCGCCTGCTCCGCCGACTTCGCCGAATTTTAACCGCGAACCACGCAAAATACGCGAAAGAATTCCTTCTCTCCGTTCGTGTATTCCGCGTATTTCGCGGTTTGAAAATCAGTAAACCAAAACGAGGACGGCAGCTTGTTCCGCAGCTTTGACGACCTCCTCAAACTTCCGTTCCTTCGTCTCCGGCTCCTTCAACTTCGCCGACACTTCCGGCACAGACTCCAGGAAGCTGAGCAGATATTTCCAGAGCCTTCATCCGCCTTGATCTGATTCCAGCGCGCCGAGTCGGATTTCGGCGAAACAGGTTAGTAGGGCGCGTCACTCCGTGCGCACCGTCCTTGGTCTGCGGAGGCCCGGCGCGCAGAGGACTGACGCGCCCTACTTTTTCCCAGCGCCAGCGGCGCGGCATATTTGTAGAACTTCGCCCACAAAAAAATCACAAGCTCCGTAGGAGCGACATCGTTGCAAATATGCCCCTCCTACGGAGCTTTGGAATATCCGGCTGCGCGAGCTACAAAGATTCCGCGCCTACGGCGCTGAGACGGCCATCGGTTTTCCTGCGTCGTAGCGGCGGGTCGGCAGACCGCCGCTGACTCAATTCCAAACGGCGGCGCTCTACCGAGTCGCCGCTACGACGTTCCTCAGCACCAGCGGCGCGGCAGGCCAGCGACATTTTCCCGTCGCGCCATCCGCTGATGCCGCTCCTGACGGAGCTTGGTTGGTTCGACGATGGCGAAACTACAAATATGTCAGCCCGAACGGGCTTTGCTTCGCGCCTTGGCCACTTTGCCCCTTGGCGTTGAATAATCCGCCCGGCCAACGCAATTCCATCCGGGTCCAACCGTGATTCACTTCTTCAATTCAGCGAAACGATCTGCTGCCTTATTCCACGCCGTCGGTTCGTAGCGTTGCACCGTGCTCGACGCGCGAACGACCTCGCGCATCTCGGCGAGCGAGCCGAGTTCGCCACTGGCGCGCACCTGCGTGAGCAAATTGCCCATCGCCGTCGCCTCGACCGGGCCGGTGATGACGGGACGCTGGCACGCATCGGCAGCAAGTTGATTTAGCATCCGGTTCTGCGATCCACCGCCCACGATATGGATGACTTCAATGCTTTCGCCGGTGAGTTCTTCGAGCGAGCCGAGAACTTCGCGATACTTGAGCGCGAGACTCTCGTAGGCGCAACGGACCAATTCGCCGTCGGTCTTGGGCACGGGTTGCTTCGTCTCGCGACAAAATTCCTGGATCGTCTTGGGCATGTCGGGCGGATTGAGGAAACGCGGATCGTTCAGGTTGACGATGGAACGGAGCGGCTTCGCCTTCGCGGCCATTTGCGCGAGCTGCGCGTAATCGTACTTGCGCCCGGCGGCATCGAACGAGCGTTTGCACTGCTGCACGAGCCAGAGGCCCATGATGTTTTTCAGCAGACGATAAGTGCCGTCGAGGCCGCCTTCGTTGGTCATGTTCAACGCCAGCGCGCGGGGCGACAGTGCGGCCTGCTTCACTTCCACGCCCATGAGCGACCAGGTGCCGGAACTGATGTACGCCCAGTTGGCCTGGCCGGTGTTCGTGGTCGGCACGCCGGCGACGGCGGATGCGGTGTCGTGCGTGGGGGGCGCGACGACTTTCACCCCCGCGAGGCCGGTGCGTTCAGCGAGGGATTTGCGAATCGGGCCGAGCGTCGTGCCGGGGGGAACAATTTCCGGCAGGAAATGCGTGGGCAAGCCGAGTTTTTTGAGCAACGGCAGCGACCAGTCGCGCTGGAGCGGATGCACGAATTGCGACGTCGAGGCATTCGTGAACTCAACCTTTTTCGCGCCGCACATCGCCCAGTGCAGAAAGTCGGGCATGAACAGCAGCGTGTCGGCTGCCGCCAGAATTTCCGGTGAATGTGCCTGCCACGCGAGCAACTGATACAGCGAGTTGAGCTGCATGAATTGAAGGCCTGACTGCGCGAAGATTTCTGCGCGCGGCACTTTCTTGAACGCCTTGGCCATCATGCCGTTGGTGCGGGCATCGCGATAGTGATACGGCTGGCCGAGGATTTCGTCCTGCTTATTGAGCAGCACGAAGTCCACGCCCCAGGTGTCCGCGCCGACGGAGACAATTCGCTTGCCGTACTTTTTCCCGGCGAGCGCGAGACCGTTCTGAATTTCCGCCCAGAGACGCATGACATCCCAGCGAATGCTATCGCCGAGCGCGACGGGGCCGTTGGGGAAGCGGTGGATTTCTTCGAGCCGGATGCGCTTCCCGTTCCATAAGCCCGCCATGACCCGCCCGCTTTCGGCGCCGACGTCAACAGCCAGATAAACTTTTTCAGCCATAACCCGTCATTGTCCGCCCGCGGCGCCTTTCAGATAAGTGCCGTAGCCGATGATGATGGTGGAAAGAATCAGCATAATGATGCCACCGGCGATGAGGCCGTGCGCCTTCTTGCTCGACCCCTTCCACTCGTGAAAAATCCAGCCCCACATCGTGCTGAAAATAATGATGCTGGCCATGTGCAGTGTCCACGAAGCGAAACCGTACTTGCCCATTTGCGTCTCGCCCATCGTGTAGAAAAAGAACTGGAAATACCAGGTGGTGCCCGCCAGCGCGGAGAAAAAGTAGTTGCCCAGCCGGGGAACTTGTAAATCCGCCGACCCGGCTGCCACCGCACCACCGCCATGCTCGCCGCCCGAAGCTTTCAAGCCCGCGTGCTCGGGCCGCACCTGCGCGGCAAGATATTGGTAGGCCGTCCGGTTCTTGATGTTCAGCAGCACACACCAGACGAAGTTGGTGGTGAAGCCGCCGAGCAAAACCACGACCAGCTTGGGCAAGCCAGTCCACAGCGTGGAAGTCCCGGCGGCCGCCGAGGCTTCGCCGATGGGCTTGCCCGCCGTCAGTGCAAACGAGAAGCACGCGCTCATGATGCCGGAGAAGGTCGCCACCATGATGCCCTTGGTGAAGCTGAATTCGGTGATGACCTTTTTCTTTTCGGCCTCGGGCATTTCACGTTCCTTGGTCAAACCCGCGTAAGCTGCCACCGCGATGCCCGCCAAACAAACGAACACCCCGAGCAAGGTGATTTTGCCCGGAGTGGTCGCAGCAATCTGGGAGATGGTTTCCGCCACCGGAATGGTTGGGATGAACAGCTTGAAGATCGGCGGCAGCAAGGTGCCGAAGGCCGCGCAGTAACCCAACGCCACACCCATGCCCAGCGACATGCCGAGATAACGCATCGTCAGGCCAAACGTCAGCCCCCCGAAGCCCCACATCGCCCCGAAGAAATAGGTCCACCACAGCGTGCCGGCGGACTGTTGCTTCAGCACACCGAACACGTCATTCGTGAGCAAGGACGCGAGGAAGATCGGGCAGATGATCCAGGAAAAGAACCCCCCGACGAGCCAGTAGGTTTCCCATGACCACTTTTTGACGCCTTTGTAGGGGACATAGAAACTCCCGGAGGCCAAGCCGCCGAGCCAGTGGAAAAATACGCCGAGGAAGGGATTCATGTTTTGGATTTCTTATCGGTTGAGGGGTCAGTTCCGTTTGCTGAGAAAATTCTTTTCGTAACTTTTCACTTCGGCCAGCCACGCTGCGCCGATGGGCACGCCTTGCTTGAGGCAGTAGAAATCCCACACCGCGCCGAACGGCAGCGTCTTGGCTTCCTCCATCAAGGCGAGACGCGAGGTGTAATCACCTTCGCGTTCGAGCTTCTTGTATTGCGCGTGGGGTTCGAGCATGGCGATGCAGAGCGCGCGGATCATATTGCGCGTGCCGATGACCCACGCGGCGATACGATTGATGCTGGCGTCGAAGAAATCGAGTCCGATATGGGTGCGGCCAAGATAATCGCCACGCACGAGTTCCTGAGCAATGGCGTGCAACTCGTCGGTCAACGTAACGACGTGATCGCTGTCCCAGCGCACGCCGCGACTGACGTGCAGCAGGATTTCCGGCAGAAAACAAAGGACGGAGGAGATTTTGTCCGCCATGTTCTCGGTCGGGTGATAATGCCCTGCGTCGAGGCAGACGAGTTTTTGATGCTTCACCGCATAGCCGAGATAAAACTCGTGCATGCCCACCGTATAACTTTCCGCGCCGATACCGAAGAGCTTGCCTTCAATCGCATCGAGGTTGTGCTTGGGGTTGAGCTTCTGCTTGAAAATCTCGTCGAGGGATTCTTCAAGCCGCTCGCGCGGCCCGCGCCGATCGGCGGGCGTGTCCTTCATGCCATCGGGAATCCAGATGTTGGTCACCGTCGTCGAACCGAGCGCCTTGCCCATCGCCGCGCCGATTTTGCGGCTGGCCTGGCAATGTTCGATCCAGAACTGGCGAATGCCCTTGTCCGGATGTGACAGCGTGAAGCCGTTGGCCGACTTGGGATGTGAGAAACAGGTGGGATTGAAATCCAGTCCGATGCCGAGCGACTTCGCCCACGCGATCCAGTTTTTGAAATGGCGCGGCTCGATTTCATTGCGATCAATTGTCTTGCCGCCGAATTCGCCGTAGAAGGCGTGGAGATTGAACCGGTGCGTGCCGGGGATGAGCGACAACGCCTTTGCGGCGTCGGCGCGCAGTTCGTCCGGCGTGCGGGCCTTGCCGGGATAATTGCCGGTGGCGACGATGCCGCCGGTGAGCGCGCCGCCGAAATGTTCAAAGCCGCCCACGTCATCGCCCTGCCAGCAGTGGAGCGAGACCGGCACTTTGGCAAGCGCCTTGAGGACTTTGTCGGTATCCACGCCGAGCGCGGCGTAGCGTTCGCGGGCAAGCCGGTAAGATTGTTGCGTGTTTTGGTTCGCGTTCATGTGATTTGAGATTTGATGCTGGCGTGCTCAATCTTTAAAAAAAGAGCCCTTGGCGATGATGCCATTTTCGAGTGTGAATCTTCCAGTAGTATTTTTCGGCGGAGCGAAGCGAAACCTTAAGAACCGCGACGGGTTGCCGGCTGCCGGATTCCCGACAACCGGCGAGCCGGGGGCGAGGCAAGGCCAGTTCGGAGCTTGGAAAAGCTCACCCAATACTCGATGCCATTGGATGAAACCGAAAGTGGCGGAGAGAGTGAGATTTGAACTCACGGTAGTGTTACCTACGCACGCTTTCCAGGCGTGTGCCTTAAACCACTCAGCCATCTCTCCACCGGCTGCGGTCAATGTGTCGCGGGCCGGTCCGTCGGGCAATCTTTTTCAGCCAGCGAAAAACTCCCCGGTCGGCGGATCGTTCGTGACGGAACTCAGGGAAAGGTAGCAGTCCGGAGCATTGTGCCCGATGAACGGACGGTTACAAGCCGCACGGACGACTTATCCGCGGGCGTTTCGACGAAAGTCGGGGGGCGTTAGGCGTTCAGACGGAGAACTTCCGGCAGCAGTCCTTCAATGTTCTGCAATTCCAGAAAGCCGTGGAGTTGCCGGATGCGGGTGGGGTGGCGCATCTTTTTCAAGGCTTTGGCTTCAATCTGGCGGATGCGCTCACGGGTGACGCGGAATTGTTTGCCGACTTCTTCGAGGGTGCGCGCCTGGCCATCGCCCAGACCAAAACGTAATTCCAGCACGCGACGTTCGCGCTCCTTGAGGCTGGAGAGTACGTCCCCGAGTTTGTCCTTCAAAATGGCGAAGCTGGCGACGTCGCAGGGGCTTTCCGTGGTTTTGTCCTCGATGAAATCGCCCAGGTTGGTTTCCTCGCCGTCGCCCACGGGGGACTGGAGGGAGATGGGTTGTTGCGCCATCTTCAGCACGGCGCGAACGCGTTCGACCGGGTAGGCCATGTCTTCCGCGATCTCCTCGACCGTCGGCTCCCGGCCAAAATCCTGGAGCAAATGCTTCTGGGACCGCATCAGCTTGTTGATCATGTCGATCATGTGGACGGGGATGCGAATGGTGCGGGCCTGGTCGGCGATGGCACGGGTGACCGCTTGGCGAATCCACCACGAGGCGTAGGTGGAAAATTTGTAGCCGCGCCGGTATTCAAATTTTTCCACGGCTTTCATCAGGCCCATGTTGCCTTCCTGGATGAGGTCGAGGAAGGACAGGCCCCGATTGGTATATTTTTTGGCGATCGAAATGACGAGGCGAAGGTTGGCCTCGACCATCTCGGTCTTGGCATCGTTGGCGCGGGCGGTGAAGAGCTTGAGTTGATCGTAGGCGTTGAGGAAATCCCGGCTCGGCAGCCGGACAAACTCCTCGAGGGCGCGAATCTTCCGCCGTTCCGACTCGATGACGGCGTGGTGTTGCGGGGCCGGCTCGTGACGCTCGAGTTCGGCGATGGTGCGGCAACTCAACTGGATTTTGTCATGGATGTTTTCCGCGACCAGGGTCATTTCCTCGACCACCTTGTGCTTGTAGAAAAACTTCCGGAAGGTGGCTTGCAACTGGGCGTCGAGTTTTTGGAAAGCGCGGAAGGCGTGGGCCCGCCGGGTTTTCGTGGGCGCGTTTTGCCACGCGGCGAATTGTTCATCCACCTGCGCGTCCAGCTTGCGGACGGACTTCATCACCCGGTGCAACGCGCGCAGATAGGCTTCGCGACATTCGGCTTTCTGGTCCACGACGATGCGGTCGAAGCGTTCGCGCGGCGGTTCGCAGGTGAGTTTTTCGGCGAGGGCGAGGTGCTCTTTGCCGGTGAAACCCAGCCCGTAAATGATGCGGCGAACTTCGGCTTCGGCATCCTCGATGCGCTTGGAGATCGTGACTTCCTGTTCGCGCGTGAGCAACGGCACCTGGCCCATCTGCTTGAGATACATGCGAACGGGATCGTCCAATCCGTCCAGCCGCGTCTTCTCATCCTCCTCTTCGGGCGCGGGCTGGTGGACGCGGTCAACTTCCGCCGGATCCACGATTTGAATCTCCAGCGTGCGAAGCTTGATCAGAATCTCATCCATGAGCTCCGGGGAGATCAACTGATCGGGCAGGGCATCGTTGATGTCGTTGTAAGTGAGGTGACCCTGTTCCTGCGCGAGGCGGACCAGTTCCTTGATCTTCTCGGTTATCTCCGCCGAAGTGTTGCCCGCGAGCGGGGCCACGTGCGGGACATGGCCATTGAGGCCGGCACGCGATGGGGTGGGAAAATCTTGCAAGGTCGGGGCGATCTTGACCCGGGAGTTGACTCGGACAACTTGGCGCGAAGCGGACTTGGACACCAAGATACAAACTTTCGACTTACGCATAACGACTTTACGACTTAAAACGGATCTACTTCATCTGGAACCGGTGGAACAGTGGAAGAATATGCGGAGTCAGATGGCGAGCGTCAAGGGGTAAGCCGGATTTTTCTGCGGAAGATAATGTCCGCTTCGCTCCCCCGTGATGCCCGTCGCCGCCTTGAGCAATTCCAGATTGTACTGATTTACACATGTTGCCTCAATTTTTTGACCGGATTGGCACTGGTTCGCCGGGACCATATCGCCCACCCTTGGGCTACTTGCCACCGACGGGCACACTGACGCCCAGCCCGGTCTTTCCGCCGGCGGCGTTGACACCTTCGTTGGCCGCCACGGTGCCGGAGAACGTGTTCACGATCAGATTGACGTAACGCTTCAAAGTGGTGTAGGGCGAGTTGGGGACATAGATGATGTCGCCCGGCTCGAGCCGCACATCCGGCGCTTGCCCTTTGAGGACGGCCCCGTAATCCACAATGGTGACCTGCGGTTCGGTCAATGAGCCGCGCACGATGGCGACGTGGGAGAGATAGGCATTGAGCGTCATCACGCCATTGTCAGTACGGTCCAAGATGTCATAGGACACCGTCCCTGACGCTCCCGAGATGGCTGACAACAGGGTCATTTGATCCACGTAAGGCAGGGCGCGCGGGAGCCGGACCGCCCCCATGACATACACTTCCTGCGCCAGGGCGAACGGCACATAAACAAAATCACCAGGCCGTAAATAAATGTTCTGGGACATGTCGCCATGGCGCAACAAACGATCGAAATTGACCGGCAGAAATTGTCCCTCCCGAACCACAAAACTGTGCCGCAGATCCGACAATTCCTCCGTTGAAATCTGCGACGCCGAGCGCGCCGGCCCCCCCGCCTGCGCGAGGGACTCCAACAGCGTCGTCGGCCCGGTCAGCGGATAAATGCCAGGCTTGTTCAGGCGGCCCAGCAGCCAGACCTGCTTGCTGCCCACGGCTCGCAGCGCGACACTGACTTGCGGGGTGCTTTGGAATTTCGACAATTCCTTTTCCAGCCGCGCCTTGGTTTCGGGCAGGGTCAGTCCCCAAACATCCACGCCGGGCAACAGGTTGAAATAGATTTTTCCGTCCGGGCCGACGGTCATCGTCGAGTCGGTTTTGGGCGTGCCCATAATACTCGCCTCAATCTGGTCGCCCGGACCCAGGGTCATCAACTCCGTATCCGGGTGGAATAACTCCGGGCTGAGTTGGTTGGTCACCGTCACGGTCGGCAGATTGTTGCCCGGCGCCATCGGTTTGAAATGCGGCGCCGATTTGGAGCCCGAACTGGTGCAGCCCGCCAGCGACGCCAGCAGCAATCCCGTTGAACCCAGCAGAGTAATTTGTTTCATACTATTTAATGAGAGGACTGGTGATAATCGGTCCGATTTTCAGGGTCGTGGCCGTAACGGTGAACGCCTGGATGAACGCCTGGGCGGCCCGGTCCACCACATCCGCCGCTTTCAACCACGGACTGATACTGACATACACGATGTCTTTCTGCTGCAATTTGAAATCCGGCGACTTGCCGGCCAGAATTTCCGAGGTGTCCACCACAAATGTTTCCGGATGAGTTAAGGAACCGCGCACCACGAGCACCCGACTCCTGAAGGCTCTTCCTGAAAAACCGCCCCGCGACGCGATGGCGCTGATGACGGTGGCTTTGGGCGCAAAGGCCAGCACGCCGGGGTTGCCCACTTCGCCCAGCACGTAAATCTCGTTCGCGCTCGCCGCCCCGATATAAAGGTAGTCGTCCGGCTCCAAAACTACGTTCTGCGCGAGGTCGCCCCGCTGAAATAGCCGTTCAAAATCCACGGGCACGCGCTGTTGTTTTCGGGCGAGAAAGCTGCGGGTTAAATCCGCCAGCTCCACCGTGCCCCGCTCATACAATCCGGTTTCCAGACCGCCGGCGCGCGCCACCGCTTCGATCACCGTCAGGGGCCGATCCATGGGAAACACCCCCCCGGCGGTCACGGAGCCGAGAACGATATATCGTTTGCTGCGATACGCCACGGGCGTGATGATGGTGAGCGGGTTGCGGTAATATTTTCCGAGTTCCGCGTCGAACTTGGCGCGCAATTCGTCAATCGTCAGTCCCGTCGCCAGGACGTTTTCCGCCTGCAGGTAACTGACGCGTCCATCGGGACCGATCACCACCTCGGCCCGCCCGATCTCGTTCGTCTCAAACAGCGAAAAGTTTAGTATGTCGCCCGGCCCCAGCGTCAACCGCTCCTGCCACGGCGCCCGTTTGCCCGAGTTGGAAGCCGAGAAGGAGGGGTTCGGTTGGGGCGGGGCGCTGGTCGTTGCGGCTTCCGCCGCGCGGGTGTCGCCCGTGCGCGTGAAAATCAGCCCGGCCACAGCAACTGTTAACAGGAGTCGTTTCTTCATAGTTCAAAACAAGGTTTGGGTTCGTGATTCAAAACCGCGCCAACGAGCCGGCACTTGGCGTGGCGCAACGTCTGCAATTGTTCCCGGGTGTCGCGTCCGCTCGCCCGCCCGCTGTCCGCCAGCCAGATCACCTGCGGCAAACTTTCCGCGAGCAACACCGCTTCCGGCACCGAAGCGGGCGGGAGTTCGACGAGCAGCACGAGGTTATCCATCCGTCGCATTTGTGCCAGCGTGTTTTGCCATTCTTTTCGGCGCGCAAGATCCCAGACTTTTCCCGGCAATGGAATGTGCGCGGCCAACGTGGGCGTCGGCGCCACGGCCAGGGTCCGCGAAAACGACAGTTCCGTCTGATCGGTGGGCGCGGTCTCCTTGTGGTCCCCGCCGTGTTCGCCAGTCCGGCAAAAATCCGGTTCGACCACGTTCGGGGGCAAATCCATTGCGGGCAAAGTGTCTTCCCCGGGCCGCGTCGCAATCGTCATCACCTGCAAGCCCCGCTGTTTGGCCGCGCCGACGAGCAGCTCGATCCACGTCGAACGCCCTTCCCCCGCCCCCGACGAAATGAAGCCGCACACGATTCCGTGATTCGGTGAAGCGTTCAGTTGACCGGCAATCGCCGTCCACGTCCGAAAAGCCCAGGCGTCTTTTTCCGCCGCCGACATCTGGTTCAAATCACCGAGCGCCGCCAGCACGGGCAGGCCCGTCGCGCGTTGCACGTCCACCGCCGTTTTCAGCCGCCGATCCGCGATTTCCTGCCCGGCGATGACCAGTCCGGCGCCCAACCCGCCCAGTAACAGTCCAACACTCCCGGCGACCAGTGCGGCGAGCCAACGCGAAAGCGAGTCCACATCCTTGAGCGTCGCCGGGGTGACCGCGCGATAGTAACCCTGCGAATTTTCCTGATACAATTGTGCTTCGCGCTGCCGGTATGCGAGCAGGCCACGACTCTTTTGCAGCCCGTCGAATTGTGCCTTGATCGTCGCGTAGCGCAGACTCTTTTCGGAAAGCCCCGTGACTTTGCTCAGCAACGAATCGTGCAGTTTGGTCAACTCGGATAATTCTTTCTGCGCGGTCGCCTTGCGCGTCTGCAAATCCACGACCCGGGCATACATGGCGCTCACCTGCGGATTCTCGCTGTATCTCGCGGCCGCCAACGTGCTTTGGCCGGCGGCTGGGAGTTGCTTTTCCAACTCGGCCATCAGCGTGCGCTGACGTTGCACCGTCGGATGTATCTCGGTGTAGTTCGCCATCAAATCCGTCAGTTTGCTCCGGGCGGCTTCGAGTTTTTGCGCGATGGGATTCTGTTGGGCGAGTTCGTTCTGAAATGTTGCGACCTGCAAATCCATCAACTCCACGTCAATCCGGGCGTTGTCCGCGCGCGCCATCACGTCGCCGAGTTGCTTGATGTAACCTTGCTTCTCGGCGTCCGGGTCAGCGAGCTTTTCGGTGTTCTGAAAATTGATTAACTCGGCGTTCACCTGCTGAAGCTGCTCGTCGAGTGCGGCGAGTTTATCGCGGCAAAACCGGTTCATCTGGTCCGCCTCGGCCACCTGCAATTCGCGGCCCAATGCCACTGCCTGGTTCGCCAGTAAATTCGCGAGGTCTACCAACGACTGACGATTCTTGCCGGCAACCGTGAGCGCAACGAGATCCGTGTTGAGCACTTGCTCGACGGCCACCCGGCCTTGGAGCGAGTTCGCGCTCACCGGCGGCTGGACGTTCGCCGCTGCGCGGCGCAACAGGTCCGGCGATTGCATGAGAGTGACCAGCGTCGGCGAGGTGAGTTGGTGCGGGCGATACGCCTCGCTTTCAGTGCTGGCCGTCCGCGCCGGGTTGGCTTCGCGCGCGATGAGCATTACGCGGACGTTGTAATTGGATTGAAGATACCCGAAAACTCCCGCGCCGAGCGCGGCGACTCCGGCCACCCCGAACAGAAAACGGGAACGTTGCTGTAGCGCGGCCAGGATGCGCCACGGATCGCAGAACAGGCGCGACGCTGGTTTGACGGCGGCGTGATTCATCGGCCCTCCGGCCGGGGGCGGAGAGGATTTTCCGCGCGGAGCGAAGTTGGCATCTTCCCGCAACGGAGCCGGCGCGGGTTGCGCCCGCTTGGCGCGAACCGCGCTGAGGCTGAATTCATCAGCGGATTCGTTCATGCGATGGCCAGGGTCTGATGACGTTTCATGTCGCGCACCACAGCGTTCACGGCGGTAACTTTGACCTCTGGATACTCGGGCCGCGCCGCGAATTCAAGCGCCAGTTTTGCCCTGCGGTTCAATTCGCGCGGAAGCGTGCCCCACGTCGGTTCAAAGGGACGTTCACGCCACCGCCAATACTCCAGGAATTCCACAGCGCGGCAATCTAGGCTGCCCGTACCGGTCGCGATACCCGGGAGGCCTCCCAATCGTGGTGTCGGGGGAATACTGAGCCGTTTCCGGTCAGCCACTTTATTTCGGCGCGTGACTCGGCGGGTGTGGTCTGATAATTCTCCGCCCATTCATGAAACGCCCATTGCTCCCCGTGGCGTTGGTTTACGTGGGTGGATTGCTGCTCGCCGAAGCGATCCAACCGCAATTGCTTTTCCTGTTCACCCTCGCCTTTGCATTGCTCTTCCTGACGCTGGTTTGGGGGCGGGCGCGGGCTTTCCTCATCTGGCCACTGCTCATGGTCGTCGCCTGGGCCAATCTGGTGAGCCGGACGGCGGTGGTATCGCCGAACGATTTACGAAAAGTTGCCGACCGCGAACCGGCCCTCGTGACCGTGCAGGGCACGCTGGAGGAAACCCCGAGCCTGCGGGTTTACGGCCACGGCGAGCGGGAATCTTTCCGAACCCTGGCCCGCCTCAAGGTCACCGCTCTTGCCCGTGGTGAAAAATGGCAGCCGGCGGACGGGAACCTCATGGTTTCAACCAAGGGCGAGTTGCCGGGCGAATTCTTCGCCGGGCGCGCGGTTGAAATCACCGGCGTGCTCGCCCCGCCACCGTTGCCATTGGTACCGGGACAGTTTGACTATCGCAACTACCTCGCGCGGCAGGGAATTTACTTCCAGCTCAAATCGGATTCGACCAATGACTGGCGGGCCGTGGATGCAGCGACGAACGGGCCGCCGTTCACGGACCGCTTCCTCGCTTGGGCGCAACGCACCCTTGCGCGCGGGCTGCCGGAAACGGATGAACCGCTGCGCCTGATGTGGGCGATGTCGCTCGGCTGGAAGACCGCGCTCACGGGCGAGGTCAACGAGCCATTCATGAAGTCCGGCACAATGCACATCTTCGCCATCAGCGGATTGCACATCGCGCTCATCGCCGGAATTCTTGTGAGCCTGTTGCGCGTGTTGCGCGTGCCGCGCTTCTGGTGCGGCCTGGTGGTGATTCCGTTGATCTGGTTTTACACCGCCGCGACCGGCTGGCAATCGTCGGCGATCCGCTCGACGGTGATGATGACGATCATCATCGTCGGTTGGTCGCTGCGCCGGCCCAGCGACCTGCTCAACTCGCTCGCCGCCGCCGCGTTCGTCATTTTGATTTGGGATCCCCAACAGCTCTTTCAAGCGAGCTTCCAACTCTCCTTCTTCGTCGTGTTGAGCATCGCGTTGTTCATGCCGCCGCTGGAGAAACTGCGGGATCGTTTGCTGGCGGGTGATCCCTTGCTGGCCCCGGAAGTGATGACGAAGTGGCAACGCGCGTGGCGTTCCATTCTTCGCGTGCTCACCACCAGTCTGGTGACTTCGTTGGCCGCCTGGCTCGGCTCGCTGCCGCTGACGGCGTATTATTTCCACCTGTTTAGTCCGGTGACATTACTCGCCAATCTGATCATCGTGCCCATGAGCAGTTTCGCGCTGATGTGCAATCTCGGCAGCCTCATCTGCGGTAGCTGGCTGCCGTGGGCGACGGAGCTTTTCAACCACTGCGGCTGGTTCTGGATGCTCGGCATGGTAAAGATCAGTCGCTGGACCACGGAATTGCCGGGCGCGTATTTCTACGTGCCGTCGCCCTCGGCGTTCACGTTCGTGATCTACTTCAGCTTGTTGATCGGCACGATGAGCGGCTGGCTCTGGAAACCCGAACGGCGCTGGCGAACCGCCGCGGCGATTCTACTTGTCGCGGTGTTCTATGCCGGGCAATGGTTCTCGATCCGCAAAAACATCGAACTCACCATCCTCCCGCTCAACGGCGGCCACGCGGAATATCTCGACGCCACGGGCCGATCCGATGACTGGCTCATGGATTGTGGCAACACCAATTCCTTCGCGTTCGTCACCCGGCCGTTTCTGCGGGCGAAAGGGGTGAATCGCCTCCCCCGCCTTCTGCTCACGCACGGCGACCTCAAGCATGTCGGCGGCGCGGAACTGCTCACTGCGGAGTTTCGTTGCCACGAGATCTTCGCCAGCTCCTTCCGCTTTCGCTCCGGGGCGTATCGCCGCATCTTCGCCAATATGCAACGGGAGCCGTACCATCTCCGAACCCTTCATCGCGGCGATCAGGCCGGACCGTGGCACCTTTTGCATCCAACCGAATCAGATGTATCCGCCGAGGCCGATGACGGCGCGCTCGTACGGCAGGGCGAATTCCACGGGGTTAAAATCCTGCTGCTGTCCGACCTGGGGCGTGCGGGCCAGAATCTTTTGCTCGACCGCACCAATGATCTCCGCGCCGACATCGTTGTCTCGGGAATTCCCACGCAAACCGAGCCGCTGTGCGAAGCGTTGCTCGACGCGATCCGTCCGCGCGTCATCATCGTCGCCGATTCGGAGATGCCGGCCACCGCCCGGGCCAGTGAACGGTTGAAGGCGCGCCTCAATCGTCGGAACGTGGTCGTGCTTTACACTCGTGAAGCCGGCGCGGTGACGATTTTATTTCGCGCCGGAGGATGCGAAATAAAAACGGCCGACAACCAACACTTCAAACTGAAGAATCTGCCAGCGATGAGTCTTACGCCACCGACTCCTGAGCCTTAACTGCCCAATGCTTCCAGTGCCGCCTTGACGTGTTCGAGCTTCACCTGCCAGTCGTTGAGACGTTGTTGGTGTTCCTGCAACACCTGCGGTGGAACTTTTTGGGTGAAGCCGGGATTCGCAAGCTTCTGCTGCACCTTGTCCAGCTCCGCCTCAATCTTCGTTTTCTCTTTCGTGAGCCGGGCCTTTTCCGCCGTGACATCAATCAGTCCTTCGAGCGGCAGAAACAACTCGCCCATTGGGGTGTGCGCCGTGGGCGTGCCTTTCTTGGCGGCGAAACTCTCGTTGATCTCGATGGCCTCGGCGTTGAGCAGAATCCGGATGACCTCGGCGTCGTGCGGGAGAATTGCGCGACCCGGCTTGAGGACAAACTTCACCTTCTTGCCGGCTTGAATATTTCCGATGCGCCGCAGGTTGCGGCCTTGGGTAACGACCTCGTATTTCGCGTTGGCCATCTCTATGGAGCCATCATCCAGGCCATAGTTGCCTTTGAAATCATCGTCGAACGGTTTGGGCCACGGGGCGTTCATGATCGTCTGGCCGCCTTGCTGCTCGGGCATGTCGGTGCTGTAACCCATCCCGTGCCAGAGTTCCTCGGTGATGAAGGGCAGGAACGGATGGAACAGGCGCAGCGTGTGTGAGAGCACGAAGTCAATCACCGCAACGGTGTTCGCTTTGCTCGCCTCGTCCGTGCCGAAGAACACCGCCTTGCTCGCCTCGACATACCAATCGCAATACTCGCCCCAAAAGAAGCGATAGAGCGCAGCGGTGGCTTCGCTGAACTTGTATTCGGTCAGCGCGGTGGAAACCTCGCGGATGGCCTGATCGAGCTTTAGCAGAATCCACTTGTCGTCGCTGGTGAGCAACGCGGGGTTGATCTCGGCCTGCACTTCACCGCCCTGCATCTGGCGGAAGCGGCAGGCGTTCCAAAGTTTGTTGCAGAAGTTGCGGCCCAGTTCCACGTCCTTCTCGTCGAAGAGCACGTCCTGACCGAGTGGCGCGCTGCGCATCGTGCCGAAGCGGAGCGCGTCCGCGCCGTATTGGGCGATGAGCACGAGCGGATCGGGCGAATTGCCGAGCGTCTTGGACATCTTGCGGCCCTGCTTGTCGCGGATGATACCGGTGAAGTAGACGTTGCGGAACGGCAGGTCGCCCATGAACTCGTAGCCCGCCATGATCATGCGCGCGACCCAAAAGAAAATGATGTCCGGCCCGGTGACAAGATCGGTGGTCGGGTAGAACTTCTTCAACGTGTCGGTCTGCTCGGGCCAACCCATCGTGGCAAACGGCCAGAGCCAGGAACTGAACCAGGTGTCGAGCACGTCGGGGTCTTGGGTGAAGCCGTTTTTCTCCAAACTCGATGTAAAATCCCAATCTGGATTTGGAACAGCATCGGTCGCGATAATGACAAGATACTCGCCTTGGTTTTTTGAAGTAACCGGAGTGAATTTTTCCAAGCCAAGCTCAACCTCAATTCCACTTTTCGCCTCGAAAATTCGAACTTCTATACTCGCTCCGATTCGACGCGCAAGAGCACCATTGACTAGCTGCTCCCAATTTTCACCGAGTTCACGTTTCCAGTTTTCAGAATTTAGATTCACCCGCTTCGTCCACACCGGAATCCGATGCCCCCACCAAAGCTGACGGCTGATGCACCAGTCCTGAATATTCGTCAGCCAGTGGTTATAAACCTTCGCCCACCGCTGCGGATGGAAACGCATCTTCCCATCTTTCGGAGGGACGAGCTCCGAGAGTCCCTGACTTTTCTCGCCTGAGTTGGGGACTCGTGTAACTCGTCCCTCCGAATCGTCAGATTGCTCCACGCACGCCTTGGATTGCTCCACGGCGGGATACTTCAAAAACCATTGCTCACTTAAACGCGGTTCAATCGGCACATCCGCGCGTTGGCTAAAGCCCACGTTGTTCTCGTAAGGCTTCTCCTCCACGAGCACGCCCAGTTCCTTCAACCGTTCCACGGCAATCGAGCGCGCCTCGAAGCGATCCAACCCCGCAAGGCTTTCGCCGGCCAGTTCGTTCATCGTGCCGTTCGGGTTCATGATGTCCACGAGCGGCAGTTTGTGGCGCTGGCCGATTTCAAAGTCCGCCTTGTCGTGCGCGGGCGTCACCTTGAGCACGCCGGTGCCGAACTCGAAGTCCACGTGCTCGTCGCCGATGATGGGAATGAGTTTCTGTTCGCGCGGCAACTGGATGGGCAGGGGACGGATGACGTGTTTGCCGATGAGATGCGCGTAACGCGGGTCCTTTGGATTCACGGCCACGGCGGTGTCGCCGGGGATGGTTTCGGGCCGCGTCGTGGCGATGGTCAGCCAGATGCCAGTAGCTGCGACGCCCTCGTCGCAGGAGGTGGTGGGAGCGCCTCCGCTCCCCGATTGGGCATGCGACGAGGGCGTCGCATCTACCACCTCGACTTTGAAGTGATACATGAAACCCTTCTGCGGTTTCATTTCCACTTCCTCGTCGGACAACGCGGTCTGCGAAACAGGACACCAGTTCACCATGCGTTTACCGCGATAGATGAGGCCCTTCTTGTAAAGCTCGACGAAAACCTTTTGCACGCAGCGCGAATACTCCGGGTCCATCGTGAACCGTTCGCGCGTCCAATCGCACGAGCAGCCGAGTTTCTTGAGCTGGTTGATGATGATGCCGCCGTGTTTTTCCTTCCACACCCAGACGCGTTTCAGAAACTCCTCGCGCCCGAGGTCGTATTTGGTTTTGCGTTCCTCCTTTTTGAGCGCTTTCTCGACCTGCACCTGCGTGGCGATGCCGGCGTGGTCCGTGCCGGGCAGCCAGAGAACTTCCTTGCCGTCCATGCGCGCCTTG
>ORMF012302364.1_pt1 | contig 18494 bp, 16 predicted proteins | sample 1779871 | NCBI WGS metagenome assembly ORMF01 (sample SAMEA104232316, study PRJEB22302) | groundwater metagenome | biome: forest; feature: aquifer; material: groundwater | place: USA | collected 2011-08-07 | depth 5.4 m | reverse complement strand
GCGTCGTGCGGAGCCGCTGGTCCCGCGCCGGCTCGGCCAATCGCCACTGTCGGCGCGCATGCGCCGCTTCAGCGGCTTCATGGCGGACGGCGGCGAGGAGCGCCTCTTCCGCAGCCTCGTCGGCCAGTGGGACGAGCCAGGCAAGCTGGTGCGGGGCGCGCGCGAGCCGGTCGACGACATCTGGCAGGGGGCGCTGGCCGAGAGCGTGCCTGACTTCGGCCGGCGCATGCAGCTGATCGACACGCTCACCTATCTCCCCGACGACATCCTCGTGAAGGTCGATCGGGCGAGCATGGCCGTCGGGCTCGAGGCACGCACGCCGCTGCTCGACCACAGCGTCGTCGAGTTCACGTGGGGGCTGCCGGACCGCTTTCTCACCGGCCAGGGCGAGACCAAGCGGCTGCTGCGGCAGCTGCTCTACACCCATGTGCCCAAGCCGCTGATCGAGCGGCCGAAGATGGGCTTCGTCATGCCGATGGACCAATGGCTGAGAGCCCCCCTCAAGGATTGGGCGGAGGACCTGCTGGACGAGCGCGCCATGGCGGCCGACGGCCTGCTCGATCCGGCACCCGTCCGGCAGATGTGGGCCGAGCACCTCAGTGGGCGGACCGCCGGGCAATACCGGCTCTGGTGCGTGCTGATGTTCCAGGCCTGGAAGCGGCGCTGGCTGGCGCCAGCTGTGGCAGACGAGCGCGTGCTCGCCTGAGCGCCGAGCCATCGGCGTCCGTCAATCACCTCGCCCCTTCGCGGCGCATCCTTGGGAAAAGGCGCGCACCTCGCCGATGACGATACCGGTCTGCTCATCCGACATGCCAAACAGCTTCTCCCAGCGGGCCATGGCGATCGACTTGTCGAATTCGGCGTCGAAGGCCCGTCGCGCGCGCTCCCCCATATGCCTGCATCCGGCAGGATTTGCCGCCAGGTCGAGAACCGTGCGGGCGAGACCGGCACCATCTCCTGTGGCGATGGTCCGGCCGCAGTCATGGAGGGCGACGAGCCGCGCGATCTCGCCATCCCTGTCGCCGACGAAGATCGTCGGCCGCCCGGCGGCGCAGATGCCGTAGAATTTGCTCGGCACGATCAGCCCCTCAAGCTCCGGGCGCAACGAGACGAGATGCACGTCGGCGGCGGACAGGCTTTGTGACAGCAGCGCACTCGGCTGATACGGCTTGAAGCGCACAGAGGAGAGCCCACGGCCCGCGACCTCGGCCTTGAGCGGCTCGAACAACGCACCGTTGCCGATAAACAGCCAGAGAATTGGACGATGCCGCGACACATCCCCTGCTGTCGTTGTGGGTGCTCCCGCGCTCTCCACGATGGCCATGGCGTCGAGCAGCGTGTCGATCTCGTGGGCGCGACCGAGATTGCCGGAATAACCAACGACGAACTTGCCGGTGAGGCCCCAGTCAGCACGGAGCGCATTTGCCTCGTGATCCTTCGGCACAATGATGGTGCCGTCGGCCCAGTTGGGAATGACGCGCACTTGATCGCGCGAAATGCCCAAGCCTGCCACGCGGGCCGCCATGCACTCACCCAGCACGACGTTCATGCTCGCGCCCCGCAACGATCGATTGCGAAGCCATCGCATCAGAGCATAGGGAAGCCGCGCGGCGTGACCGCCGACCCGGAGAGCCTCTGCGGCTTCGGGGAAGATGTCCTGCAGCCAGTTGACCAGCCTGGCGCCCCTCAGCCAGCACATGGCAGCAGCGACGACCGACAGCATCGGCGGATCGGTCTTGGCGATCACGACATCGCCCGATCTAGCCAGGCGCCATAATTGCCAGGCTGCCGCCAGATAGAAGCTTGCATAATCGAGCGCCCGTCCAAGCAGATTGGCGCGGCCGAAGCGCGAGGTCCAAACGCGGTAGACGGTCACGCCGTTGACCGTTTGTCTTGGCGCCAGCCTGTCCGCAGGCGCGTCGTAGCGCTGCCGGCTCGCGATCACGGCGACATCGCCACCCCGCTCTGCGAGCGCAAAAGCCAAATCGGAGAGCATCTGGCTCGTCGCCGAATGATCGGGGAAGAAGAACCTGTTCAGGAAGATCAGCTTCAAAGGGGCTCTCAAGAGATCGGCGCAACCAAGACGATCCCCTAGTTCGAATGCTGCGACAACAGGCGGTCGAAATACGCGATTGTGCGCTTCAGCCCATCGCGCAGTGGCGCCGCCGGCTGCCAGTCGAGCCGCTCTTTGGCAAGCGCAATGTCGGGCTGGCGCTGCTTTGGATCATCCTGCGGCAGCGGCAGGTTGGTGAGCTTCGACCTTGACCCCGTCATCTCGATTGTAAGCTCCGCGAGTTCCAGAATCGTGAACTCGCGCGGGTTGCCGAGGTTGACGGGGCCCGTGAAGCCGCTTGGGCTGCCCATCAGTCTGATCAGTCCCTCGACCAAATCGTCGACATAGCAGAACGAGCGGGTCTGCCTGCCGTCGCCGTAGATGGTGATCGGCTCGCCCTTGAGCGCCTGCACGATGAAGTTCGAGACCACCCGCCCGTCGTTGGGGTGCATGCGCGGCCCGTAGGTATTGAAGATGCGGGCCACCTTGATGTCGAGCTTGTGCTGGCGGTAATAGTCGAAGAACAGCGTCTCGGCGCAGCGCTTGCCCTCGTCGTAGCAGGAGCGCGGGCCAACCGGATTGACGTTGCCCCAGTAGTCCTCGCGCTGGGGATGCGCGGTCGGGTCGCCGTAGACCTCGCTGGTGGAGGCCTGCAGGATCCGGCACCTCAAGCGCTTGGCCAGCCCGAGCATGTTGATGGCGCCGTGCACGCTGGTCTTGGTCGTCTGCACGGGATCGTGCTGGTAGTGGATCGGCGAGGCGGGACACGCCAGATTGTAGATCTCGTCAACTTCCACGTAGAGCGGGAACGTCACATCGTGGCGCAGCAGCTCGAAGCGCGGATGACCGATCAGGTGCTCGATGTTGCGCTTGGTGCCAGTGAAGAAATTGTCCAGGCAAATGACGTCGTGCCCGGCTTCGATCAGGCGATCGCACAGGTGCGAGCCGAGAAAGCCGGCGCCGCCGGTAACCAGAACTGATTTACGCTCGAGCATGCGATTGGACCGGCAGGAGTTTCACTAGAAGCACCGGCCAGGGCTGAGAATGCCCCGGCAGCTGCCAGGCTAAAGCTACCGCTGTACGGGTGAGACGCTTCGCCCAACCAACGCGAACAGGCCCCCGGCAGCGAGAGCAGCCGCGAGACGCCAGTGCCAGCGCTCATGCGCGTTTGCGTGCGGATGGATAGGTGCGCGTCCGTGGCGCCGGCAAGCGGCTTACTCCCTGGTACTGATCCCTTGAATCTTTTCGCAGATGCGAATTGCCATCGTCAGCCGTCTTATCCTGCGATCCGTCCTCGCTGCCGAGCCCGTCCAGCCCAAGCTCGCGACGGGCGCGGCGAATGGCATTGCGGTCGGGGTGCTCACCGAACACGATCATGCGCAGCGTGCCAAGCAGGATTTGCAGGTCCAAGCCGAGCGTCGCGTGCTTGACGTACCAGATGTCGAGCGCAGCCTTGTCGGAGGCCGTGAGCTCGCGGCCACCCTTGATCTGCGCCCATCCGGTCAGGCCGGGCCGCACCGCCAGGCGCGCGGCAAAGGCGGGAGACTGATCCACGGGCAGCAGCGGCCGCGGACCAACGAACGACATCTGCCCAATCAGGATGTTGTAGAGCTGGGGCAGCTCGTCCAGGCGCGTGCGGCGCAGGAACCGGCCGACGATGGAAATGCGCTCCTCGTCGGCAATGCGTTGGCCCTCACGATCGTGCGCACTCGCCATGGTGCAAAACTTGTAGAGCCTGAATGGCCACCCCCGGATCCCCGGCCGCTGCTGCCAGAAGATCGGCGGAGGCCCGGCGTCGAGCACGACGATGATGCCGACCAGGAGGATGATGGGCGCGAGACAGACGATGGCAACCGCGGCTGCGGTCGCGTCGATGACGCGCTTCCATCGAAAATATGGTCTCGACGCGAGCGCTTCCATATCGAACGCGAAGGGCGCGGCAACCCTCTGGTCATTGCCATTCGGCGGGCCCTCTTCGGTCTTGGGCCTCGGCTTCGGCCGAGCCGTGTCGTTGAGCACGACCCGCTCGGCAAAGAAGTCGAGCTGAATGTCCGATGTCCGCTCGACATGCAAAAGCGCCTCTTGCGCCGCTGGCGAGAGCTGGTCGAACCCGGTTGTGATGACGATGCGGTCGATCAGCACGCCGTGCACCTCGAGGTCGGCGAGCACGCTCTCGAGCTCCTCCGGTAGGCCCAAGACCTTGTGGCCCCGCAACAGCCGGTCACGATGACGCTCGCCGCGCCCCAACAGGCCAGCCACCTTGACACGCTCGCCGGCGAACTCCTCCACCGATTGCAGGAAAAGCTCCGTTACGGCGTTGAGGCCGACCACGAGCACCGATTCCTGTCGCCCGGAAAGGGTCGGCGCGTGGCGCGTTCCGCGATTGCGGACCGCGTGCCGCAGGCGCATGGCGACGCGGGCGCCGACCAGCGCGCACGCCATCAGCAATCCCTGCAGGATCGGCAAGGAGCGCGCCACGCCCTCCATGCGATTGAAGGCAAAACCGAGCGCCACGGCCAGGAGCACAGTCATGATCGCGGCCAGGGCGATCCGCAGATAGTCGGCGAGCGAAGAAAATCGCCACAGCGTGCGATTGAGCCCGGTCGCCACCAGCACCGGCGCGGCTGCGAGAACGCTCAGCAGAACATAGGGCAGAAACTGCAGCAGCCTCTCTGGAGAGGTTTCGAGGTTGTCCCGCAGGAACAGGGCAAAGATCGTCGAAGCCGCGACGAGGATCAAATCGATCGACAGCAATACAAAGCGATGCACTGCTCACCCCCACACACTGAAGCATGCCCCTCGCATGCTGCACTTGCGAACGCCGCCACTCAGGTTGGCTTCGAGAGCCCCACTGGCCGACGGCTATCCGATAAACCTTGCTGTGTGTCAGTCTCTCGTTTTGCCCGCAAAAGTCGGCCCCGCGCTTCAAATGCCCCCTAAATGCCCCCCCCCATCCATTGACACCAGCATTTTTTGCGATGCAACGCAACACCTTCAACCGGCCGTGTGTCGCAAGCGTGACGAATGCAATGCACGGTTCGCTCGCGTGACATTTCGGCAGCGACAAGGTTTCAATCTTCGGTCGCTTTGCTCGACGCGGATGGCTTGGTCGTTGCCGGGTCGGGCCGTCGCTTGCCGTCCTCGCGCCACTCCTCAGGCCAACTGATGTCCTTGCCCCATCGCTCACCGGCATGCATCGGCGAACGGGCCGTTGAGGGCGACGGCTGAGCTGGGGAGGAGGCTGCTGCCGGAGCGCCGGCGGGCGCGGCTCGGCGCGTCGATGGCTCTCTTGTGTCAGCAGCAGTCTCGCTTTCAGCTCCCATCGGCGACTCGATCGAGAGCGCGCAGGCGAACGCCAAGATGGCCATAATGGCGCCGGTCCGCAACGGATAGTCGACGAAGGAATGGGCGATGGTCAGGCCGATAATCATAGTTGCGGCGCGGGCAAGAGTTTGATCGATATCGCGGGCTCCGAAACCGTTGCGCCGCCACACCCTCACGGACGTGATCACCAGCCACGCCAGGAATATGGCCATAAGGCCGAGCCCCGCGGCCCCTGCCTCGAGCCACAGCTCGAGGAGGTCATTGTGCGCGCGGTTGGCGAAGGTGTCGACGAGCGCGTCCTCGGGCTTCTCGAACATCGCATACACGGGAACGAAGGTGCCCATGCCGGAGCCGAACGGCATATAGGCCTTCGCCGCGGCGATGGTGTTGCGGGCAAACCCGATGCGGGCGTCGGCAAGCGGGTCCTCCGTAAACCGTTCCAAGATGCGGTAAAGGGCATACTGGACCGCAAACATCCCAGCTAACGTTGTTGCCCCGAGCAGCAGCCGTGTGGGTGTGACGCCCGATGTTGCGCGCTGATCCGACACGGCGAGGCCCACCGCGCCGAACAGCGCGACAATGGTGAGACCAATGCCGGCGCGCGAGCGCGCCATGGCCTGGGCAGCCACCAGAACGACCAGGACCGTGAAGCTTGCCACAACGGCGACGATCCAGGCCGTGTCGTGCTGCTTTCGGCCCGATTCCGACGAGATGGCGGCCTCTACCGCCCAGGCGGCAGCCAACAGCATCAGGGCATAAAGCAGTGCTGCGAAATGATTCCTGTTGGCAAAGAAGCCAACGGCCTCGCTGGGGTTGGTAATCTCAAAAAGCCGCAGCGGGCTGCTGGCTCCCTGCGCAACCTGGTTCAAGCCCACAAAGACGCTGAGGACGCCTACCGCGAGGACGACCAGGCTCAACAATCGCCGTTCGCGATAGCTGAGCAGCAGGGTGCCCAGAAAGATTGCGAGGGGAGGCAGCAGGGAAACGGCGCTGAGCCATGTGGCATGGGGCGATACGCTGACGGGCATCCAGGGCAGCTCGCGCCCGAGCAACTCAAAGGCCGCAGCTTCCGGCTGGCGGTTCGGCAGTGCGGTCCAAATTTGCGGTGGGAGCGGAATGAGCTGGAGCAGAGGCACAACAAAGAGGGCCGCACAAAAAAGCAGCGGCCACCGTATCGGCTTGGCGGACGGCAAATCGAACAAGCGCCAGAGGGAGGCTAGCAGCAGTGGAACAGCGAGCAGCTGCAAGACTGCATCAGACAAAAAACCTGCGCTCGTGCCGCCACCCAACAGGAGACAGCACACCATCCCCACAGCGCAGGCGTAAAACAATGCGCTTATCGACACAAACCAACTTAGATCAAGACGTGGTGCCAAGAAGCCTGTCAGGGGCTCGCGGGCTTGTCATTATTGTTCTGGCTCAAGACCACACCAAGAACGACAGCGCCGACGACCACACCCCCAATGACCAAGCCGGTCACGGGATCGATCCCCGGTGGTGGATCCCCCGGCGGCGGGTCAGCGGGCGGATCCGCCGGTGGCTGCTGATTCATGCGTCCCGTGAAGTCGATCACCGTCGTGCCCGGGGCACATGGCGCAGCCTCTTGCACCAGCCAAACACCTGAGCCGACGCGCACGATGCAATCGCTTGCGTAGGCGATCGTGGCCAAACCACCCGGCCGCACCATGATCTGGCTGCCGGGCGCCAACTGCGCTTGCCCGGCAATCGGCACAAAGCCCTCGCCCTTGCTGACAAGAACAGTGCCGCCTTGGTTGGACACGGTAGCCGCGCCGACGCTGAGCGGCGCGCAGAGTAGGGCACAAACGCCTATTGCTACAGTCTTGATTCTCTGGACCATCCCGCTTCCCGCTACGCCCAAAAGAACACGCAACGCATGCACCCACCCGGCTGGATGCTTCTCCAAGTCATGGGGCTAGCACGCCCCTACGATCGCGGCAAGGCTGGACCGGTTGTAGGTGGCAATAGCCGGGCAAATGTGTGCGGTTTGCCACATCCTGCCTAATTTCTCGCCGCAAAGCCCGGTGACCCGTCACTGACCCGCGTCGAATGCCAGATCATCGGGACGGCGCCGAGGTCGACATCAAGCGTCATATCGCTGACTTGTTTCTCATTACCTTGCGAATTTGCTACTGAAGGACCGATCCCTGCAACCCGCGAGTCTCGGCCCGTGATCGACCTGCATTGCCACATCCTGCCGGGCATCGACGACGGTGCCCCAGACCTCGCCACCTCCCTGGAGATGGCCAGGGCGTCCGTCGCCGATGGAGTGACGGTCCTCGCGTGCACGCCGCATATCCTGCCCGGGCTCTATCACAATGCCGGCCCCCAGATCCGGGAGGCGACGCTGGCGCTGCAGCAGGCCCTCGCTCAGGAAGCCATTCCGCTCCGGCTCGTCACTGGTGCCGATGTGCACATGGTGCCGGATCTCGTTGCCGGGCTCCGGGCCGGGCGCCTGCTATCCCTGGCGGATTCGCGCTATGTTCTGGTGGAACCGCCCCACCACGTCGCGCCGGTGAGGATGGAACAGTTTTTCTTCGATCTTGTGGTCGCCGGCCACGTCCCGATCCTGACCCATCCGGAGAGGCTGTCTTGGGTCGAAGCACAATATCCGGCCATCCAGCGGCTGATCCGGGGGGGCGTGTGGATGCAAATTACCGCCGGGTCCCTCACTGGCGCGTTCGGCCGAAGTGCGCAATACTGGGCCAATCGGATGCTCGACGAGGGATGCGTCCACATTCTGGCAACTGACGCGCATGACACGAGGCGGCGCCCGCCGAACCTGAGCGCGGGCCGCGACCTCGCCGCAAAACGCGTTGGCGCCCGGGAGGCTGAGCACTTGGTGGTGACTAGGCCCATGGGTATACTGGAAAATGTAATGCCGGCGGGCTTACGGATGCCCGAGCCGGCTGCTTCTCGGTGAAGGGTCGCTTCTCGGTGAGGGGTCGCATATGGGGGGGCAGGTCCTCGCATGCAGGCACTCGTTCGGCGTCGCAAGCGCCGCAACGAGGTACAGCCCTGCGCTGCTCATGCTCTTGATCTTGGCGTGGGCCGGTGCTCTGAGCGGCTGCGGCGGCTCCCTGAACAACGAATTCGAGCTGATGCAAAAGGAGCAGAAGACGGGCTCCGGTTTGGCGTTGGCCCCTGGAGCGGACGCAGACGGCAAGGCGGCCGTGCGTCTTCCGCGCTCGGCTGACGCGCTCACGTCGGCAGGTACGCCGGGATCGACTGCATACAAGATTGGTCCGGCGGACGTTCTCGACATCTCGGTATTCAAGGTCCCCGAACTTGCGCGCACGGTCCTGGTCGACGACATAGGAACCATCAATCTGGCTCTGCTCGGGGACGTCGCTGTGGCTGGAAAAACGGCCAGGGAGCTCGAGCGCGAATTGGCCAAGAAACTCGGAGCCAAATATCTGCAGTCGCCGCAAGTGACGGTTTCCATCAAAGAGTACAACAGCCAGCGCGTGACAATTGAGGGCGCAATAAAGACTCCGGGCGTGCATGCGCTCAAAGGCAAGACTTCGCTGCTGCAGCTTGTCGCCATGTCGGGGGGGCTGGATTCGGCGACGTCCGACTCGACCGTGGTTGTCTTCCGGAACACCGACGGCAAACGCTATGCGGCAAGGTTCGACCTCGATGCGATCAAAAAGGGTGAAGCGCAAGACCCTGCGATTTTGCCCGGAGACGTCGTCGTGGCGAATTCCTCCGCGCTCAAGGCCGCCTGGGGAGACTTCCTGAAGGCCTTGCCGATCGCATCTTTCGCCTTACTGTTGCTGTGACGATTGCTCGGTCCCGAGTTGAGGCATGCAAGACGTTCCAGACAACCCATCACAAGAGAACCGCGAGGTAGCAGGCAAGCTCGTGCCGGCTTCGCCTCGCGGGCTTCCGGCAGCGCGCGACCCCTATGCTCCGTTGGGCGGCTACATGGGAAGCCCGGGCGATGTGCCGGGTGATTTTCGCCTGAACCTGCTCGAGTACTGGCGCATCGTGAACAAGCGCAAGTGGGTGATCGTCAGCATCCTCGGCGCGTTTGTGGTTCTCGGCGCGTTGCGCACGCTGATGGAGACCCCGCTCTACACGGCGACGGTTCGGCTGCAGATCGACCGCAACGTGGCAAAGGTGGTCGAGGGCGGCAACGTTACGCCGATCGAGGGCGGGGATATGGAGTTCCTTCGAACTCAGTACGAGCTGCTCAAGAGCAGGGCGATGGCCGAGCGCGTCGCCTCAGCGCTGCGATTGGCGGACGATGCGGAGTTCTTCAAGCCGAGACAGGTCTCCATCCTGTCGGCCTTGCGCGGCATGATCAGCCTGGGCGCTGCGTCCGAAAACAAGAGCCCGAACAAGACCGCCTTGCAGAGCGCGGCGACCGGCATCATCGCGGGCAATATCGCTGTCCGACCCGTGGCGGGCTCGCGGCTGGTCGACCTCAGCTATTCCGATCCCGATCCGTCGCGCGCACAGCGCATCACGATGGCTTTTGCCAATGCCTTCATTGCTTCCAATCTCGACAAGCGCTTCGAAGCCAATTCCTATGCCAAGACCTTCCTCGAGGACCAGCTGAAGCAGCTGAAGTTGATCCTCGAGGAATCCGGCCAGAAGCTCATGAACTTCGCCGAGAAGGAGCAGATCCTCGCCACCAGCGAGAAGACGTCGATTGCCGAGAGCAATCTTGCGAGCGCGAGCGCGGCTCGAAGCATGCTCGCAACAGAGCTCATCAAGAATGAGCAGCTTTGGCGGCAGGTCGCCGCGGCGGATGCGATCAACCTGCCCCAGCTGCTGTCGAACAGCGTCATCGCGGGATTGCGCGACAAGCGCAACCTGCTCATCGCGGAATACCAGGAGAAGCTCGAGACCTACAAGCCCGACTATCCTGCGATGGTGCAGATCAAGAACAAGATCGCCGAAATCGACCGGCAGCTTGCCGCCGAAGTCAAGACGATCAAGGACTCGCTCAAAGCGGCGTACGAAAACTCGAAGAACCAGGAAGCCGAGATCGCGAAGCAGATCGAGTTCTTGAAGGCGGAGGTGCTCGACCTGCAGAAGCGCAGCATCCAGTACAACATCCTCAAACGCGAGGTCGACACCAACAGGTCGCTCTACGAGGGGCTGCTGCAGCGCTACAAGGAAGTGGACGTGGCAAGCGGCGTCGGCGCCAACAATGTTTTCATCATCGACCGGGCCGAGGTGCCGGGTTCGCCGTCTTCACCGCAGATGTCGCGTGCCCTCTTGCTTTCGTTCGTCTTCGGCTTGGGGGCGGGCCTGGGTGCTGCCTACGTGCTGGAGCGCTTTGACGACACGATAAAATCCGCGGAGGAAAGCGAGCGGGTCACGGGCCTCGCCACGCTTGGCATCATTCCCAAGGTTCCCAGCGGCCAGTCCATCGAAACGGAGCTCGTCGATCTGCGGTCGGCGGCTTCGGAGGCCTACCGGTCCCTGTGCACGGCCCTGCAGTTTTCGACCGAAAGCGGCTTGCCCAAGACGTTGTTCGTCACCAGCGCCGGCCCCTCGGAGGGTAAGTCGATCACGGCGCTGGCGATCGCCCGCCATTTTGCGACCATGGGCCTGAAGGTCCTGGTCGTCGATGCCGACCTGCGCAATCCCTCCCTGCACACCAAAGTCGGTCTCGACAATGCCATCGGCTTCAGCAACTACCTGACCGGCGGCTGCACGCCACCCGAGACCTTTCAGAGGACCGAAATACCCAACCTGGCCGTGATGGCATCCGGCCCGCTGCCGCCCAACGCCGCAGACCTGCTTGCCAGCTCGCGATTGTTCTCGCTGCTTTCGGTCGGGTTGGAAGTGTTCGATCTCATCGTCCTCGACGGGCCACCTGTCATGGGGCTGGCGGACGCACCGCTGCTGTCGAGCGCGACCGCCGCAACCGTTTTCGTCGTGGGCGCCGGTCAGGCGCGCACCGGCATGGTCGGCGGAGCCATCAAGCGCCTGCAATTTGCGCGCGGCACGGTCATCGGCACGGTGCTGACCAAGTACGACGCCAAGAGCGCCGGGTATGGGTACGGATACGGCTATGGGTATGGCTACGGTTATGGGTACAGCTACGGCAATGGAAACGTGCACGGCCAGTCCATCCCAGGCGCCAGAGGCGAGCCCAAGCTGACGGGTCCGCAAGCCAGCGGATGACGGACGATCAACTCCTGCACGTCCCATCACGCGCGGAGCGATCGCTCGTAATTGGCGGCGCAGCCGACTAGGGGCTGGCAGGCCTGCTGTCGCTCTGACACCACGAGACGACACATGAGAGCAGGACGCCTCCGCCAACCACGACGGCACCGACGACCAGAGGGTCAACGTCGTCGCCCGGCGGCGGCGGCGCTTGCTGGTTCATCCGCGACGTGAAGTCGATTTCGGTGGTGCCGTCGGTGCACGGGGCCATGTCCTGGATCAGCCAGATCCCGGAACCCACGCGGACCGTGCAACTACTCGCATAAGAGATCGTCGCCAGCCCCCCGGGCCGCACCAAGACCTGGGCGCCTGCCGCCAACTCGGCATTCCCCGAGATCGGCACAAACCCCTGGCCCTTGCTGATCAGGACGTCCCCGCCTCGATTGGAGACCGTGGCCGCATCGGCGGAAAGAGGCCCCGAGGTCCAGAAAAAGAGAGCCGCGACCAAGCTCTTGCAAGCTGCAGTTCCACGCGCCATGGAATCCCCACGCATAACTAACTATGGCGCCCCACACCCAAGTCTCTAGTAGCCCGGATAGGTGCACTGCAACAACGGCGCTAGAGGAGCCGGCGGAAATTCATGATGCCGCGTGATCTCATTGCAACATCTGAGGAAACCGCGTTCGTCGGCCCCGAATGCCTACAGGGGAAGGCGGCACCGGTCCAATTGGGGGAACTCGGAAAGTGCGCAACGGATGGTTTCGGCGGATCGCGCTGGCCCTCGGCCTGCAACTCCTCGCGGCCGCGAGCGTCTGCGCCCAGCGAGGGCCAACAGCGGAGGAGTACGTCAAGAATGTAAGCGGTGGCGCCCGGATCGTCGCCGCCGGCGAGCTTGTGCTCGACGGCCGCAAGGTCTCGTGCGGGCGTCGCCCGACCGTCCTGCACAACAGGCTGGATGACTATGGGGCGGCCTACCAAGGGTTCATCATTCTCAACCCGAAGCGTCTGGAAAAGGTATCGACAGCCGTAAAGCTGTGGACCTATGCGCACGAGTGCGGGCACCAGTTCCGCGGCCCCGACGAGGAGGTTGCCGACTGTTTTGCCGTTCAACAGGGGCGCCGACAGGGCTGGCTTACTGCGCAGGGCCTCGAGCAGGTCTGCCGCTTCATCGCCAGGGCGAAGGCGAGCAGCGCGCACTTCGCCGGACCCAAGCGTTGTCGGGCGATGCGGGTCTGCTACGCCGACCGGCCGGTTCGATAGCCGTCGCGCCAAGATATTGACGCCGTCAATGGCATTGGCCCAGCCGCTGTGCGAGGGTCTCCGCCGGCAGCAGCGGCTCCGCGCGCGCATCCTCGGTTGCAAATCCGATGATCTGTCGCGCCGTGGCCAACGGCGCAATACGGCTGACGGGCTATTGCGCCCTACGTCTTTGCGCGCGCCGTTGCGCTCACCGATAGGCCCCAACGTTATTCACGTTGTCGAGCGGGACGCCGGCCTTGGTCAGCGCCTCGATCAGCTTGGCAGCGATCAGGTGCGGCTCGGCCATGCGCAGCGTTTCCGCGCGCGTGCGCGAGGGGTCGATCAGCGTGTAGGTCGAGCTGTGGTCGACCACGTAGTCGGAGCCCTGCACCACCTTCTCGAACGAGACGCCCAGCGCGGCTGCCGCCTGCCTGATCTGCTCGATGCTGCCGCCGAGGCCGATCAGGCGCCTGTCGAAGGCCTCGGTGAAGCTGCGCAGCAGCGGACCCTTGTCGCGCTCGGGGTCGACCGTGACGAACAGCGGCTGCACGTGCGCCGCCGCCGGCCCGAGCTGGTCGAGCGCATTGGCAAGCGCGCTCAGGCCGGTCGGGCACAGATCGGCGCAATGGGTGTAGCCGAAATAGACGAGCAGCCACTTGCCCGGAAAATCCGAGCTGCGCACCACGCGGCCGTCGGCATCGACGAAGGTGAGCGGGCGGTCGGGCGCAAGGCGCAGCTCCTGGGCTGTCGCCGCGCCGATGCACGCGCACAGCAGCAAGGCGGCGGCGATGCGACCTGCAACAGTTCCTCGCAGGCGAACCGCTCGCATAATTGCAACAACCCCGTTTACCGGTGAAGCGGTGCGATTGCGTCTGCTCCCCTTCGCGGGCAAAGCATAGTCCTGCGCCCATTATCGGTCCACAAACGCGCATGCGGCGGCTTCTCACTCCCTTCGTTGAGGACCAGGATTGCTCTAGGTCAATGTCCGGCCGCCCGCGCCAGCTTAGCGAATGATTGCCCAATTGGGCCGGTTTACTCATGTCAGAAAGGTTTCGTCATGCCCAAGACCGAAATTACCAAGCCAGGAGAGACATCCGTTTCCCGCCCGCGTGACGTCTTCTCAGCCATGCGCGACGAGATGGATCGCATGTTCGGCCGCTTCGAGCACGGCTGGCCGCGCTGGCCGACGCTGTCGCGGCGCGACGGCGACATCACCGTGCCCGAGCTCGACGTGCGCGAGAACACCAACTCGATCACGGTCGAAGCCGAGCTGCCGGGCGTCGACGAGAAGGACATCTCGGTCACCCTCGCCAATGGCATGCTCACCATCAAGGGCGAGAAGAAGCAGGAGAAGGAGGAAAAGGGCGAGAACTACTACGTGGCCGAGCGCAGCTTCGGCAGCTTCGAGCGCGCAATCCGCCTGCCCGATACCGTCGACGAGGCCAAGGTCGAGGCCAAGTTCGACAAGGGCGTGCTCAAGGTCACGGCGACCAAGAAGCCGGAGGCCGTGAAGGCCGAGCGCAAGATCGAGATCAAGAAGACCTAGTCTCGAGGTGATGAGAGAAGCGGCGGCTAAGTCTTTCCAGCGCGCCGCCGCCTCTCGTCTCCCGATACCCCACGAGTAGATTGGAGACTGCCATGTACAAACACATCTTGATCGCCACCGACGGTTCGGAGCTTGCCCAGAAGGCCGAGACCGCAGGCTTGGCGTTGGCCAAGAAGCTCGGGGCCAAGGCCACGGCCGTCACGGCAACCGAACCGTGGGACGCACTTTCGATGGCCGCGCTGGCCGAGCGGAGCGTGCCAAATCCGGTGGCCGACTACGAGGAAGGCGTCGCCGCATCGGCAAATCGCATCCTTTGGGGCGTCGGCGAGACAGCCAAGAAGCTGCAGATCGCCTGCACGACCGTGCACGTCAAGGACAGCCAACCGGCCGCGGCGATCATCCAAACCGCCAGGGACAGGGGATGCGACCTGATCGTCATGGCATCGCATGGCCGCAGGGGGATCTCCAAGATGCTGCTCGGCAGCCAGGCAACCAAGGTCGTCAGCCTCAGCCCCGTACCGGTCCTCGTTTGCCGCTAGCGCCGACGTCCTCCATGCTGCGCACGGGGAGTGGCAATCGAGGCGCTGTCGGCGTTCGTTAGCCGCGGTTCGGCGCTGGTCTTGGCGGGGCGACGAGGTCGTGAACACCGACGGAGTTGGAGCTGTTGGCCAGCAGGCTTTGGTAGGCGCGACGCTCGTCATCGGCGTCCGCCAGGCGAATCCAGAGCAGGATCTTTCCGTCCTCGACCGCCTCATGGAAGTGCGTCGCATGTCGGGGCACCAGCCAGTGGCCGAGGGCATCTTTGAGGCTTCGTGCCCCAGAACGGAGCCGATCGAAAAGACAGTCGGCAAGCGCGCCGGACGTGCAGCAGACCGGCTCACGGCTCTCGGGAAACGCAAGCGCTTCAATGCGCACCGGCTCCTGGGATGGGGCGATCGTTGTCTTGCCCGCGAACACGCGCTCGAGGGCAACACAATTGAAGCTCTCGAGAGCGAGGCCGCGACGGCGCAGATCTTCCAGCGCATCGCGCAGCTGCAGCCAAGCGTCGAAGCTGCCGACGGCGAAGCGAAGATAGGGCAGCTCGGTCAAGACATCCCCCGCGTCAGAGGAGGAACCAGGTCGCATGAGCGCCGCACTATCCGGCATGACAGCTCACCACGGTTTGACCTCGATCAATGAACGCCCATTTCGGGGTTGGCGCGCGATATGGCAGCATCGCAGCAGGATGCGGCAAGCGGGGTGCCCGCGCCTTGATCGCCATCAAACGAGGCGGAGGATCAGGTTTTCGGCGCGCGGGGTGTGACACCCGATGTTGGTGCCATTGATTCAGGTCAAATAGAGTGGGCCGCTTCCAGGCCTAGCCTGGCATGCGAGCCATCAGAGGATAGACCGCATGGAGGAGGCGTTCAGATTCGCCGACCAGTTGGGCCCTGAGAAGATCGTTCACATCTACGAGCCCCGCCTCGGGCTCAAGGCAATTGTCGTGGTCGACAACACGGCAGCCGGACCAGCAATCGGCGGCATCCGCATGGCGCCTGACGTGAGCGCCGAGGAATGCTTTCGTCTTGCCCGCGCGATGACGTTCAAGAATGCCGCGGCCGGCCTGCCGCACGGTGGAGCCAAGTCGGTGATCTTTGGCGACCCGTCGATGCCGCAAGCCGAGAAGGAACGGCTCGTGCGCGCCTTCGCGGCCGGCATACGCCATCTCGAGGAATATATCCCCGGGCCGGACATGGGGACCAACGAGGCCGCCATGGCTTGGGTCAACGACGAGATCGGCCGCTCGGTCGGATTGCCGCGTGAGCTCGGCGGCATCCCGCTCGATGAAATCGGTGCGACCGGATTCGGCGTGGCCATCGCGGCCGAGGTCGCGCAAGAGTTCGCCGGCGTCAGGCTCAAGGGCGCGAGGGTCGTGGTGCAGGGCTTCGGCGCCGTCGGCCGGCACGCCGTGCGGTTTCTTGCCGAGAAGGGCGCGCGCCTTGTCGGGGCCTCCGACAGCAAAGGCACCATCGCCGATCCCGACGGCCTCGACATCGAACGGCTGGCGGCGCTCAAGGCGAAGGGCAAGAGCGTCGTAGACCTGCGAGCGGCCAAGCGCATGAAAGCGGACGATGTCGTCGGCATCGACTGCGACATCTGGATCCCGGCGGCGCGGCCCGATGTGCTCCGGGAGGACAACGTCGAGGCGCTCAAGGCGCGGCTGGTGCTGCAGGGCGCCAACATCCCCGCGACCCCTGCGGCCGAGCGCCGGATGCACGAGCGCGGCATCCTCTCCGTCCCCGATTTCATTGCCAACGCGGGCGGGGTCATCGCGGCAGCAGTCGAGTATCACGGCGGGACGGAGAAGGTCGCGGTGGATACCATCGCCGAGAAGATTGCGGCCAACACCCGGGCCGTGCTGGAGTTGGCAAGATCGAAGCGCATCCTCCCGCGCGAGGCGGCCGTTGAGCTGGCCCACACGCGCGTCGAACGGGCGATGAGCTTGCGCCGCTGGCAGGCCTGAACGTCGCCGCGGGCGCGCGCAGGATCGAAAGACGGGCGCGTGCGTTGTCACGACGACCGGCACCCACCCTTCAACACGGTGCACCGCAATGGCAGACGAAGACCTTCCGGTGATCGCTCACTTCGATGTGCGCCGCCGCGGTTACCTGGCACCGGATGGGACGGTCCTCAGGCAGCCGCCGGCCTTCGCCACGGACGTCTCTGCCCTGATCCCTCTTTATCGCGCCATGGTGCTCACGCGCACCTTCGACCTCAAGGCGGTGTCGCTGCAGCGCACGGGCCGGCTCGGCACCTACGCCGTCTCGCTCGGCCAGGAGGCCGTGTCGGTCGGCGTCGCCAGCGCCATGCGCGCCGAGGATGTCCTGCTCCCCTCCTACCGCGACAACGGCACGCTGCTCTGGCGCGGGGTGAAGATGGAGGAGATCCTGCTCTATTGGGGCGGCGATGAGCGCGGCAATCTGACGTCCGGTCCGCCTCACGACTTCCCCTTCTGCGTTCCGGTGGGCTCGCAAGCACCGCATGCCGCCGGCGTCGCCTACGCGCTGAAGTTCCGCAAGCAGCCGCGCGTTGCCGTGTGCCTGCTCGGCGACGGCGCCACATCCAAGGGCGACGTGTACGAGGCGATGAATTTCGCCGGTGTGCACAAGCTGCCCCTGGTGTTCGTCGTCAACAACAACCAGTGGGCGATTTCGGTGCCGCTCAAGCTGCAGACGGCATGTGAGACGCTGGCGCAAAAAGCCATCGCCGCGGGCTTCCCCGGCGAGCAGGTCGATGGCAACGATGCCATCGCCGTGCGCGCTGCCGCCGAGGAGGCGATCGCGGCCGCGCGCGGCGGCAAGGGTCCCCGCCTGCTCGAGGCCCTCACCTATCGCCTCGGCGATCACACCACCGCGGACGATGCCGCTCGCTATCGCCCGCCGGCGGAGGTCCAGGCGCATTGGAAGGAGGAGCCGATCGCGCGCCTGCGAGCCTATCTCGTCAGCCAGAAGGCATGGGGCAAGGCCGAGGAGGAGCAACTCTCCGCCGAATGCCAGCAGCGCGTCGACGCAGCCGTGGAGCGCTATCTGGCCACGGGTCCGCGCGCACCGGAAACCATGTTCGATCACCTCTACGCCAAGCTGCCGGACGCCTACATCGCCCAGCGCGACGAGCTGAAGGGCACCTCCCATGCCTGAGGTCACCCTGGTCGAAGCCGTCAACCTGGCGCTGGCGCGTGCCATGCAGGAGGATCCCAACGTCGTCGTGTTCGGCGAGGACGTCGGCGTCAACGGCGGCGTCTTTCGCGCCACCGTCGGCCTGCAGCAGCGCTTCGGGCCCGAGCGGGTGATCGACACGCCGCTTGCCGAGCTCTTGATCAGCGGCTTGTGCGTGGGCATGGCGGCTCAGGGCCTGAAGCCCGTGGGCGAGATCCAGTTCATGGGCTTCATCTATCCCTGCATCGATCAGCTGGTGACCCACGCCTCGCGCCTGCGCAACCGCACGCAGGGGCGGCTCACCTGCCCGATGGTGCTGCGCACGCCCTGCGGCGCCGGCATCCGCGCGCCCGAGCATCATGCGGAAAGCACCGAGGCGATGCTCGCCCACATTCCCGGCCTGCGCGTCGTCATCCCGTCCTCGCCGGAGCGGGCATATGGGCTATTGCTCGCAGCCATCCGCGATCCCGACCCGGTGGTGTTCCTCGAGCCG
>ORMF010208084.1_pt1 | contig 18498 bp, 16 predicted proteins | sample 1779871 | NCBI WGS metagenome assembly ORMF01 (sample SAMEA104232316, study PRJEB22302) | groundwater metagenome | biome: forest; feature: aquifer; material: groundwater | place: USA | collected 2011-08-07 | depth 5.4 m | reverse complement strand
CAACATCTTCGGCGGCATCATGCGCTGCGACATCATCGCCTCTGGCATCATCGCCGCGATCAAGGAAGTCGGCGTCAAGGTGCCGGTGATCGTGCGCCTCGAAGGCACCAACGTCGAACTCGGGCAGAAGATGCTTGCCGAGAGCGGCGTCGGCGTGATCTCCGCCAGCGACATGACTGACGCGGCCAAGCGCGCCGTGGCGGCGGTGGCCTGATTTAACGGCATACTGCATATTTCAAGGACTCTCAAATGAGCATTCTCGTAAACAAAAATACCAAGGTCCTGTGCCAGGGTTTCACCGGCAAGCATGGCACTTTCCATTCCGAACAGGCGATTGCCTACGGCACCAAGATGGTCGGCGGCGTGACGCCAGGCAAGGGCGGGCAGAAACACCTCGGCCTGCCGGTGTTCGACACCATGCGCGACGCGGTGCGCGAAACCGGCGCAGATGCCACGATGATCTACGTGCCGCCCGGCTTTGCCGCAGACGGCATCATGGAAGCGGCGGACGCGGGCATCAGGGTGATCGTCTGCATCACCGAAGGCATTCCCGTGCTGGACATGCTCAACGCCAAGGCCGCGTTGCGCGCCAACGACGCGATATTGATCGGCCCGAACTGCCCCGGCGTCATCACGCCGGACGAGTGCAAGATCGGCATCATGCCCGGCTTCATCCACAAGAAAGGCAAGGTCGGCGTGGTGTCGCGTTCCGGCACGCTCACCTACGAAGCTGTGTTCCAGACCACCCGCATCGGGCTGGGACAATCAACCTGCGTCGGCATCGGCGGCGACCCGATCAAGGGGATGGATTTCATCGACGTGCTGAAGATGTTCCAGAACGACCCCGAGACCGAAGCGATCATCATGGTCGGCGAAATCGGCGGCAACCGCGAAGAAGCGGCGGCGGAATACATCAAGGCGCACGTCACCAAGCCGGTGGCCGGCTACATCGCCGGGCTGACCGCGCCCAAGGGCAAGCGCATGGGCCATGCCGGCGCGATCATCGCAGGCGGCAAGGGGCTGGCGGCGGACAAGATCGCCGCGCTGGAAGCAGCAGGCGTGGTGGTCTCCAAATCGCCTGCCGGCCTCGGCGAGGCGGTGGCCGAGGCGATCAAGAGAAAAGGCAAGTAATGGTGCAGGGCGCGGCATTCCCTTCGCAGGGAATGCCGTGTTCTCTTCTTGAAAATAAGGGCGCGATTCATCGCGCCCTTTTGTTTTCTTGTTTCTGTTGGCAATCATGATGGGAGTTGAATATACCCAAAATGGGTAGTAAGATACCCAGTATGGGTATGAAAGCCAAAACCGATTCCGCCGCGCCACGCACCACCAGCTTGGCATCTGCGTTGTTTTCCAACACGCAGCAGCGGGTGCTGGCGTTTTTGTTCGGGCAGCCGCAGCGCAGTTTTTTCGCCACCGAGCTGATAGGGCTGGCCGGCGGGGGCTCCGGGGCGGTGCAGCGCGAGTTGGTGCGGCTGGCACAAAGTGGCCTGGTGACGGTGGCGCGGGTGGGCAACCAGAAACATTATCAGGCGAATCCTCAGTCGCCGGTGTTTACCGAACTGTGTGGCATCGTGCAGAAAACGGTGGGGTTGGCGGAGCCGTTGCGCGATGTCTTGCTGCCGTTTGCGGATAACATCGCGGCGGCATTTGTGTTCGGCTCGGTGGCCAAGCGCAGCGATACGGCGGGAAGCGATATTGACCTGATGGTGGTGAGCGATAGCCTGAGCTATGCCGATTTGTTTGGCGCACTGGAAGATGTGGCTACACGGCTTGGGCGCACGGTGAACCCCAGCATCTATACCCGGCAGGAACTGGCGCGGCGTATCAAGCAAAAGAATGCCTTTGTGACACGGGTGCTGGCGCAGCCCAAGGTATGGCTGATCGGCGGAGAAGATGAGCTCGCCGCTCGCTAATCTGTGCGGCCCCGGCAAGCCGCTTTCTGCGGAAGCGCCGGATGCGATGGAATTTGCGGGATTGAAGCATTCAGGCTTGGCACGCTTGCAGGATGCGGGTAACGACGGTTTATCGCTCGAAGGGCGTTTCGACCTTGCCTACAACGCGGCGCATGCGCTGAGCCTGGCGGCATTGCGCTGGCAAGGCTACCGGGCGGGCAACCGCTACATCGTGTTCCAGGCGCTGCCGCATACGCTGGGCTTGGGGCCGGAGGTCTGGCGCGTGCTGGCGAAATGCCATGAGGTGCGCAATCTCGGCGAATACGAGGGTGACCTGAATGTGGACGAGCGCCTTGTCACCGATTTGATTGCGGCCTGCAGAGCGGTGGCTGCCGCGCTGGAGAAGCTGGCGCCGCTGGCCTGATGGGTATCACGAGTGCACTGAAATCGCTATCATTCGTTAGTTGTGCGACTGCGGAAGGGTGGCGGCGACGTCGCCGGGTACCCACCGGCGTACCCCTCGCGGGTGCAAGCAGACGGGGGAAAGGTGGTCACAAATTGTGATTACCTCATCAAGCAGAGGAATTTGCTGTCTTGAGGTGTCAGATTGGTACCTCAACTTGAAGTCACAAATTGTAATCTCAAGTTTAAGGTCACAAAATGTGACCTTAAGATTTGGAAGAGGTCAGCGCCGAAGAAGAAACCCATCGGCTTTGCGCCGTGGAAAGAAAAATAACAATCGCGATGCAAGACTGCTCAAGCTAAACGGGAGGTTGCTGTTAGATGGATAGCAAAGACAAGAAACAACTCAGCGAGTCTGACATCTGCGACCTGTTCATTACGCCCGCCATAAGGAATGCCGGTTGGGAACCTATGACGCAAATCCGGCGCGAAGTAACTTTGACTCCGGGGCCGGTCGTCGTCCGGGGTAACATGTCTTCGCGCAATAAAAAGAAGAAAAAGTTTGCGGATTATGTTCTTTCATGGGAACCCAGCACGCCTATTGCGGTGGTTGAGGCCAAGGATAACAATTACTCGGCCAGTCACGGCATGCAGCAGGCACTCGGTTACGCCGATATTCTCGAAGTGCCCAGTGCGTTCAGCTCCAATGGCGACGCCTTTGCCTCGCACAACAAAGTGCCCAAAGATGGTGAAGACATCGAAACAGAGCTTGTAATGGCTGCCTTTCCGTCGCCTGAAGAATTATGGCAGCGGTACAAAAAATTTCGCGGCATTGAAGATGCCAATGAATCGCTCGTCTTGCAGCCTTACCATCTCGATCCTTCTGGCAAAGAGCCGCGTTACTACCAGGTAGAGGCAATCAACCGAACCATCGAGGCTGTAGCCAACAAGCAGAAACGCATACTGCTGGTCATGGCGACGGGCACGGGCAAAACCTACACCACATTCCAGATCATCTGGCGCTTGTGGAAAGCCAAAGCAGTGAAGCGAGTCCTGTTTCTGGTGGACAGGAACATACTGGCCGACCAGACGCGGGTGAATGATTTTAAGCCGTTTGGCTCGGTGATGACCAAGATCAAGAATCGCAAAATTGATCCATCCTATGAAATCCATCTGGGGCTGTATCAGGCCCTCACCGGTCCTGACGAAGAGGACAAGGTATACAAGACAGTTTCGCCTGATTTTTTTGATTTGATCGTTATCGATGAGTGCCATCGCGGCAGTGCCGACGAGGATTCCTCCTGGCGCGAGATTCTGGATTATTTTTCCGGCGCCATTCATTTGGGCTTGACGGCCACGCCTAAAGAGACGCAGTACATTTCCAATATCACGTATTTCGGCGAGCCGGTTTATACCTACAGCCTGAAGCAGGGTATCGAGGATGGCTTTCTTGCCCCCTACAAAGTGGTGCGCATCGACATCGACAAGGATGTCGAGGGCTGGACGCCGCCGCCTGGCATGAAGGACGACCTGGGCAACGAGATCGAATCGCGCACCTACAATCAGATCGATATGGATCGCATTCTGGTGCTGAATCAGCGCACCAAGCTGGTGGCGGAGCGTGTAATGAAACTGCTCAGGGCCACCGATCCATTCTCCAAGACCATCATCTTTTGCGAAGACATCGATCATGCCGAGCGCATGCGCAAAGCCATCGTCAATGCGGCGGGCAAGCTGGCAATTGATAACCCCAAATATGTGATGCGCATTACCGGCGACAGTATCGAAGGCAAGAACGAGCTCGATAACTTCATCGACCCGCAAAGCCGTTTCCCGGTAATCGCCACCACCTCCGAGCTGATGACCACCGGCGTGGATGCCAAGACCTGCAAGCTCATCGTGCTGGACAAGACCATCAACTCCATGACCACCTTCAAGCAGATCATCGGTCGCGGCACCCGCATTGAAGAGGAATACAGCAAGTATTACTTCACCATCATGGATTTCAAGAAAGCCACCGAACTATTCAAGGATGAAGATTTCGATGGCGAGCCGGTAGTGATCTACGAGCCGGGTGATGACGATGACCCCGTGCCGCCCGATCCCAAGAATGACGATGATGTTCCCGGTTATAAAGCTGAAGAGCCGGAAGGCGTCTACAAAGCACGGGTAAGCGGTGTTCCCGTCAAGATCATTGCCGAGCGGGTTCAGTACTTGAGCGAAGAAGGGCAGTTGATTACCGAGTCGTACCGCAACTACTCGCGCAAGAAGATACGCTCGGAATTTTCATCATTGGACGATTTCCTGCGGGCCTGGAACGATGCCAAAAAGAAGCAGCTCATCATTGATGAACTCGAAGGCCACGGTATCGACTTCGCGCATCTGGAGAAAGAGATCGCCAAGGGCTGCGGCGCTTTCGACCTGATCTGCCATATCGCCTACGACCAGCCGCCGCTCACCCGTGCCGAGCGCGCCAATAATGTGAAGAAGCGTAACTACTTCACCAAATATGGTGACAAGGCGCGCGCCATCCTCGAGGCGTTGTTGAACAAATATGCCGATGAGGATATCGGCGCCATCGAGAGCGCCAAGGTGCTCAAATACAGGCCGTTCAACGAGATCGGCACCCCGGTGGAAATCATCAATGAAGTCTTCGGCGGCAAGGATGGCTATGAGCACGCTATCGAAGAGCTGGAACAAGCGATTTACGATTTGAAACAATCAACCGGGAATTAATGCATGAGCAATGTAAGCGGAATCATCAAGTCCATTCAGGACATCATGCGCAAGGATGTGGGTGTCGATGGCGATGCGCAGCGCATCAGCCAACTGGTGTGGATGTTCTTCCTCAAGATTTACGACGACCGTGAGCTGGAGCTCGAATACACGGAAGACAATTACAAGTCGCCGCTGCCGGAGCACCTGCGCTGGCGCAATTGGGCTAAAGACCCGGAAGGCATGACCGGCGATGCGCTCTCCGATTTTGTGAACTTGCAGCTCTTCCCGACCCTGAAAGAAAAACTGGTCATGCAGGGCGAAGCCGGCAAACGTGCGCTGGTGATCCGAAACCTATTTGAAGATGCCTACAACTACATGAAGTCGGGCACGCTGATGCGGCAAGTGATCAACAAAATCTGCGAGATCAACTTCAATAACACCGCTGACCGCCACACCTTCGGCAGTATCTACGAGCAGATACTCAAAGACCTGCAAAGCGCGGGCAATGCGGGCGAGTTCTACACGCCGCGTGCCGTTACCCAATTCATCGTCAACCGCATCGACCCCAAGCTGGCCGAGAGCGTGCTTGATCCCGCCTGTGGCACGGGCGGCTTTCTGGCCTGCACGATAGATCACAAGCGCAGCAACTATGTGAAGGTCACGGGTGATGAAGAAGTGTTGCAACAGAGCATCCTGGGCGTCGAGAAAAAATCGCTGCCGCACATGCTCTGCACCACCAACATGATCCTACACGGCATCGACACACCCACCCGCATCGAGCACAAGAACACGCTGAGCCGCCCTTACACCGACTACACGCCCAAGGATCAGGTCGATATCATCATCACCAATCCGCCCTTCGGCGGCATGGAAGAAGATGGTATCGAGAAGAACTTCCCGGCCAACCTGAGAACACGGGAAACCGCCGACCTGTTCATGGCGCTGATCATCCGCCGCCTGAGGGACGGGGGGCGCGCCGCCGTGGTGCTGCCCGATGGCTTCCTTTTCGGCGAGGGCATGAAAACCCGCCTGAAAGAAATGCTGCTGCAGGAGTGCAACCTGCACACCATCGTCCGCCTGCCCAACGGCGTGTTCGCGCCCTATACCGGCATCAAGACTAACCTGCTGTTTTTCACCAAGGGTAAACCTACAGAGCACATCTGGTACTACGAACATCCCTACCCGGATGGCGTGAAGAGCTACAACAAAACCAAGCCGATGCGCTTTGAGGAATTCGAGACAGAAATCAATTGGTGGGGTAGCGAAGCCGACGGTTTCAAGGCGCGTGTGCAGAACGAGCAAGCTTGGCAAGTGCCAGTCTCCGACATCGTCGCGCGCAACTACAACCTCGACATCAAGAACCCCCACGTCGGCGAACAGATCAGCCACGACCCCGACGAACTGTTGCAGCAATACCAGCAGCAGCAAGAGGCTATCGCCGGGCTGCGCAATCAGCTCAAAGATATTTTGCAGCAAGCATTGCACCGGGGCGAGGCGTAACCATGCCGGAAGTCATTACCGACAACCTCGCCCTGTGGACCTCGGCGCTGCTCACCAAGTCCACCGCCGGGCGCGGTAGCAACGGTAAGCTGGAAGCCTATGGCATCAAGAAACTGCGCGAGCTGATTCTGGAACTGGCGGTGCGCGGGAAGCTGGTGCCGCAAGATGCAAACGACGAACCGGCGAGTGTTCTACTTGAGAGGATCGCAAAAGAAAAAGCTCGCCTCATTAAGGGAGGGAAAATCAAACAAGAGAAGCCGTTTCCTGAGGTTGATGTTGATGACACACCGTATGTCATTCCAGCAAACTGGGAGTGGGCAAGGTTGCCCAATATTGCCAGTTATAAACCAGGGAAAACTCCATCTACGAAGAATCCGAGTTATTGGTCTGAAAATCCAGATGATGTCCCATGGGTTAGCATTTCTGATATGGAGCATTTTGGGGTGCTTACAGAGACAAGTAAGAAAATTACTCCTGAGGCGGCAAAGAATGTATTCGGGTATGAGCCCATCCCCCAAGGCTCGCTACTGATGAGCTTCAAGTTAACAGTCGGGAAGATGGCAATTCTTGGAGTGGATGCGTATCACAATGAAGCCATACTTTCCATTCAGCCGTATTCTGGGATTGAAAGAGACTATTTGCTCAAAGTTCTTCCTACGAGAGCGCAAGAGGGTAATACGAAGCGCGCAATCATGGGAGATACCTTAAATTCCACCTCCCTTGCATTGCTATTGATTCCAGTGCCGCCCCTCGCCGAACAACACCGGATCGTCGCCAAAGTCGATGAACTCATGGCCCTGTGCGACCAACTGGAACAACAACAAACCCACAGCCTCGAAGCCCACCAAACCCTGGTTGCTTCCCTGCTCGGCACGCTCACCCGCGTCGAGTCGCAACAGGAATTCATCGCAGCGTGGGGGCGCATCGCCAGCCACTTCGACACGCTGTTCACTACCGAAGCCAGCATCGACCAACTCAAACAAACCATCCTCCAACTCGCCGTCATGGGAAAACTTGTCCCTCAAAATCCCGGCGACGAACCAGCGAGCGTGTTGCTGAAGGGCATACAGGCTGAAAAAGCAAAATTGATTGCAGAGGGCAAGATCAAGAAAGACAAATCACTGGAGTTGATTACTGATGATGAAAAGCCTTACGGATTGCCTCAGGGATGGGTGTGGTCTAGGGTGGGGCAGCTTTTTAATGTGACAAGTGGTGGTTCATTTGATATCGCTTCCGAAAAAGAATCAGGAAAATATATTTATGTAAAAGTTGGAGACATGAATATTCCTGGAAATGAAACAGTGATTTCAACATCATCCAGATTTGTGAATCCAACTGAGAAAGAGCTACGAGGAATAATTCCTGCGAATAGCATTATCTTTCCAAAGCGAGGCGGCGCAATTGCTACTAATAAAAAGCGTTTAGTCACATCAGACATTTTTGTTGATCTGAACATTATGGCTATAACCATTCCTAAGCTAATCTCGCTTCAATACGCTTTTCACTGGTTGAGTGGAATTGATTTGTCACAGTTAAATACAGGCACAAGTGTTCCTCAAATTAACCACCAAGATATTGAGCCACTCATTTTCCCCTTGCCACCCATTGAAGAACAACACCGCATCGTCGCCAAAGTCGATGAACTGATGGCTTTGTGCGACGCCATCAAGGCGCGCCTCGCGGATGCCCAAGCCATTCAACTCCACCTCGCCGACGCCATCGTCGAGCAGGCCGTCGCATGAAGGCTATTACATGAGTCAATCGCGATGAAGCTTGAGTACGTTCACATTGCTGGATACAAAAATCTGGTTGACACCGAGCTGACATTTGAAAACAGCGAAATGCCCATCGCGATTATTGGTAACAACGGTACTGGAAAATCCAACTTGATCGAGGCTTTGCTGCATGTTTTTGTTGGTCTTTATTACGACAGGCCGCCTGATTTTAACTTCCATATTCGATATTCAGCTCACAACAAAACAGTCGAGTTGCGAAATTCGATTCAGGATGAGAGCTACTCAGTCACCGTGGACGGAACGCAGTGGGCGCATTCGCATTTCATTAGTTGTGTACGGAATCCTCAACTGATGCCGCCTTACCCAACCCAGGTGTTTACCTATTACTCCGGCACCTGCGACAGAGTCGAAAAAATTGTGAAGAAGTACAGCCGTAGTTACCTGCATAAACTTAAACAACAGTCGAATGATCTCGAAAGGCAATTTGTATTTTCTGACATCGGTCAGGCTGAATGGATTCTATTGGGTCTTTTCGCACACAGGCATCGCTCATTATTAGGAGATCTGGGCATTGATGATCTGCATGGAGTGAAACTTATACTGCAGCCTCCGGAAAGCTATATGAGGGATAGAGATGATCCGGCCTACTGGGGCACAGAAGGCGCAATTCGGGAATTCCTGGCAGACGTAGATAATGCCTCCGAGCAGCACTATGAACCTTATACCATGCATGGCATAACGCTAAATCGTGATGCTCGTGTTTATCAACTATCGTCTGAACAGTTGGAAAGAATAGGGAGCATCTTGGTGCGGCGGGGGACTAATTTTTACAGCATGCTACAAGCCCTATCCGTGATGAAAATATTGGCAAAGAACGAATTTGATATCGTACACGCAGGTACGCGGACTCATTATCGAACCGAGTCATTGAGCGAAGGGGAAAAACAATTATTGTGCGTGATCGGTGGCCTGACACTGGCTCAAAATAACGAATGCCTAGTTCTACTCGACGAACCAGATACTCATCTGAACCCGGCATGGTCGTGGCGCTATGATAATTTGCTCAAACAGGCGTTGACGACTCAACAGCTCACAACCTCAACCACAATTATCGCAACGCACAATCCAATCATGATTTCGGGGCTGACTAAAGAACAGGTGTTTATTGCACGAAAAGAAGAGGATCAGCTTATTTATGATTCGCCAATTCGTGATCCTCGAGGTCAGGGTGTGGCGAATATCTTGGTGAGTGAGTATTTCGGGCTACCCTCGAGCTTGGATGAGAACACGCAAAAATTGCTTGATGAGCGTTTGCTGCTCGCTTACAAGCATGAGCGCCTGACGGATGAAGAGTCCGCACGGCTTTCAGAAATCAATAAGCAACTAGAAATCCTAGGTTTATCCATTTCATTCCGTGATCCGGCATATAAAGAATTTGAAGAGCAAAAGTTTGGTGGGCAGGAGAGGTCGGTATGAGATACATCGACCTTAATGCGGTTATCGATTCAATACCTCAAGCCATTCGTGACGATCTTCATGTCATTGATGATTCGATGGCAACCAAAACCGATGCAGAAAAGGTAACAACGGCAAGTGCTGGCAACCCAAATTGGTCGCCAGTAAAAACATATTTGGAAAATGCAAGCAATAGGAAATGCTGGTATACAGAATCAAAAAATCCAGGATGCTTGAATGATGTTGAGCATTACCGGCCAAAAGCCAAGGTAACAGATAGCGCTGGTCATGTTGAGCACTGGTATTGGTTTCTGGCATTTAACCCAATCAATTATCGACTCAGTAGCCAAATATCGAATCGTTTGAATATCAATTTGGTTTTGGGCGCTACTGGTGGCAAGGGTAACAAATTTCCTTTGCTGGCAGGTAGCCCGCGGGCTACTGACCTGGCCGGATTGCCAATAGAACAACCAGTAATCTTGGACCCATGCTCCGAAGCAGATACAGAGCTGCTTGAATTCCAACCAGATGGCCGGCCAGTATTGAGTATGCGGCATTCTGGCGACCTTGTTGCCAGAGAAAGAGTTGAGCAAAGTAAATTGCTCTTGAACCTAGACTACGGTACGTTCAACGAAGATAGGGAGGCTTTATACAATAAAATCAGACGCCTTGTTGAGAGGGGCGATCGATATATTGAAGACGGTATACCAGCGATCGACGATGTATTAAATGACCTGCGTGATTTGATGAGTCCTGACGCGGAATACAGTAAAGCAGCGGAATGTTACATCCGTTGCTTTCGAGATCGCGCATGGGTTGAGGATTTGATCATTTAAGTTTTGTGTACGAACAAGATAACAGAGTTTAATATTATGCCAATTGAACATGCGATATGGAAAGTAGGCAGCAAGCCGGAACAGCTCCAGCCCGCCAAGCTAGGACTACCAATCAGGGACAGACCACGGTTTATTTCACATCCACAGGCTTTGCCCGCATCTTTGCGGCGATGTTGTCGCCGTGTGAGATGTGTAGCAGGTCAACCAGCCTGCGCATGATGTGGTTCTCGTGCGCGCTGATCTTGCCGTCGGCATAGACCACCTGCCACATGTATTCGACGATGCGAACCTTTTCCGGTAAATCCAGTTCGCGGTTGATGAGGGACGTAAACTGGTGAAGGTCATTGGCGGCCTTTGCCGTCCGGAGCCCCAGTTCGGAAAGCTGCGCCACTTCCGCATCCGGTAGATGAAACCGCTCCTTGAGGATTTTCAGGATCGTAGCCTGCTCTTCGTCTGTGCTCTCGGCATCCGACCGCATGACTTCGATCAGCAGCACGGCAGTGGCCAGTTGCAGGGTGTGTTCTGGGCGGCCCTCAGCACTGGCGGGGGCGATGATCGTAGAGAGAAAGTCACTCAGTTTGTTCAGCATGGTTCCAACGCTTGCATTTTCAACAGTACGTTAATAATGCGGCGGCCTTTCGTTCACGGGCTTACCCTCACTCCCAGCTTCAGTCAGCGATTGGATTTGTCCTGCGAGCGATTTGCAAATCGCTTCAAGGCGTTCCAGCTTTTGTTGCTGCTGATAGACCGTTTTGTTCAGTTCCTCGATCAGGTCTTCCTGGTAGGTGATTTTTGCTTCGATGTTTACTAGACGTTCTTCAATCATGAGGTACCCTAATTCCAATTCCAAATAGAAACGATAACTGTGTTGGCTTCGTCTTCGGCTCCTCGTCGTACTAAGTGTACTGCCATCATCGCCTCATCCTCGCTGCCTTGTTCTCCTTCCTATTTGAAATCGGAAAAAAGTTCGGCGACTGGCCGTGGGATGGCGCTCATTCTAGCGCGGAGCCGGAATTCATGCTCAGCGAGAGCAATAACCCTGCTAATTTGATGCTTATGGTTTATGCGGGTTTAACCAAGTGGTGTATTCCGTTAAAATTGCACCTTTGAATTTTTCACTCCTATCAACCCAGACCAAGCACATGACCACCATCCGCCAGGAAGACCTCATCGCCAGCGTCGCCGACGCATTGCAATACATCTCCTACTACCATCCGCTCGACTACATCCAGGCGCTGGGCCGGGCCTATGAGCGCGAGCAGTCGCCCGCGGCGCGCGACGCCATCGCGCAGATCCTCACCAACTCGCGCATGAGCGCCGAGGGGCACCGGCCGATCTGCCAGGACACCGGCATCGTGACGGCCTTCGTCAAGGTGGGCATGGACGTGCGCTGGGATGGCGCGAGCATGACTGTTTCCGACATGATCAACGAAGGCGTGCGCCGCGCCTACCTGAACCCGGACAATATGCTGCGCGCCTCGGTGCTGGCCGATCCCGCCGGTGCGCGCAAGAACACGCGCGACAACACGCCGGCCGTGATCAATTATGAGATCGTCGCCGGCGACAAGGTCGAGGTGATCCTCGCAGCGAAGGGCGGCGGCTCGGAGAACAAGTCCAAATTCGCCGCGCTCAATCCTTCCGACAGCATCGTGGATTGGGTGCTGGAGACCGTGCCCGAGATGGGCGCGGGCTGGTGCCCGCCGGGCATCCTCGGCATCGGCATCGGCGGTACGGTGGAGAAGGCGATGCTGCTCGCCAAGGAAGCGCTGATGGAGCCGGTGGACATCCAGGAATTGCAGGCACGTGGCGCGAAGAACCGCATCGAGGAGCTGCGCCTGGAACTCTACGAGAAGGTCAACGCCCTCGGCATCGGCGCGCAGGGAGTGGGCGGCCTCACCACGGTGGTGGATGTGAAGATCAGGGACTATCCGACCCATGCCGCGAGCCTGCCGGTGGCGATGATCCCCAACTGTGCCGCGACGCGCCACATCCACTTCACGCTCGACGGCAATGGCCCGGCGGTGCTCACTCCGCCGTCGCTTAACGACTGGCCAAAGGTCGAATGGAAGGCTTCCGCCGAATCGCGCCGCGTCAACCTCGACACCGTCACGCGCGAGGAACTGGCGAGCTGGAAACCGGGCGAGACGCTGCTGTTTTCCGGCAAGCTGCTCACCGGGCGCGATGCCGCGCACAAGCGGATCTCCGACATGCTCGCACGCGGCGAGAAGCTGCCGGTGGATTTCACCAACCGCTTCATCTACTACGTTGGCCCGGTCGATCCGGTGCGCGACGAAGTGGTCGGCCCCGCCGGCCCCACCACCGCGACGCGCATGGACAAGTTCACCGAGACGATGCTGGCCAAGACCGGCCTGATCGGCATGGTGGGGAAATCCGAGCGCGGGCCGGAAGCCATCGAGGCGATCAAGCGGCACAAGGCGGTGTACCTGATGGCCGTCGGCGGCGCAGCCTATCTCGTATCCAAGGCGATCAAGGCATCCAAGGTACTGGCCTTCCCCGAGCTCGGCATGGAAGCAATCTACGAATTCAAGGTGCAGGACATGCCGGTCACCGTAGCGGTGGATAGCAACGGCATCTCGGTGCACGAGACCGGCCCGGCGGAGTGGCGCGTGAAGATCGCAAAGGTTTGCTAGAGTCGTACCAGCTTCGCACGCGGCAGGTTCTGGGCGGTGAGGGGCGAGAGCCTTTCTCGACCCCTATCTTGGGGGTGGTGGGTGGAGTAGTTCGATGTAGGAATAGATGTAGTTCGATCCACCATTGACGTTGCCGAGCAGTTGCGAGGTGCCGAAGATGCCCGAGCGATGGGAAACACCAAAGCCGAAGTAAGTTTCGCGCAGGATGCGAACCCCGAGCAGATCGCCAACGCTTACATCGATGCTCGGATCGAGGTAGGTCAAGAGTTTCGATGAGTTGCGCCCTCGTGCTGCCTGATCGCGTTGCTCAACGAACGGCAACTTCTGGGCATATGACACACCGGCGCCAAAGCCGACGCGGGTCCGGACATGATCGCTCCACGGAAAGCCGTAGTAAAACGCTTTCATATAGGCTTCAGTCTGCCAGAAATTTTGTTGGAGGTTGCGCTCGTCATGATGCAGCAACCCCACATAGCCAACGAAGTCGAGTGGCCACCCATTAAGGCGTTCGATGAATGGCCGGCCGACTTCGACCGCGCTCACTCTCGTCTGATCAGATGTTGTCGTTGAGGTGCACGCAAGCCGCATGGTGGTTATTAAATTGCAATCGGTGGACTTGCCGTACATAACTTTCACGATCAGCGGTTTGTTCTCGGGCCATATAGCATGCTCTGGCGAGAAGTCGTACATGAGGCCAAGTACCGTGGAAAGCTGAACACGATCGTCAACGATAGGACTGTTACGAACGCCCTTCGCCCAACGGGTGGCGGCAATCCCCAAAAGGAGTCGCCATCTCTCGGTCAGGCTGTATGTGCCATATAGTCCAACCTGCCTGTTCACGCCACTCCCCGGTTGGTAGGCGGGACGAATCGCGGTGGCTTCGCCGGGTCGTACGCCGTAGTAGTAATCGTTCAGTTTTGCGTCGCGCGCAGCGAGCATAAGGGAGGGCCGCAACCGCCAGCGCTCGCCCTTCCATTCGTAGTTGTAGCCGAGACGCAGTTCGTTCCCAGTCGATGCGCCGAAGGCGTCATGCAAATATTCTCCGTAGACGGCGCCCCATGGGCCACTGCGCTGGTAGCTCACGCCGAAGTCCACTCCGGGGCCGCGCTCCGCCATGCCGATCAGGCTCGACGGGATACTGTCATACGGAAAACCTTCGAACCGGTGCGCGAGGAATACGTCGAAGCGATTGTCATCACTTTCATATAGTTTCAGCCCGACCCGGTATGCATGCAGGTAGATATATTTGCCTTCGTAGAGATACAGCGGAACGAGGTCGTTACGTGTTCCGCCATCGCGATAGGGTGAGCGCTCCATTCGGGTCGCGAGGCCTAAGCCGGCACCCCCTGGCACGGAAAGTATGCCAGTGAGCGGGTCGCTCGTTGCGGCGGCAAACTGGCTGCCGAAAGAAATGAACGAGGCAATGGTAATCGCAGCGGAAATCATCAGCTTGCTGCTCAACCGCCCACTTCGTCCCCCAGTTTCCCGCAAATGCCACATTCCTGAATTGCACCTCCTTTTTTATTGTGTCATGATTATTTTCGAAATGCTTTTATTTTGGGTCTTAAAGTAGTAAAAAGAGGGACGTAATTTATTGATGTTTCCATAAATCATTACATCCGGTCACCCTGATAACCAGCGACTTGGCTGGTGTTTTCTGGCAGCTTGGTCGAATGGTTAGTAGTTACATCAGGTATCGGGTAAAGACGTGCATAGCTTGGGGCTTCGATACATCCGTTATGGTTCGATACCTCACCACGAACGGCTGTGCCCTGTGCTGAGCCTCCTGAGGTATCGAAAGGCGAAGCATCAGCCCGAACGGAATAATTGTTACAAATTATGGAAATCTCAGTACCCTAGTAATTTGCTCTATTGAACCAAACCTCTTTTTCAACATACCTGAAAAGATTCAGGTGTTTTGGAAATATGGTTTTTTCGAAAGACCAACAAACCTATCCGGTCGCCTTATGTGCGATACTGCATAAAGGCACTTGGGTAAGAGTAGGTAGCATGTGAACAGTTAGAGTTGGTGTTGCATTCCGTTGATAGACTAGGCACGACCCTACTTATCGAACTGGAGGACAAAATGCAGAAAGTACCCTATGGACTCATCATGCTGTGGATGCTGTCGTGTTCGGTTGCTGCTGCCACAGCCCAAGTGAGCATCGGTATCTGGTCCCCCAACGTGAGCATCAGGATCAACCTGCCGGTATACCCGGAACTCGTCTTGGTGCCTGGCTACCCGGTCTACTACGCACCACGACTGGAAGCAAATTTCTTCTTTTACGACGGTATGTACTGGATATACCAGGACGATTACTGGTACGAGAGCTCTTGGTACAATGGCCCTTGGTGGCTTGTGGAGCCAGAGTTTGTGCCATTGTTCATCCTGAGAATCCCTGTGCGCTACTACCGGCAGCCTCCCGTATACTTTCGCGGCTGGCGGGCGAATGCGCCGCCCCGCTGGGGTGAACACTGGGGCCGTGATTGGGAACGGCATAGAAGCGGTTGGGACAGATGGAACCGCAGCGCTGCCCCGGCACCTGCCCCGCTGCCTATCTACCAGCGGCAATATTCAGGGGATCGGTATCCCCGGCAAGTGGAGCAGCAGCAGGAGCTTCAAAAGCAAAAATACCGCTACCAGCCGCGTGACCCCATAGTGCGGCAACATTATCAGGAGCGGGCAGTGCAAAGAACGCCTGCTCAGCAGGAGAAACAGGGAGCGCCTGGAGAGAAAGGTTCGAAGCAGCAGGATATCCAGCGTTCTACGCCACGCCAGCAGTATGAACCAGCCGCTCCGCGCTCACAGTCACCGCAAAGGGGAGGCGAAGACGTTCAGAGGTCGCCCCCAGCCTCGCCACAACAGGGGCGCCAGGAAGTTCAAGACCATAGGCAGCCGCAACAGCCAGCGCTGGACCAGCGCGAGCAGCAGATGCCAAGATCGCAGGGCCGGAAAGAAAGACAGCAAGGCAAGGAAGCCACACGTGAGCCCAAATGGGGACAAGGGCAAGAGCGTGAGCGAGGTCGGGATCGCAATGAGTAATACAAGCTGAGCCGATCTCAGTAAGCTTGCATAACGTAACAACAGGAAAGCCATCGGCTCATTTCTTCGTGCGTTAACCAAAAACTACTAACAACAGGAGATTCAACATGAAACGTTTTCTGATTGCAGCGGCAGTGGCCGCTGCCACCATTGCCACCATCGCCACCCCGGCACTCGCTGCCGATGTCGGTGTTTCCATCAGCATTGGCGAACCAGGCTTCTATGGCCGGCTCGACATCGGCAACTTTCCGCAGCCACAAGTGATTTATCGTCAGCCGGTAATAATCGAGCGGGTGCCGATGGAACGCCCGCCGATCTATCTGCGCGTACCTCCGGGCCACGCCAAACATTGGAGCAAGCACTGCCGCGAATATAATGCCTGCGGCGAGCGGGTCTTCTTTGTGCAGGACAGCTGGTACAACCGCGAGTATGTTCCGCGTTACCAGGAACAACATCGTGATCGCCGGGATGAGCGCCGTGACGAGCAAAGGGGTGATGGTCGTGGGAAGCAGAAAAACGACCGCCAAGGCAAAGATCACGGTCGTGGCCGCGATCACTGATGCATTGGCATAACAATTGGTACTGCTTCGACAAGGGTGAACGGGTAGTTTAATTTGCGTTTCCCTTAGAGCCGCGCAGAAATCGCGCAGTTTCTGAAGTGGCGGATTTTCTGCCCTTGGAAGAAGGGCTGCCAGACGCAGAGGGTAGTCTTTTATACCTTCCTCAGATAGCAGGCCTTTAGCATAAAGCTGCCGGCGTCCATCTTGCAGTCCACCTCGTGGTCACCTTTGACCAAGCGGATACTCTTGACCTTGGTACCCATTTTAAGCGTGGTAGAGGTCCCCTTAACTTTCAGGTCCTTGATGATCACCACCGAGTCGCCATCGCTCAACACATTGCCATTGGCATCCTTCACCACTGCATCTGCGTTGTCATCAACGCGTGCGGTCTCCATCATCGGCCACTCATAACCGCAGTCGGCGCAAACATAGTTGCCACCGTCCGGGTAGGTGTTCTCCATAGTACATTGGGGGCAGGCTGGAACAGTGGACATGATTCCTTTCAAATTTCAGGTAGCTCAAATGTTTTTAAGTATAACCGCACGAGGCTGCACCGTGCTCGTGACCTGCATCCATCTGCGCCCAGCCGCAACGCGGGATATGAAACCTGCTGAATGAATTCTTACGTGCGTGGCAAAAGGAACGGCTTGCCTTCGGCATCCAGAAAACAATCCACCGGGCCTACAACAACGCATTGGGGCTCATCGAAATAGCCCTTGCATTCATTACACTTATCGGGGTCGATGATATAAATTTCGTCACCTTGGGATATAGCCCCGGTTGGGCACACCGTCTCGCAAAGACCGCAATTGATACATTCATCGGTAATCGATAGTGCCATCCACACTTCTCCATATTTGATTCATTAAAAATACTGGCCTCCGGTTAGCCGGAGGAAAGCCTGATTTGGGTGTAGCGTACCCTGTGGGGCATTTGGCTGGGTAAGGATTAGTCGGTGCTATGCTCCAGAGCGGGGATGAGACAGTGGATAGCCAAATTTGGTTGCATCTGCCTTGCAGGTTTTTTTCACTTGCGCGCGTTACCAAAGCCGGTTTTTATGCCCGCCATTTCACCCCAGCAACTGCTGCACGTGCTCGCGCTCTTCCAGCAGTTCGCGATAGCTGTCTTCCATGCGCTTCCGGCTTTGTTCGCTGATCGAGAGGTCATGCACGATATGGTATTGACCGTGATTGCACCGCACCGGAAAGCCGTAGATCACGCCCTCGGGAATCCCGTAGCTGCCATCGGACGGCACGCCCATGCTCACCCAGTTGTTGTGATGCGCACCGAGCATCCAGTCGTGGACATGCGAGATCGCCGCATTGGCGGCACTGGCGGCGCTGCTCAGGCCGCGTGCCTCGATCACCGCCGCCCCGCGTTTCTGCACGGTGGGGATGAACTCCTTTTCCACCCAGTCCTGCTCCGGCAGCAGCTCGCGCACCGGGGTGCCGCGAATCTCGGCATGGTCGAGGTCGGGGTATTGTGTGCCGGAATGGTTGCCCCAGACGACCATCTTCTTGATGTCGTGGATCGGCTGGAACAGCTTCTGCGCGACCTGCGCGATGGCGCGGTTGTGGTCGAGGCGCATCATCGAGCTGAAGTTATGCGGGTCGAGATCGGGCGCGTTCTTCATCGCGATCAGCGTGTTGGTGTTGGCCGGGTTGCCCACCACCAGCACCTTGACATGGCGTGCCGCCAGTTCGTT